>Ga0209427_10001458_pt1 | contig 27282 bp, 28 predicted proteins | sample DeeMarSWOR136_30_FD_187465 | JGI IMG/M metagenome (GOLD analysis project Ga0209427, IMG submission 187465) | Marine sediment microbial communities from White Oak River estuary, North Carolina - WOR-1-36_30 (SPAdes) (version 2) | ecosystem: Environmental > Aquatic > Marine > Intertidal zone >...
CATCTTAAACTATTAGCGGGGTTTATTCAAAAGAATAGCGAAGGATTGTATGAAAATACTCAGCTTGGTAGCCGAGTGATTTTGTTATTAAAAGACTTTCAAGAATTAATTACGGAAGAAGATAGACCACTGCTCAAAAAAGCATATTTTTCCCAAATAGGTACTAATAAATCCTTTCTTCATATACGACTTGTAGGAGGAATTTATTTTAAAATAATCGCATTGATTGCTGCGTTAGCTTTAATCGTATTTACATCTATTTGGTATGCGATCGAGGGCGTAAATGTATTAAATCTTTGGCCTCTTTATTTAATGGGTGCCGTTTTAGGAAGTGTAGGTTTAATTTGGGCTTTCAAACTATATAAACCTGCTAAAGAATTTGCAGATCGTGTTGATAAATTGCTAGATGATTCAGAATAAAATCCTTATAGGATCTAAGCTTTTATGTTTAGTAACTGTTATAATTAAGGACCTATATTAAAAGTTCAATTTTATAAAAAATCATCCTACCTTTACGCAATAAGTTATGCCTAATTTTGAAAACATTATGAAGAATTATCGAGAAATTGAAGTATTTGCTAATTTTTTCGTGTTATATAAGGATGAAATCGGGTTTTTAGAGGGTAAGATTGAACTTGATGAGTCTTTTAAAAGATTTATATTATATTTACAAGAAGAGATAAGATATTCTTGGGAATTAGAGCAAGTTAATATGAATGATTATCTACTTTTTCATATCGATACAACAGATAAAAATAATTTAAAAGAAATTAAGGAACGTCGATATTATCTGCAAGTAAGGAACTCTAGAGATATTTTCATAGTAGTATTACATAAAGATATTCAATCACGTATTATTGAAAATATCCCTCTAGTGTATGAATGGTTTTTGCGAGTTAGCTGTAGTAATAAAAAGTAAAATAGCTTGGTTAAATTGTACTTTTTTATTATATTAATGATATGATTTGTACATTTCTATTGCTAATTTATTAAAAATTTTGTCTACTCCAGTACCCAATTTAGCGCTCGTTTCAAAATATTGTAACGCATTTAAATTCTGTTTAACTTGATTAGACTCCTCTAATGAAATTAATCTTTTTTCAGGATCCACTAAATCAAGTTTATTTCCTACTAATAGGTGGGGACAATTTCCAATAGTATCTTCTACTTCTTCTTTCCATGTATTAATATTTTCAAAAGTAACTCTCCGTGATAAATCAAATACATAGATTATTCCTTTCGCACCTTTGTAAAATGCACGTCTTACCCACTCAAAATGAGCTTGTCCTGCTAAATCCCAGATTTGTAAGATAACCATACTTTTTGCGTTAGGAATTTTAAGGTATTTTACAAAAAAGTTAGAACCAATAGTAGATTGGACTTCAGGATTAAATCTTCTTTCTAAATATCTATAAAGCATGGTTGTTTTACCAACTGCTGAATCTCCGACGATGCAGACTTTATAAAAGGGATTTTTTAAGCCCATTTTTCACAAATAAGCTAATTTTTCTAAAAATAATATTGGTATAAACTATATAATTTTATGTTATATAAATGAAATATTAACACTAAAAAAGCTATGATTTTATCAAATAGTATAATTAGAGAGCTGGGCATCAATTGTCATTTTCTGATAAAATATACGGTTTGAAATGAGGTATCCAACCATAAACACGTAATTTATAATTTATATACTCTTGACCAAATCTTTTTACTAAGCCTTTTTCTTCGACTAAGGGGATGTAAATTAAATTTACTAAAAAAAAAGTTAAAGCCCATGCTAAAATAATCCAAGAATTAAACAATAATCCCTCCCCAAGGAGAATTATAATTACTCCAATGATCATAGGGTTTCTAACATATTTATATGGTCCCGTTATTACTAATTTACGGGTTTCGATTGATGAAACAGGCATTAAAGTACCTTTACCTTTAGTGTAAAAAAGAGAAATACATTTTAAAAGAAGTAATAGACCAAAAGTTAGAAGAATTAAACTTAAACGAAGGTAAAAATAATTTATTACAGTGAAGTCAAAAAGAGTTTTTTTTTCTACATAAAAAAGAATAAAAAAGGGGATTAGAATAGCTACTATTATTGGCAAAAGCAGAGAGAATAAAAAATGTTTGAAATTAACCATATTTTTCTATTTCATAGGGAAATTTTTACTAATAATTTTAATAATTCCAAATGATTTAATTATTGGTAAAATTCCAAGTAAAAAAGATTAAAAAGTAATTTAAGTTTTGAGAAGGGGAACGTTTATGAGTGAAAATTCAAATTTTGGATTTAAAATTATAGGAACAATTAAAAAGGTTAAAGGAATATGCAGCGCAGGGCATAAAGAGGGAGATAAAATAGAATTAAGTGGATTGAGTTCTGGAGGATTGTGCGGGTTCTTCTATCATGATATATTTCCCTATGTCATGATGCTTCAATTTGGTGGGTCGTTTCCCACTAATGGCAATGGAGATCCAGATATCATTGAATTAGAATGTATCGATAAAATAAATGCTGTAACGATCGAATTAAAGCGGATAAAGGATAAAGAATAAAGTTTATTCTAAATAATATTTTATTAATACTTAATAATTCTTTTTTTACTTTTTAGTATAGTATCTGATTATGAGAATAGTAGATTTACGTTCTGATACAGTAACTAAACCATCTCCTGAGATGTGGGAAATGGTAAAATCTTTAGATAATTCGAAGCTTGGAGATGATGTAGAAAGAGAAGATCCAATTGTTAATAAACTCGAAGCAAAAGCATCTAAAATAACTGGAAAAGAAGCTGCTTTATTTGTAACATCAGGCACTCAAGGAAATCTAGTAAGTTTATTGTCCCAAACCAGTCCTGGAGATGAGATTCTAGTTGAGGAGGAGAGTCATATTTATGGACACGAGGTTGGAAGTGCTGCTAGAATAGGTGGTTTAATGATAAGACCATTTACTTCAAATAAGGGGGTACCTTTATTAGAAAAACTTCAAATTATGATTCGGGACAGAACTGATATACATGAACCACCCACTACATTATTATGTGCAGAAAATACTCATAATTTTCATGGGGGAACGATTATAGCGCCCGATAATCTACGAGATATGAAACATTTCGCTCTAAAAAATGATTTGAGGTTTCATTTAGATGGAGCAAGAATTTTTAATGCGGCTATTGGGCTTAATAAACCAGTAACAGAATTTACCCAGCATGTTGATAGCGTCATGTTTTGTTTATCTAAAGGTCTTTCATGTCCTGTGGGGTCTATTGTCGCCGGTTCTAATAATTTTATTGAAAAAGCGAGAAAATATCGTAAAATGTTGGGGGGAGGAATGCGACAGGCAGGAATAATAGCTTCATTTGGGTTAATAGCTCTTGAATCCAAGTGGATTGGACGCCTTGCGGAAGACCATAGAAACTGTAAAACTTTAGCAAACGGATTAGAAGAACTTAATCTGCCTATCAATGTTCCAAAACCTGAAACTAACATCCTATTTGTAGAATTCCCACAACAAGCACCAATGAACAGAATAGTGAAAGCTCTCCATAAAGAAGGAGTGCTAGTATTTAATTTTAATCAAAAAATACGATTTGTAACCCATTATGGAATTAATGTAGAAGATATTCAATTTAGTATAGAAAAAATAGAAATAGTTTTAAACAATTTTTTAAAAAACATAGGTGATAGAGTAGAAAATAATGATTGATTGCCCTTGAAAGTCCAAAAATTGAATTGTATAAAAAAGGTTATTAAATATTAGGATTTTAATTAATATATTAGCCAGAATTGAAGAAAATAACGCACTAATTAAAACTTTACTCAGTTGATTTAGACATGGCTAAAAGACTTAAATAAAATCATTACTAATTATTAAATAAATATGAATTTCTTTCCAAAATTAGAATTTAGTTTGTTAAATGGTTGGATTTTCCTGGTAACTTTTTTTTTAATATTTGCTATAACTTTAAAAACATGTTCAAAAGAAGTGATTTCTAGACTTTACGATGATAAGGGTTGGACAAAAAAACAATATATATTCACAAAATTAGCAAAACTTATGGGTCTAGTTCATAGCTTTCTTGTCATTTTTACACCAATAAATATAATCTCTCTTGATTTCTTAATTGGAGCTATTATTTATATATTTGGAACAATTGGTATGACTGTCGCTCTAATAAATTTTAAAAAAGCACCATTGAATAATCCAATCTCCTCCGGGTTGTATAAGATCTCGAGAAATCCTCAGTTAGTAATGATATATCTTGTAAGTCTTGGAAATTCTTTCATAATAAGTTCTTGGACTGCTGTAATTATAGTTGTAATTTCAATGATTTTTTCACATTTCAGGATTTTAGGTGAGGAAAGAAGACTTTTTGAGCAATATGGAGACTTGTATTTAAAGTATAAAAAAAAAGTACCAAGGTATTTTCTGTTAATCTGAAATATTTTTAGATAAAACGAGCTTATAAGGATTTTAATAAAAATTGGACTCTAGTAAAAATAAAAGTATGAAGAAAATAAATTAGATTATAAATCAAAAATTTAAAGAAAAGGAAGACTTTAAAATGAATATTAAAAGGCATGAGGGGCATGAAAGAGAAATTCCACATGCTCATATTTATCATATAATCACACCTATTGGTTTTATATTGGTATGGTTTTTAGATTCACAGATTTTCCATATATCGACAATCTTGAATGATTTTGTACCTTTTATCGTAAGGGTGATTTTATTTATAGTCGTATTAATTATAGCTTATTTATCCATAATGTTGTCCCATCGAGCATTATTTAAGGAACATCAACCACCAAATACATTAATTACTAGTGGAATTCTCGGGCGTGTTAGAAATCCTATGTATTTTGGTATTTTATTAATCTATATGGCATTTTTATGCTTTTCTATTTCATTGATAAGTATTGGAGTGTTCTTTGTGGTTTTTTTGGTCTATAATAAGATGGCAAATTTCGAAGAAAATCTCCTTGAAAGTATGTTTGGCAATGAATATTTAGAGTATAAAAAGAATGTTCCGAAATGGCTCCCAAAATTATTTTAAGATGTAATTTCTAAGCATTTAGCTAAACATTGGTTCACACAAGCATTACAATTAATACATTTTTCGGGAAAAATCAAATTAACTTTTTTTTCTTTTTCATTATATTGATAGAGATTTCTTGGACATGCTTCTAAACACATTTTGCAGCCTATACATTTTTCCCTATCTAATGTAATAGTTCCATAAGGCTGTAATTTAAACTTACCAATAATAGCTTTCATTTCACTTTTTCCTTTTTTCCAAGATTTTTCACCTAGCTCACTTTTATAAATCGGAGTTAGACCATGAAAATCTTCTGACATAATTAGGGATACTAAAACAGATACACAAATATTCCATATGAAAACAAAAAGATTAGGATGGATATAGATATAGAAAAAAGTAATCATTATTATAACTCCTAGTTCAAACACCCATACCTTTAGTTTTCCTGTTTTAGTAGAAATCGATGGTAGTATAAGAAGAGATCCATAGATGACGATTGCAGTTAATAAAATTGAATCAAGATAGAGATAAAAATTTAGATAGAGAAAAAATATAGCTAAGATCCAATAGAATATAGTAACCATCAAAAATAAAATGAAAAAATACATATTAGCCATTTCCAATCTTTTAGAAATAGGAAATTTTATTTCCCTTTGGGAGCTGGATTTTCCATAATTATTTGAAATATAATTAGGAATATCTTTCGCATAAACAGGTCCAAATTTTACATTCCAGCCACTCCTATTTTTAATTTGAATGGGATCAACACCAGGAGCGCTTAGTTGTGGTAAGATTAAATCTCTATGGGAAACTAGTTCACCGATATTACTTGTTTTTAATATTGAGATAACAGAATCCGTGTTAAAATCATCTCCACACGCACCGCACCATACATTTATTCCATTAGAAGGGGCTATCAGTAAATAACAATCAAGATGGTTCACAGCTTTTAAAACTCTTTTTACTGTTAAGCTAAAATTACAAGTGAGTAAAACCGGGCTAGTATTATCTGGTGTTCCAACTTTAATGATATCTGGTTCAATTGGAAACCCAATCCATCTAAAAAAGTACGCTCCAAAAATATTCCATTTCGACCATAAACTCAAAAATAATTTCACCTTTATTAATCCGATTTTCTCAACCGAAATAACTTTAATGAATCTAATAAATAATTTTTTTCTTCAATAATTTCAAAATGATGGTTTCTTAGTCTTATTTCGATATTTTTAAGAGGTTTCGTGGTTAAATGAGACTTTAAGAAAGTTATTAATACCAGCGGAATTCTTATAAAGAAAACAATGATTCTTTTTATCAACTTTTTAGGTTTTACCTCATCAACTAGAATAAATTCTCCTTCCTTCTGTAAAATGCGAAAGATTTGATTTAAACAAAAATCCTGCTCTTTATTATATAATTCGCTAAAAGAGAGAATTGCCGTAACTTTATCTATTGATTGCGCAGTAAATTTTTCATCGAGATCAATGACTGGCATTCTAATGATATTAATTTTTTGATTTAAATTCTCAGAAATTAAATTTATCTTTGCTATCTCTAGTATTTTATCAGATTTATCAATACCTATAACAGTAACACCTTTTTTAGCCGCTAAAATAGCGAAGGTTCCCGTACCCATTCCAATATCTAAAAGGATATCATCTTGATTTAAATAATTATCAACAATATACTTTTTTATTTTAGGTAACTTACCGAGAGTGAGAAATTTTATACCTTTATCATATTTCTCTGCCTTTTTTTCCAATGCCTTCATATACACATATGACATAGCAGAAAAAGATCTCTTACTAAATTATGAACAAATTAATAATGACATTATTATTAAATTTATGATTTCATTCTCAAGAATAATGAGCTTTTGGTATTTTCTTATTAGTATAATTGGAATATCTTTTGTAGTATTATTTATTTTTGGCTTTCCTAGGAAAAAAAGCAAAAGAAAACATAATTTAGAGGGCTTAGATGCCCCTGAAGTTGCTAAGGCATTTGAAAAAATGACGGGTTTTCTTCCTTTTAAACTTTTACGTAGAAAAATTGTATCTGAGTTGAAAAAAGTTAACCTTGAAGGGAATGGCATTGATATAGGCTGCGGATCTGGCAATTTAATTATTGATATTAGAAAAAAAATCCCAAAGCTTAATTTAACTGGGGTTGACATATCTTCCGAAATACTAGATTTGGCAAAAAAAAAAATAAATCAAACCTCGTTATTAGAATCAATTGAATTTAAGATCGGTACAGTTGAAAAATTACCTTTTCCAGACAACTCAAGTGACTTTATAATAAGTACACTATCACTACATCATTGGATAAATCCCTTAAATGCTTTTAACGAAATTTATCGAGTTTTAAAAAAAAATGGAATCCTATTATTATTTGATTTCAGACGCGATTCCCGAAGATTTTTTTATGGATTATTCAGGTTTGCCACTAATGTGGTTGTACCAAAAGCTTTAAAAGCTATAAACGAACCTTTAGGTTCAATTCAATCCAGTTATACACCTGGGGAGGTAGTTCAATTATTCTCTCATACTCCTTTTGAAGAGGTAACAATCAATCCTTATCTTAGCTGGATGTTTATTAATGCAAAAAAATAAGAATTCACTATACCATTTATTCTAATTTCGGATAAAGGCGAATTATAGAAATCATGTGTAATAAATTTGAGAAATCTGTTGTTTCAGGGTTGTCAGTTTTAGAATTCCAACCAAAGATCATTTTTGCTGATTTGCTATGTTTAACAACATACCACTTGATTATGTTTAATTTCTTAATTTTATCATTTACGAATTCTATTCGCGCTTGAAAAGAATGAAAACCATGTCTTAGCCAGACAGATTCAGGATTAGCACGAATATTTTTCACCCAACTAGATTCTTCTCCTCTTGCAGAAAAAATAGTTATAACTTCATCAATTCGGTGATATTCCAGAGGTGTTCTCCTTTTTTTTCCAGATTTTCTACCTATTGTTGTTAAAATAAGAAATATCCTTCCAAATCCTAAAAATGGTAAGATCTTTATTCGGTATAAAGGTAAAACTAAATATTTATTTAACCTGTTCCATTTTTTGAGAGTTTTTTCCCTGATTTTATCATCAGGATGAATAAGGTTGTATAATGCAGAACCAGGTCTAGGTAAATCCTCTTCACCTTTCGGTACCATATTGATAGTTGTCATTAGAATAAGTCAGATTTTATGAGTGCTTTTAATTTAAATATATAGAATTTTGAATATTAGGATATGAAATGGTGAATTTAACGCCATTCGGTGCCACATTGACCACATCTATACTTTTTTCCATACATTTTTGGATAGGCTAAAATTATATTAGTTTTATCAAGCATCTCACGAATTTTAGACTTATTACCACATTTCGGACAAACTTTTTTCCTTTCAGGGGGTTCTTCTATTTTAGTTTCATTTTCTGATTCAGAGGGCGAAATAGATTCCTCTCTATAAGTTTTAAAATCATCCGATTCGATTAAAAGCGTTTTTGTTGGTGCCATTGCTACAGATTTGATTTTTATTTCTTCTTTTACTACAGGAGGAGATGGATATAAATCTGGTGATTTTAATGGAGTAACTTTTTGAATTGGGGGCTTTATTTCTTTTGATATGGCATCAGGAATAATCATGTCTTTAGGTCGTTCTGTTTCTATTCTTTTTAAATACAGATTTTCTTTCTCTAATTCATTAATTTTCTGATTTAATGAGGAGATTTTGGCTTCTAGTTTTGTATCCTGAAATCGTTCAGCTTTCAATTTTTCAATACGTTGATTTAGCGATTTAATATTATTTTCTAATTCGAAATTAGTATTTTGAAGAATTTCTACCTTTTGTTCTATATCTTTATCTTCAAGTTGCTCTGCATTTAGTTCTACTATCATTTCATTTAAAATCTTATTCTGCATCTCTAAATCTATAATTCTATTTCTTATATTTGAGGTATCTAGTTCAGAAGTTTCCGCAGGAAGTGGTTCAGATTTTAGTTTATCAATCTCTTGAGAAAGGCGTTCATTATCTTCCTCTAACTCTGAAAATCTTTCTTTTAATGTTTTGTTAATCTTCTCTAAGTTTGCGTAGTTTTCCATTAAATTAGAAAGAGAATTTTGAGTTTTTTCCAATATTTCATTTTTATTTACTTCCTCTAGTGTTTTCATTGCATCCTGTAATTCAAAATTTAATCCCTCTATTTTTTTTTGTAGTTGTTCCTTCTCCGCCTCTTTTTGAGCTATTTCTTTTTCTTGAGAATTAACCATCTCTTTCAAGATGTCAAGTTCAGATGAATCAGTAATCTCACTCTTGGATGGAGGAATGCTTGGTATAACCAAAGACTGCTTTTCTTCTAATTTTGATCTAAGTTTGTTTACTTCGATTTGTAAAAGTTCTATAGTTTTTTCTAAATGAGCACGTGAGGATTCTTGTTCTTCCGCCAAATCAATTAAGTCTTTTAAATCTTTACTCATCTTCAACCAAAACGAAAATTTTAATTGATAATCGAATTTCTATAAAACTAATATCGGATTCTCTTTAAAAAATTTATTCTAATTTTTTAAGTCAAAAATAATTTTGGTACTACTTAATACAATAGTAAGAAATAATTAAAAAAGATCTTCTTTAAATTAAAAATTCTTAGTAAGGATCATTTACCCACAAAAAAGATTTTTAAACTTTAAATGAATCTATTTCTATATTAGCTTATTTTAATTCGAGAGAATGAATTATGAAATTATATAAGATTAGTGATAAAGGAGAGTTAATTCAGTTAAATAAGTTAGACTATAATGAACATGAGGTTTATTTAATAGACGATGAAATAAAGAGTAAGGTATATATTTGGGTAGGTCTTGAAGTTCCGCAATACAAAAAGGATATTACCGCAGCCTGGGCCAGAAAAATTGATAAAAATAGAGGTAATATCTCAAAAATCTTAATTATGAAGCAAAAAAGAGAATATGGCTCATTTCTAGCAATGATGGATGATTTGAGCAGAGGCTTACTTCCTGGTGAAAGTACTGAGAGAAGACCGGAATTAATTTTACAAGAAAGCCAAAAAACGGTTAAATCTATGAACGTGAAAGAACCAGAGGGTTCTATAGATGATGAGATTAATATAAGATTAACTGCATGGCTAAAACAACTAAAATTTTATCGGAAAACCGTAATCAAGGAGACTATTAAAGAACCAAAACGAGTAGAAGAAGAACAAAAAGAAGATACCGAAGAAATTGGTCTTGAGCCGCAAATAAGAAAAGCAGCATACTATCTTTCATTAGAAAACTACTCTTACAATGATTTATGTTGGCTTTTAGCTGAAAAAATTCTTAGAGTAAATGTAAAAATGCCTTCTTTAGAGGATATAAGAAAAAAGGCAGAAGAAGTGTTTAATTCTTCTTGCTCCTATGATGAGTTATGTTGGTTGAACGCAGAAGTTGATCTTTTAACTCAAGAAAAGTATCTTGAAAAAGAAACTGAAAAATTCGATTATAAGTAGAATAATTCCAATATCAACTATCTTTAATATCTGTTGAGTTACTCTAATCTTTTTTTATTATCATTCGATTTTTATGCTTTTATCATTATTAACATCATTTTAAATCGTTCTAATGCTTTCAAGGCATGAGGATCGTTTGCAGGCATTATAATAATCTGCCCTTTTGTTAAGATATGACTTTTTCCAGATATAATAATCTCGGCCTTTCCATCAAATACATATACCATTGCATCAAACGGTGCAGTATGCTCACTTAATCCTTGTTCTTTATCAAAAGAAAACAAGGTGACGGTTCCAATATTCTTATCAATTAATGTTCTACTAACTACGGAGCCTTCTTGATAATCTAAAAGTTCTCCTAAATTTAAAATTTTAGCTATATTTTGATTTAGACTTTTATCCTTCATATTTAGATCTTCTCTTTTTTCATATAAACTTTAAATATTCAAAAGTTATTTTCGTTATAAATCTGAATTCGAACATGTTCTAAAAATACGGAAGCTTTTTTTCTATTTTATTAAAAAGCCTAATTTTATTTTTTTTCGTAGTTTTTTCCTATACTCCACGCCCTTCCTATATGTTCTCCCACTTTCCAATAATTATTATCGTTTAAGGTAAGCACAAAAGGTTTCATTTTCTCTATATCAGGAATAGTATTTGTTAAATATTGTTCTTCGGTATAAGCATTGATAACTTCCCCAATAAAAATATCGTGACCTCTCTCTGTTTTAACAAAATCTTTAGTATCGAGAATTTTAACAACTTTACACTCAAGATTAAGTGGAGCATCGGTAATCATGGGAGCTGTCTTTAACTCTCCATAAAAAATATCAAAAACTTCAGACTTGTCACTTTCTTTACCAGAGAATAAACCACAATAGTCTGTTGGTAAAACCATGTTTACTGAGGGCGTATTTACACTAAAGGTTAGATTATTTTTTATACCTTGATTGGTGTAGTGATTTTTAGAAGAGGATATAGCGATAGTAACAGGTTCATACTCAAAAAGTGAAATCCACCCCAAAGGCATAAAGTTAGGTTTGTTATTTACGAGGGTTCCGATAATAACAACCGGGAAAGGATATAAATAAGGATTCACCCGAATTTTTTTCTTAGTCATCTTTTATCCTGTCTAATTTCCTAAATTATATAAAAAAGAGATTAGAATCTTTTTAAAGTTTTGAGTTATTAATCATTTGGAGAATCTTTTTAAAACATTTTTTGCACAATATAGCATAAATGCTATGGAAATTATGCCAGAATCTCATCACAGCCATCCATGGGAAGGAAATCGAGCGGAAAGCTTTGTTCATTCAATGGAGAAGTTAGTAAAATATAGGTATCGTCCATTTGCTAAGCAGATTAGAAAGGCTATAGAAAGATTTGGAAAAACAGAAAATTCAGAAATATTAGATATAGGTTGCGGACCAGGACTTTTATTGTTTGAAATCAAAAAGTTAATCCCTTCGATAAATTTAATGGGATTAGATTCTTCTGAAGCTATGCTTGCTATTGCTAATAAAAAAGCGAAAGAAAATCATCTTGAATTTCTCGACCTTAGACAGGGGTCTGCTGAAAGTATGCCTTTTGAGGATACCAGTATTGATATTGTGACTTGTCTTAGTAGCCTCCATGATTTTAAAGAGGCAAAAACCACTTTAAGGGAGGTTTATCGTGTTTTAAGAGATGAGGGATTATTCATTTTAAAAGATAAAAACGCATCTTATCCAAAATGGAAAATGAGAATACAATTTGTTCCATTACTATTTAGAATAGGATATAAAAGAACGGCTAGGTATTTTAAAAGTAGAGAATTATGGTTTGGAGCTAATAAAGTAAAGAACTGGATGAAAGAAATTGGTTTTCTAATTCAGAAATTAGAGAATAAAAAAGACTATGTAATTATAGGGAAAAAGTAGTTTCCATTTAACTTTTCTGTCAAAAATCCACAACCTATTAATGATCTTATTAGCTTCTCGAATTTAATTATTAATTTTAAAAGCCTTACAATATAAATTATTAATATGGAACAAAACAAATTAGATGTCTATCAGGAACTAAGAAAACATCTTGATAAATTACCAATCGGTTTTCCTGCAACTGAATCAGGAGTCGAAATTAGAATATTAAAACACCTTTTCACTCCTGAAGACGCACAGCTTGCCTTAAAATTGAATTATGTGGCAGAACCTCTAAAGAAGGTTTACAAGAGGGTGAAACGAAGTGGAATCTCAATAGAGGAATTGGAAAAACAACTAGATGATATGTATTTTAAAGGGTTAATTAACCGTGGAGTTGTTAAGGAAGAAGAAGAGGAAGTAAAGTATTATGCTAGCGCTCCCTTAGCAATTGGAATGTATGAATACCAATTATACCGAATGACTCCAGAATTTTTTAAAGATGTGGAACAATATTTCGATGAGGGTTTCTTGGATGAATTTAATAGAACTCGTATCCCACAAGTACGTGTTATACCGTTAAATCAAACTGTAGAACATGAACAATCCATTGCGACTTACGATGACTTAAGAGAAGTTATTGAAAATATTGGTAGTCCAATTGCTGTTGCGGAGTGCATTTGTAGACAGGGAGCAGATCTTATTGGGGAGCCTTGCAAAAAAATAACTTTGCGTGAGTCGTGTTTCTCATTTAGGAGGGCAGCTGAAACATACATTGAGAGAGGACAAGCTAGAGAGGTATCTAAAGAAGAAGCTCTAAAAATCTTAGATAAAGCTCAAGAAGATGGGTTAGTTCTTCAACCTGGAAATTCCCAAAGACCGATGAATATTTGCACTTGTTGCGGATGTTGTTGTGGAGTTTTATCGCATCAGAAAAAATTAGAAGAACCTGCTCAATTTTTTGCTACTAATTTCTATGCGGAAGTAGATCCTGATTTATGTACTGGCTGTGGAATTTGTGAAGAGAGATGTAATATGGATGCAGTTCACGTAGAGGAGACTATTGCTAAAGTAAATATAGCAAGATGTATTGGTTGTGGTGTATGTGTACCTACCTGTACCTCAGAGGCAATAACTCTTCGTAAAAAAGGGGATGAAACTATACCACCAAGAAATACAGCCGCTACGTATATAGCAATCATGGACAAGAAAGCGGAATTAGCTAGAGCTGAAAAAAATTCTTAATTTTTTATTTTATTTATTAGCAATATTATCTTAATCTATAGATTAAAATAGAGATTAATTTTCAAAATTAAGCTATATCTTTATTAAATCTAAATTTTTAATAAGCATAATAAAGATCGGCTTGAAGTGTTGAAATTGGTTGAAATAAATAAAAAATTAAATCATATTGAAAATTCGAAAATTGAAATTGATCTTAATAATTGTACCAAATGCAAAGCTTGTATGGAAGATTGTGTGGTTGAGTTATTTTATTTTGAATCTGATTGCCTTCAAATAGTAGATGATTTTGAAAACTCTTGTATCGAGTGTGGTCATTGTGCAGCTGTTTGCCCTGTAAACGTAATAAGATTGAAATTTCAAAAAGATGTAATTCTGAAAGATAAACTATTAAAAGAAGCGCTTCCTTCATTTGAAACGTTTCAAAATCTTACTTTAACAAGGAGATCCATTAGAAACTTCAAAGACAAGTCTATTCCTAGAGAATTATTAAAAAAATTATTAGATTTAGCTAGATACTCTCCCACAGGAAGTAATTCTGGAAATGTTTACTATACGGTAATCCAAGATAAAAATATTGTTGCTACTATTTCAGAACATATTACTAAAAAAAATATTAGATTCGTTGAAACTATGGAAGACGCGAAAGGACGTGCTTTTTTGAAAGAAAAGATGCCAGAAGCGGAATATAAAAAAGCATTAGAGAATCTTCCTGATACGAAGAGAATATTAAAAGGAATTGAGAGAGGGATTGACTTTTGGTGTTGGAATGGAGAATTATTGTTTATTCACGGAGATAAAGAGATAGGTAGTGTTCCTGAAAATTGTTCTTTAGCAGCAGCACACATTATGCTTGCTGCAGAAACGTTAGGGTTAGGAACTTGTTCTTTAGGATACCTAACATATTATACAAATGAATCTGAGACTATAAAAAAACTAATTAATCTTCCAAAGAGTCACGTTGTTGGCTACACATTGACAATGGGATATCCAAAGGTTAATTACTTACGGATTCCTCCACGTCACCCTGCTAAAGTAATTTGGATGTGAACTCTTTTTTAATTTGTTTCAACTATTGAATACACTCTTTTAGGGCGACCTGCTCCTTGTCCCTTGATAAAATTTTCTTCAATGGCTCCTGTCCTTACTAAATAATCTAAGATTTGCTTGAGTATTGTTCCACTAATTTTAGATTTTCTGCTCAGATCTCTTGTTTTAATTGACTGATTTTGCTCTATTATAGATATAACATCAAGGTATTGTTTTGGATATTCCATTTCCATCCTCTTTATAATTGTTTTAGCATTTTTTAGTCTACTCTTTGCTTGTTGAACAAAATAGTTACCTGGAAATCCTTCTATAAGATAAACCTCATCATCTTTAAAAATGATCGAATTAAGTAAATCCTCATCAACCAAAATATTCCCCATATTAACAAATTTGTTATTGTATCGTATCCTTTGACAGGTTTTTTCGCTAGTTTCAATAATAATCAATCCTATTCTGTGTAAAATATTAGTTATTAAATCTAAGTATTGTGTGATTTCTTCAAAGTCTTCATTAGAATAATATAATTCAATTTTTATTCCTCTTGTAAATGCATCTTGAAGAGCAGGTTCTAATTTTTTCAAAAGGGATGGGGGTAATGAAGTCATGATGATTTCTTTCTCTGCAATCCCGATCATTGTATAAAAATTCTCAATCCCTAAATTTATATCTGAATAATGATAAAATACGCGATAAATTTCTTTTTCGCAGATTCCTATTTGGCTTTCATGAGCTTTAAGAGTTTCATCAATTTTTTCTATTTGTTGTTTAATTCTTGAATATTTATTAGCAGTTAACTCATTCAAAGCTATTTTTGGATTTTTTCTAAAATAAAGGGTAGGGTAAGAATCTATGGAAGATTCAATTAATTTTTTTTCTTCTAAAATTGTAAGATTGTGATGAACCTGCGAATAAGAATAATTCAAGTTATTTTTAATATCATTTATCGTTCCAAACTTATGAAATAATAAATATTCATATATATTTATTTGAATTTGAGAAAATTCTAATTCATTAAGAAATTGTAATAGATTTTTGGTCATTGGTAAAATTTCTTTTTATACATTAATGTTTTTAAATAATTTATGATAGGATTAACATCAAGATAATATATAGGAAAAATTCTTATTGTCACAAATATTATCTAGTCTTGCTAGTATAAATATTTTATTTACTTCCAATTAGAGTGATAAAAAAATGGCTCAATGTAAAGATTGTAAATTTTATAAACCTATAGATGACACTAAAGGAGATTGTTTTGGACATGAAGTCCCTGCAAACCTTGATGTGAATAATTGTCCTGCTAATTCTTTTCAACCCAGAGAATAAGAGAATAAACATGATGTGAATTAAATGCCAGTAAAAGTCGATTTTAAAAAATTAATGAAAGTATTTTATCTACCAAGTGCCAACGAAGTAGTCGTAGTTGAAGTTCCTGAAATGCAGTTCTTAATGATTGATGGTATGGGATCCCCAGGTGATTCGAAAGAGTATCAAGATGCTCTTGCTGCTATTTATCCTGTAGCGTTTAAAATAAAATTTTTAAGTAAGGAAAAAAAAAAAGATTATGTGGTACCTCCTCTTGAAGGGTTATGGTGGTCAGATAATATGAATGACTTTACTGAGGGGAATCGTGATAAATGGAAATGGACGATGATGATTATGCAACCAGATTGGATAACTAAGGAAATGGTTGATGAAGCCATAAAGATCACTAAAAAAAGTAAACCTGACCTAGTTGAAGGATTGAAAAAACTTCGATTTGAAAGGTATTTTGAGGGAAGATCTGCTCAAATAATGCATCTCGGTCCATACTCAGAAGAAAAACCAACAATTGAAAAAATTCATAATTTTATTAAGACAAAAGGAGGAAAATTCGACGGACATAAGCTTAAACACCATGAAATTTATCTTAGCGATCCAAGAAAAGCAAAATCAGAGAACATGAAAACAGTTATTAGACAGCCTTTTACTTAATCATCATATTTTTTTTTATTTTTTAAAAAAGAGATTGAAAAAAATCTTTTTAATAACAACATCTAAATATTTTATATTAATGAAATACTATAAATCTTAAATTTAGGGGATATATTATGCCAGATACTTTTGCAGATTCAATAAAGAAAATTTATGAACCCTTGAATCAATCCGAAAAATTTAAAGGAATTTTTAAAGAGGAGCAATTTAAAATTCTTTTAAATCCAAAAGATGGAGATTTTGCTGCGTTAATTTCAATTAAAAATGGACAAATTTCAGTTGAAAGTATAAAAAATAAGCCTAAACAGAATTTAGGAAAAGAATCTTTAGGTTGGGATGGTTATTTACAAACAAAGATAGAAATCTTCAAAGATATTGGTGAGGGGAAACTGAAAGGGGGAGATATTGTAAAGAAAGTAGTAACAGGTAAAATTAAAGTAAAAGGACCAAAATTTTTAACACAGTTTGCTGAATTAGGGTCTCTATTAAGAGATGAATAACTATATTTCTTTTTTTTTTATTATATATCAATACAATTCGACACCCATTTCTAATATGAATACTCATTCATCCGAATCATAAATGAGATTGCAAAGAAAATGAAAAACGGCAACCATTTATTTGTTAGTTTATATACCATAGATTTATATAACTTAAAACCTTAGTAACTTAAAATCTTATTAACTTAAAATCTTATTAAAAATAATTTGGTGAAATAAAGATTATGAGTAATGAAGAAATTAGTGAAGAAGCCTTTTGGAAAAAAAAAATCAAAGATCACAAGAACACATTTATAATCATGATTATTGCAGCTGTTTGTGTAATTACTGGGGGATTATTAGTATTATTCTGGTTTATCGGTGCATCTCCTCTTGGGGGTTATGGAACGTGGACTTTTAATCAATGGTCACTAGACACATTAATATTATTTGTTCTATTTTTGTTCTTATTTGAGCTTTTGTTTGTTGGTGTTCCTACAGGGCTATTTTTCGGAATTGGAGGATATCTATGGTGGCGAAGATTACCAGCTGAAGAAAAGCAAGAATTTAAAGACAGAGAAAAGAAAGAAACACATAAAAAAAGAAATTGGGGTGGCGGAAGTGGATTTAGTTTCTTTATATTCATTGCTTATTGTATTTATATAGCAGTTGATGGTAACTTCAATACTGCATTCGGCAGTGAGCCTTATACTTATTGGGTCTATTCATGGTTCCTAACAATAATGTGGATATTGATTGTGCTTGGTGTTCCCGCGGGCATAATTTTACTTATTGTTTATTTTAAGGTATGGCGAAAAGAATAATTTTAAGATATTATATCTTCTTTTTTTTATATTTAAAAAGATTAGGGCTTACCAGCTTTAAAGTGGAAAAAAAATTATTCCTTGAGTTGAAAGATATTCAAATCTAATAGATTTAGGATACTTTTAATATCTTTTGGAGTCATGGATTTTTCAGGTATTAAAGAGTATAAGTAAAAATAATCATTGTCTACCTTTTTCATAGAACAAATTATTTTATTGATAGATAATTTTTCATTTAGTAGAATAGTAGTTTCTGATAGAATACTCATGTTATTGAAAAGAAATTTGAAACAGACAAAATCAAACCATGTACTTGTTAATCTATATACCATAGATTTATATTACTTAATCTTTTATTTTTATTACGTAAAATCTTATTAAAATTAATTAGGTGATATCAAAATTATGAGTAGCGAAGAAATTAGCGACGAGGCTTTTTGGAAAATAATGCTTAAAAAACATTGGTTAAAAATGATTCCTTTTATCCTTGTCGTAATAGGAGTATTTATCGGAGGTATATTAGTCTTTCTGAGATATATTAATCTTGAAGGATATGCATCGTGGACGTTTAATGATTGGTCATTTGGCCGAGTTTGGGTTTTCTTGTTCTGGTTCTTTTTATGGGAATTACTTATCGTAGGATTACCTACACTGGGAATATTTGGCATCATAGGATTTTTAATGTGGAGAATTCTGCCAGAGGAAGATCGTACAGAAATAAAACGTAGAGGAAAAAGTGAAGAAGAATGGAAAAAGCATAAGGAACGAGGCTGGAAAGAAAAGGCTGCTAAAGGAAAAAAAACAGGGGGTGGTGGTGGATTAACATTCATTATATGGTTGATTTTCCTTATAAAGGTATTCGTAGATGGAAATTGGGATACTACATTTGATAATTTGGACTTAACTTATTTTGTTGATACTTTCCTCTTTGCTTTATTTTGGGTAGCTATTATTGGCGGCCCAATAGCTATTATTGGTGGCCTAGTAGCGTTTCGAAAATATTTAAAAGATTAATTTCTCTAAATTCAATTTTTTTTTATTTTATATTCAAAACGAAGAATGTATTATAACCATATGGTATAATATTTTTTTTTATTTAATCAAAATACTTTGATACTTTATAGTCAGAGCTATAATTAATTACCAATTGCTTGAAAAATCTCTTTATTTATCAACTCTAGTATAATTTCTGCATCCTTCACTTGAAATCCCTCTTTTAATGAAAAGAGTTGGGAAACATAGAAGTGATTCATATTATTTATCTTCATCATTTCTTTTGCTTTATTTAACATTGCATTTTCTGCTTGTTTTATTTTGGGTTTTCTTGAATGATCTATTTTTAAAGGATAAATTAATTTTATAGGTAATCTATTTTCAATTAATCTTTTTAATCCTTCAAATTGACTTACTTCTCCATCAAAATTTTCGAGTTGTTTACCATAAGCGTCATCTATATCATATGATAATAAATTTATGGATTTTAAGAAATCTTCGGAAGGATTATCTTTCATAATTAGAGTTAATCTAAAATTTTTGAACTCGGACATCAAAATTTTCGAGTCATGATATTCCAGTTTAACAGTTTGGGATTGTGCATTTGAACCTGTAAGATCAATACCAAATGATCTAATGGCTTCTAAAAATCCGGATATCAGACTAGCATCAACAGTTTTACTAGCCAAGACTTGATCATAAACATTGATCCCTGAGGTTTTATCATTTACAATTATGTATTCTAAATTTAAGATGTCCATATATTTATTATATATACTCTTTCTATAAAATTCTCGATTTCTTTTAACTCTTTTAATGACTTTATAAGATGTGAAGCTAGTAACAGCAGCTATAGCTCCAATTATTGAGAATGTTATCACAAGTAAGGGAAACAAATCAATATTTACATAAAAGATCTGAATTCTTAATCCTGCTGCTGTGTAATTATTCCAAAAAACTGCCGCTTGATATGTTCCTTCAACTGGGTTCGAGGATAAATTGTGAGACAGGACTATTTCTTCTGTAGTTAATTCTAGAATTTCCATCACATCATTATGCTCTGGAAAACCTAAAGGATCAATCATTTTGAAGGTAATATTTCCTGGGAAAATAGGAGGTAATACGGAAAATTTCAATACTTGATCTGGTTCATAAGCTACTTTTGGTACATATAAATCAACATCTATAGGGATAGATTCTGCAAATATTTTCCATGTGGCTCCTTCTATTATTATATTATTTGGAAAATATAAATAATTCTCAGTAATAACAATCTGTGAAGTAATATTTTGATCGTCCCGGAATATGTTAAAACTAAACCAATCTTCAGGATAATTAAATTTGATTGAATAATTATTAGAAAGGCGATTAATTTCTGGAGTTAGAGTCCAATTAATGTTTGATTCTGCTTTAATTAACATTGAACCTACTGAATTAAAAAGATGTTTTATTGCAAGATTATAACTAAGATTAAACATTAACTGAACTGAATTATTATTTTGAAGATATATAGGTAGATAGGAAGAGTTAGGACTAAAATCAAGGTTTTCAACGATTAAATTCCCAGTTCCTAAATCTATTCCGTCAGTTATATTATAAATTTGCCCATTTATTTCAGCAGTCATATTAATTTCTTCGGGGTAATACGTTCGGTTTTCTCTCTGAATTAATTTGTGAAGATATGGAGATCCTTGTTTACCCGGTTGCCAAATAAACACACCAAGGGTTCTACTATATTGGGAGGTATAATAAGTTGGATAAATTGGGCTTAAATGATTATAAAACCAATATATTGTCGCACTATCTGTAGCACCAAGAACAGAACCATTAATCACTAAGTAATAATTACCGGGATCAAGAGTAATTGGTTCGTCAAATATTTGGTCATACCATCTCACTTCATCTGACATGTTTAAGGGGGTACTTCCATAAATGACATCATTCGGTCGATTAAGAGGATCACTATACCCTCTTATTTGAACTAATATCGATTCAATTTCCTTTTCTACGGGAGCAGCTCCATAAATTTGTGTTCCGAAAATTAGGGTTTGTTCAGTAAGTTTAATTTGTACTCCTAATCCTCTTACTTCTTTATCTAACACACCGAGTCCTGTTGCATTATCTTCAATTATTTTTATCTCACGCTCAAGTTTAATATCTGTAAAGTTTAAATTAACTGCTGTAATATTCCAATCTCGCGCAGGGAGAGGTATTCTAATAGAACTATTGCTTTCTTGATTACCTACAGCTTCAGTAAACTCCATCATCTCTAAATTCGTTGATGATGATAAAGAGATTTCTTCAGATTGTGCTATAGATTTTATAGAAAATGTTGCTAACCCTAATAGAAGATTTATACAAAATACAGATATTAATATACTTTTAATCAATCTTTTGTTTATCATTATAATTCCCCGTAAAATTAATTTTGGAATATTTAATTAATTAAAGATAGTCGAATTCTGTATGATAATTTTGATATTTAAACTTTAATCTATTTTTTTATGATTTCTTTAGTATTTCAACATGTATTATCTTCAATTATTAAAATTGTTCATGTTCTGAACTAACTATAAAAGGATAGTTTTAAAATAGATTGAGGTACATTTCTCTCCAATTACTTATGAGAGAGAGTGTAAAAAAAAGAATGGATTAATCATTAACAGGTTGGAAAATGCCTTTTTGTATTAAATTCAAAATTGCTTTATAATCATTTGGAGTACACATATTTGCGGGAAGAAGATAAAGGGAATAAAAATGATCAAAATTGTTTTCTTTCATAAAATTAAGAGCTTTATTGATCATTTCTTTTTCAGCTTGATTCAATTTGACTTTCTCGTTCATAGAGACTCTTAAAGGATAAAGAAGTGAAATATTTAAATGTTTTTCTACTAAACTTTTAATTCCTCTAAACTGTTTTATATTACCCTTGAAATCATCAATATTTTTACCATAATTTTTATATATATCATAAGATAAATCTTCCAAAAGATAGATAAAATTAGGTGAAGGATTATCTTTCATAATTATTATTAACTTAAGATTTACAAACTCCGTCATTAACATTATTGACTTTTTGTATTCTAATTTAACGGTACGAGACTTTTTTGCCTCTTCGGACATTTCAGCTCCAAACGTTCTAATCGCTTGTAAAAATCCAGATATAAGAGTAGTATCTACTTGTTTATCGGTAAAAGATTGAGAAAAAATGTCAATTCCAGATCGGGTTTCTAAGACAATTATATACTCTAGATTTATAATATCATTACATTTACTCAGAATAGATTCCAAACTCGCTCTTCTCTTCGAGATAATCTTTCTGGCAGCAATAAATGACGAAAATCCAACAGCACTTCCTATTATGGCTATAATTCCAATGATAACCCCGATGGGGTTATTTGAAGGATTAGAGGAAGCTAAAGTAATTAGGAATTCCTGAGTTGCAACACCGGCATCTGTACCATTATAAAAGAAAATATAAGCAAAATAACTTCCCTCTACTGCATTTGAAGGAATCTCATAGGAGAAAATATAATCACTTGGAGGATTTAATTTTGAAAATCTATGCTCTTCAAATCCAGAGGGATCAATTAAGAGGAATGTATAGTTTCCCGCTATAGGATTTAAAATGGAAAACCTCAATTCCTGTCCAGTAAGATAGTCAATCTTGGGAGCATTTATATCTAAAAGAATATTAGGGGAGTAAGCTTCAATTTCCCATTCGGCACCGTCAGATATTATCTCATTGGGAATGAAAATATAATTATCTGAGGTATTTATAATAACACTAGAAGATATATTAGTAAGATCTTTAAAAACGGAAATATTTTGCCAACTTAATGGGAAATTAAATCTCACAGAATAATTATCTGAATTCCTAATAATGGTTGGGGTTGTTGTCCATAGATTATTTAAATTAATTTTAATTTCTACATTACTAGGTGCTATAAAAATGTTATTAATCCCTACCTTAGAAGTTAGATTAAAAATCAAACTACCAGATCGATTGTTAAAAATGGCAAAATTCAAAGTTGTTGAATGGGGAGAATAATTAAAAAAATCTTTAAAATATCCTTCTCCTTGACTGGTACCGTTAGAGACTGTATAATTATAATTATTTATTTCTATGGTCATATTATTTTCTTCCGGGTAAAATGGAAGATTAACTTTTCGTATGAGTTTAAACAGTAAAGGATTGTTTTGAACACCTACATCCCAATTAGCTGTGTTTGTAATTGTTTGTGAGGAATATAGGTTTAATGGATTAGAATTATTATTATAATACCATAGAAATCCTTTAGTAGTTGGATCATCTTCTCCTAAGGGTAAGGATGAGCCATTCATAACTAAAAAGTAATTACCAATTTCAAGAGGAATGGGAGCTGAAAAGTTTTGAATATACCATCCTTGATCTGAAGAAAGATTTAGACTAGTTGTTGCATAAACAGTCTCATTAGGTCTATTATTTATATTATCATATCCTCTTATCTGTAATAAGGGGACTCCTGAAGTACTAGAAAAATTTCGTCCGTATATCTCAATTCCATAAATAAAAGAAGGTTCAGTTAAATTAATTTGAATTGCTTGACCTTGAATCCTTTGAGGACCATTTTTATGGTAAACACGTTTATAATTTTGATCAATAGTACCATAATGCTGTTCCTCTACTACTATTGTTTCCCTTGCAAAGTCAATATCAGTGAAATTTAATTCAATTTCATCTACATTCCATGTATCAGAAGGGAGATTAAGGTTAATAGAGCTTATATTTTCATTTGTTCCCTCTAAAATTGCATATTCAGTCATTTCAAAATTGGTATAAACCGGTAAAGTAGTAGCCCCATTTGCGAAAATAAATTTAAGATTAGAAATTAGTGGTATTATCCCCAGTAATACTAACAATACTAAAAATAACTTATATGAACGGTCTAGCTTCTTCATAATACTTATTATTTATATAAAGTAAGTCTATAAAAAATTTTATTTTATAAGATATTAAATTTTCAAATTTGCTAACTGGTTGATTTTTTAAAAAACTTAAGTTTTGTCTTTAAAATAATACTAAACATCTAGTTTAAAAAAACTTTCTAATCTAATAGGATAAAGTTAGAAAATATTAATGAAGAAATAGTTTATGTTTCTCCTACTTATATATAAAAATTCGTTATTTTCCTCATAAGGATTGAAGTTATTAAAAAGGAATTGAAGTTCATTTAGGTACCAGCAATTCTTTTTGGAAATCTAGTCTGAATTTTGAGGTTTTCATGAAGTAATTTATTTATCATTTCAAACTTTATACCATTGAATTCCTTTTTATACCATAAATTATTGATCTCATTCGGATCCCTTTTACGATCAAAGAGGTCTCCTATATTTTCGAATCCTTCATACACTGAAAGTTTATATCTTTCTGTAATCAAATGACGTAATCTTGCTTTTATTGGGCCTACTTCTTCATCATTTTCAATTAGGCAACAATCTCGTACTTTATCATCTGCATTTCTTAAAACAGGAGTCATATCATAACCTTGCATATCAGGAGGATGATAGCGTTCACTTATATTTAAAAGATTTAGAATTGTTTTTGGAATGTCTATAGAACTTATTAAAGAATCAGAAACTGTTAGGTGTGAAATACCTGGGACTTTCCATATCATCGGAATCTGAAATACTCCGTTAAATTGGGAAGGTCCTTTAAATACCATTCCATGATCACCCATTAGATCTCCATGATCGCTAGTATATATTACTATTGTGTTATCATTGTATCCTAACTTATCCAAGGAAGCTAAAATTTCCCCAATGTTGTGATCGATTAATGCAACAGTTTGGTAAGTTAATGCTATAAACTTTTTTACTTCTTCTTCGTTAGTTTCTCTCAGCATTGCCCCTGGCATAACATTGATATAAGGAGCCAGATAGGGATGCTTTCTTAAGTTTTTTAAATCATGAAAACTTGGAGGTAATTCGATATTTTCAGGTTTATACATATCTTTATACCTTGCATGCTCACAAACCGGTTGATGAGGATCAGCAAAAGAACAGTGAACATAAAAAGGTTTATTCCCATATTCTCCTTTCGCATGTCGTTCAAGGAAAGAGATAGTACGTTCTTTCACATAAGACGTAGGATAAAGTTCTTCAGGTAAATCATTATCACAGAATATCGCAAAAAAATTATCTAAAAATTTCCATCGATTACGCATGGAGTCTGCTAATTTAGGTGATTTTTCTTCTAACCAATTTAAATAATGTCCGGTACACACTGTACCATGGCCTATTAAAGTTTCAATTTCTTGGTATCCATAATAGGGGATTGGAAAATTTTCTCTTACTGGATAAAATCCTTCTTTATTGAAAGTCCAATCGTAAAATGATTCAGCAGAATTATCATGAATTCGATAAGGGGCAGTATTAAATTGATGATGTAATTTACCAAAGGCGGCAGTATGCCACCCTCTATTAACGAGAGTTTGAGTAATTGTGGGAACCTCTTCTGACAAAATCATTCCATTGCTTCTTACGCCATGTACATTTGGATATAAGCCCGTAAGCATAGTTGCTCTGTTAGGCATGCACATGGGATTAGTACAAAAGGCATTAGTAAATCTTACACCTTGATTGGCTAGGCTATCAAGGTTAGGAGTTTTTAAAATGGGATTTCCAGAACAACTCATATGATCAGCACGATGTTGATCTGAAATAATAAACAATACGTTCATTTTTTCATTCATAAAAAGTAATAAACCTCACTCATTCTAAGATTTAGGTTATTTTTAAATAAAGAAAGATAAAGAATAATTTAATATTTATTTTTGGATGTTTAATAAGGGTACATTATTGAAAGAAAAAAGTCTAGCAAGACCATCTCAATTAATTAATACTGTGTTTTAAACCATGTTTTAACTGAGGAATTCAGAATTTAGAATCAAAAAAATAAAGTATTAAAAAGATTAAGATCCTATTTATCATTAATCAATATACACTTTTGTAAATCGATTCTAAAAAATTATCTGGATCTTAATCCCGTATTAATAAATATCAAGTTTGATGAAATGAAATCCAAGGTTAATGCTCATCTGTCTAGGGATATAAAATGTAATTCAGTTTCAATTAATTTTAAAAAAAGAATACCTTTAAAGGGAGTTGTACTACTATTTTTCATCTTAATAATATTTTGCTTAATTCTCATAATTAGGCTCAATCAAATCCCTTATAATAAAGACATAGGATCTTATGAGGGATCTATAATTAAAGTTTCAGAAAATTATATTTCAGAATCGATAATTATTGATGATACGGGAGCAGGAGATTATACATGGGATCAAGCAAAAGATCAAGAATGGTGTTATGGTTCTGGTACTTGGAATGATCCTTACATTATTGAATCTTTAGAAATAGATGGCCAGAACGTTGCGGATTGCTTAATAATTAGATATTCTAATGTATTCTTCATTTTAAGAGAGAGTGTTTTTTACAATTCGGGAGGAGGAGCTAATGATGCGGGACTCAAACTAGAAAATGTTTCAAACGGTAGATTAATCAATATCAATTGCTCGAAGAATAATGGTCAAGGGATTTATTTGTATAATTGCCAGAATATCACTATATCAGGCAGTGAAATGAGCCATAATAAGTTAGGGGGTATTTTTCTAAATGGGAGTAGTTTCAATTTAATTGCAAATAACACCGAAACAATTAATTATAACGAATGGGGTATTTATCTCTTATCGAGTCATAATAATACCTTCAGTAAAAATTATATAGGATATAATCAATTAGGATTGTTTCTTAAGCAATCTAACAATAATTCTATAATTGAAAATGTCTTCATGGAAAATAATGAAGCTTATATTCTGGAAGATAGCTACGAAAATATTTTTGAAAAAAATACAATAATACCGAAACCTAACTTATTATTTGCTCTTATTATAATGATCATTATAATAGTTGGTATATCGGTTGTAAGTATCCTAACTATTTGGTATAGAGTAATTATTCCGAAAAAAAGAGGAGAAGTAAAATTACATGGAAAAACAAAAATGAAAGTCGAACAAAATCTTCAAGATAGATTATCTTTTATTGATTACTTGATAAGAGAAAAAAAAATAAAAGAAGCTCTCAATAATTTGGAAGAGATTAAGGATTTATGCAATGTATATGGCCTATTTGAGTTGTTAAGCGAATGTGATGATAAAGCTGCTCATTGTAATTATTTATATTTAGAAATGATAAATATAATTAAAAGAATTGTGATAAATTTAGCTACTAAAT
>Ga0209427_10001459_pt1 | contig 27282 bp, 21 predicted proteins | sample DeeMarSWOR136_30_FD_187465 | JGI IMG/M metagenome (GOLD analysis project Ga0209427, IMG submission 187465) | Marine sediment microbial communities from White Oak River estuary, North Carolina - WOR-1-36_30 (SPAdes) (version 2) | ecosystem: Environmental > Aquatic > Marine > Intertidal zone >...
TCTTTTATTTTTTATTTTTTTTTGTTCGATCTCGAACTGTTCGAGATAGAACAAATATTGTTTTTTTTATATATAAATCTTTTGCATAAATTTTCTGATTAAATTTATTTCCTTTTTTGGGAGTTTGGCATAAAAATAAAAAGTTTTATATAAAACAAGACCATTATCTTTTTTTATTCAATTATAGAAAATAAAGGAAATCTAATGTCCACCGAATTTAAAAGGAATTTAGAGAAATATGCCGAAGTTATTTTAAAGGTTGGTTTGAATTTACAACCTAAACAACGTTTACTCATCGGTGGAGCTAGCTCTTTTAGTGATGGTGTGCCTTTTGAAGCTGCTCCGTTAGTACGAATAATTACGAAAAAAGCATATCAAATGGGTGCGAGATTAGTTGATGTAATATGGGCGGATGAGTATTTACGTTTAATCCGACTTCAATATAGCCCAAAAAAATTACTTAGAGAATATCCAAAATGGAAAATAGATGCGATAATCGACATTGCTAAAGCAGGAGATGCTCATCTTCAGATCTTAAGTCCAAATCCCGACTTACTAAAAGTAGTAGATACTAGTTCGATTTTAAAATTTCAATTATTTTTAATTAAACGGGTTCAACCAGTTACAAATCTTCTTCGTCAAAATCCATTGAATTCGGCAGTAATTGCTGTACCAAACCAAGCTTGGGCGAATAAATTATTTCCAGATATTCCTTCAAATGAACGAGTCCAGAAATTGTGGGATATTATATTTGAAATTTGTCGAATAACTGAAGATAATCCTGTTTCTGCTTGGCAAACTCACAATGGAGCCCTCATGAAGCGATGTAGTTATCTAAATCAGAAACAATATAAAGAACTTAAATTAAAATCTCCAGACACAGATCTAACAATTGGTTTACCAAAGGATCATATTTGGCGAGGTGGAAATCTTAAAACCAAAAAGGGTATAGATTATACACCAAATTTACCTACTGAAGAAATATTTACACTCCCGGATAAAGATAAGGTTGATGGATATGTTAAAATTACTAAAAAATTAATAATCGAAGGACAAGTTATTGAGGAAGCCATTTTCCACTTTTCTGAAGGGTGTGTAATTAAGGCAAATGCAAAAATTGGTGAAGATGTTATAAATGCAATAATAAATATAGATGAAGGATCCCGAAGATTGGGAGAGATCGCTCTTTTACCTCATAGTTCTCCTGTTTCAAAAACAGAAATGGTTTTTTATAATATATTAATCGATGAGAATGCTTCAAACCATATTGCACTTGGCGAAGGAATCCGAAGTTCCTTAAAAAATGGTAACAACATGACTGAGGAAGAATTCATATTAGCAGGAGGCAATAAAAGTACAATTCATCTTGATATGATGATTGGCTCAGGAGAGATGAATGTCGATGGAATTACAGAAAATAATGAGGTTGAATCTATAATGCGAAATGGGGAATGGGCATTAAAAGTATGAGAGATTCTTAAAGAAAAGGACTATCTCTATTATCTGTAATATTTTTTACTTAGAATCCCTTTGTTTTTCAGCATTTAGAAATAACAAATCTGTAAATATTTATTCTAAAATTATTTAAACTTGTTTTAATTACAAGAATATCATTAGATTAAACATCTTTTTAATGAAAAACTATGATTGAATACATCTTTTTAATTATATTCTTCATTGTCGTCATTATAGAACTATTTGCTGAATATAAAGACAATAAAAAGCTTGTAACTTGTACTAAACCGCTTGCGATGCCATTACTGATTTTATTTTATATTTTTGGTGTAGTAGAAGGAGGCTCAATAGGGTTAGTTGATTGGTTAATCGTTGTTGCATTAATTGGTGGTTGCGCTGGAGATATCTTCTTAATGCTAAGAAATCAAGAAAAATGGTTTTTATTTGGCATGGTTGCTTTTTTACTTAATCAGATCTTCTATATTATATCATTTCTATTGTCTATCACTGACTACGCAGCATTCAATTTATGGGGATTATTCCTACTTGGTCCTGTTATATTAGTATTACTATTTACAGTACCACGATTCATTAATAAAACTGAAGATATGAAAATCCCCGTGATTGTATACATGGGGGCAATATTATTTATGCATATAGCCGCCTTATTACGACTAGCAGAATTTGATGGATTACCATTTATTTTAATTTATTTAGGTTCAATTTCTTTCATATTTTCTGACGCTATATTAGCATTGAATAAATGGGATCCTGAGGTAAAACAAGGTCGATTAATTAATATGTCCACCTATTTTATTGCTCAATTCTATATTACTTTAGGAACTCTGTTTAGTGTCCTATCATATTTGTAAATTAAAAAATCCTAAATCTTTTTTTTTATTTATTATATGTAAAAAAATTTTTAATTTAGTAATAATTACTTTTTTTGTAATTATCTTATTAAAGCCTCCGTTGCTTAGGCGGTAGAGCGTTGCCTTGGTAAGGCAATTCATATGGGATTAATCTCTTTGAGCTTATAGGTCGCGGGTTCAAATCCCGCCGGGGGCTTCATTATAATAAAAAACAATCTTTTCTTTTATATTTGCTTTCTAATGCTTGTTCGATTGAACTTCCTAATGAATTTAAAACTTTTTCAAATTCTTTTTTTTTGAATTCCCATTTTTTTGGTTTAATTAATTCAAGAAATTTTTTTACATGTCGTTTTGCTGTAATTAAGACTTGATAAGCAACAAATTTTTTATTTGAAGATTTTGAGATATAAAGAGATTCAGTAATTTTACCTGTCCTTATTTTGAGAGCCTTACACATATCTTTGAAATCCTGAACAAGTACAAATGATGCATTCTTAAAACCAATTCCAATTATTTTGTTAAAATGATCTACATATATCGAACCATCTGTATCTACTAATCCTCTTAAACATCCAATTACTAATGAACGGTATTTCAATTCCCAATTGTACAAATTGTTAGCAATCCATAATTCATATTTTTTTATCCAATTAGGAACTGAAATTTGATTTTTAACTTTATCCCTTGTTAAAATACCTTTTATGATCATGAAATGAATAATTTGATCGTTATAAATTTTCAAATCAATATATTTATTATCAATTTGTGGATGTATTTTCGGTTTTTCATTAAATAGGTCAATTAAGAGTTGTCTAACATATTCTACATATTCTGGTTCCTTTACTCTATTGATAGAAATGCTTAAAATACTTCCAAGATAAGAATTTTCACCTTTTTTGTGAAGATGTCCATCTCCAAGTAAAATTCCAATTAATTCTGCTAATTTTTCATTTTCTTCTAAAAAGAATTCATTTGGACTATTCATAATAGTACAAGTTAAAAATTTTTTGAATGAAATAAATATACAAGCAGAGAATTGATTTATTAATTAAATATAACATAAAAAACAAAAAGGATAATAATAATTCTGAATTTATAAACTTACATATATTAATATACTTTATATGCCGGTGTGGCTTAGCTGGTTATAAAGCATTTGAGATATTCGTATGTTTAATAGGCGCCAGACTCATAATCCTACTGAAAAAATGGGTCAGACTGGATGTATTCTGGAGGTCGAGGGCTCGAATCCCTCCACCGGCACTCTTATTTATAAGTACAGAATAATTAATTAAGAAAAAAGAGTTTAAATTTATAAGCAGAATTTCCCATTTTCAATTAAAATTTTACTTGACTCATCTTTATAAGTGATTTTAATTGTTGGTTTATAGAATAAGAAGTCTCTATGTGTCTTTGATTTATTCTGGCCATCAATCATGTCAGTGTTATTACCAAAGGCTATATGGGCTGTATTGAGAGCTTTTTCATCCTCAAGTAAAATGCCGCTTAATTTAGCCCCTGGGTTGAGACCTATTCCTAATTCTCCGATAATCTGTGCTTCTTCATCTAGACTAGTTAATCTTTCAATATCTTTAACCAATTTCTTATCTTTACTTTTAAGGCTAACAATTTTACCGTTTTTTACTGTTATTCTCAAAGGTTTCTTTACTTTGCCAATATCACCAATTGAACCATCACATACAATAATGCCATCTCCTTGAGTTTCAATAGGAGCACACCATATTTCTCCACATGGGAGATTAGCAAAATAAGGTTCTTTAGTAATTCGAACATCCGTAGAGAAACCACGATTTTCAATATATAAGACGATATCTGTTCCACCTGGAGCAGCAATATGCGCAATTTTGGCATTTTCTAACTTTTTCATCATTTTATAAGCATTGCTTACCATATCTTCATAATCTATATTAAACGGACCTTCAATCATCATGGCTTTAGTAATCCCCGCGCCATGCCCCAATCTAATGGATTTGGTGGCAAGAAGTTTTTTTACCCATTTAACTCGGAAAGGAGTTTCTTCTCCTAATCCCTTAAACGCATTGATCGCTATTGTTATATCCTTTGATAATTCATCCATTTCTGAGGGTATATCTGTTAAAGGACGATCTTTTTCAGGTAGTAAGAATAAGTGTGCTTTACAACCATAATCAATAGCTGCATTATAAAACGCTTCACCAACACTTATAGTATCTTCATCTGTAATAACTAATATCTTATCATCTGCTTTAAGGTTCATTACATGAATCATTGCTTTTTGAGCTGAAGTAATCATTTTTTGGAATCCAGACATATAATAATACCAAATATCGATTAAAATATATATAGTATCATTCTATCAATATTGGATTAAGTAATCTATTTAACTTAATACTATCTAAAAAATTGAGGATTAATGTTATTCCTTATTTCCATTTTTCTTTTTCCAGTGAACTAGATTCATTAATAGTGGATTAAGTTTTATAGCTCCTTGTTTTGGGCAATCATCTACACAACTACCGCAGTACCAGCATTCTTCTGGATAAACCACTATAGGAGGATTTTTTTTCTCTGGATTTGGTATAAAAATATCTACTTGACATACTTCTATACATTTATTACAACCGATACATAAATCTGGGTTAATAGATATTGGTTCTGAAATACTTTGTTTTAGGATCACATATACATTCTCTTTCATTTTCAATTTTCTCCTTTTAAATAATCTCTATTATAAAATTCGTAATTATCTTTAAGAGGACCATAGTAATCAATTGGTATTTCACCGATCTTAACCTTATTATTTTGAAGTTTTATAGTAATAAATTTATGCCAATTAGGGGGATCCATTTCTGGATAATCAGATCTTATAAAATGTAAGTGTTTAGAACTTGCTTTCCGCGCTAAGCAAGAATGAATAATTAGTTGTGCATTTGTATGAATATTTAAAACTTCAAGAGAGCGCATAAGTTCGTGGGGATTTCTAGCACATAATTTTGGAACCTCATTATTTTCCATATCCTCCAACATCTTTAATCCAATGTTTAAGAGTTCTTTACTTTTAATTTCCCCACAATAATTCTGCATAATTCTTGTTATATGCATATTAAATTCCTTCCATCCAATAACATCACTTCGATTTACAAGAGAATAGATTCGATTTTTTTCTGATTCAATTTGTTGATAAAATAAAATTGGTTCAGAAGAATTCATAGCATAACTAGCAGCATGTCTTCCGGCATAATATCCTGTAGCTGCAGCATGACCATTACAATCAGAGGCAAACAATTGATCTCCAGCAGCATATAATCCTTCTAGATTAGTTTTAAGCTCCCAATCATTTAATATTCCACCAGGGAGCCCAAATAGTTGCCGTTCTCGAGGAAGAAAAGATGATGACATCCATCCTTCTCCATAGCTTTGAATCAGATCCTTCTTAGGATCAAATCTCTTTAGGTTATATTCTTCTAATATTGGAATCTTTGATTTTCCTTCTTGTCCAACCATTAAACCCCATATCGCTTTTCTTTCATGTTCTGGCATACTTGGCAAATCTGCATAAAAAGGTAATTTATAACTTTTTTCTAAAAGTACGTCGATAGGAAGAATATCAGGTCCTTGGTAATCATACAAATGAAAATCTGATTCTCCTCCTCCTTTTAAAAAGAACTTTTGTCCTGGAGCAGGACGATATCGTTGAGAGACATTTTTAAGAATATTTCCATCCCGATCAATCCACGGAATTTTTTTACCATTTGCATCAACCATCGAGCAAGCATACCATGTATTATGAGTATTACCTGTTCCGTAAGGAGGAAAACTGCGTTCTCCTGACCATTGCCCCCTAACTGATTTTTCCATCATAGTAAATTCCACACCAGCTTTCCAACCTATTGCATGACCATCCCCTACACATTGGGGTGGTCTGAATTCAGAAATTCCAGGTAATCCAGGGGAAAAAAGCCAGATTCGAGCTGGACGTGCCATACAAAGTATTGTGGCTTTAGCTTTAAAAAAATAGAATTCCCCTGTTCGTGTATTTATACCTGTTGCACCAACAACTTTCCCACCTTGTTTTCCGTTTTCTGTTAAAAGACTTGTTGCCATTGTTCTATCAAATATTTGTATACCTCTACGCTTACACTCTTTATAAAGGGCAGGTTTAAAAGTAGTTCCCCATACACGTAGAGTAAATTTATTTTCATAATCATAGGCAAATAATAGTTTGGTTTTTTCATCTCTAAATTCTGCACCTTTGAAATCATCCTCTGTATCCCTAATCTTACCTCCCATTTTTTCTAAGTCTAATAATCTATCATAACCCTCCCTACATTCAATATAATGAGAAATCCCATTATTATAATAATCATGATCTTTTATCATTGCTATTGTAAGTTCTTCAGGACTGATTCGAGAGCAAGGATTAGTTGCAGCTGATTCCCAATGATCACAACCAGATCCACCTGCTCCACTCCTAATAGTTGCTCCTTTTTCTAAAAGAATAACATTTACACCTTTTTTTGCTGCAGCTATCGCTGCCCAACAACCGGCTATCCCTCCACCTAAAATTAAAATGTCTGTTGTAAATTCTTTCTCTTCATTCCATTTAATTGGATATGGCCATTTAATTTTATTAAAAAAGACTTCCTTCAAATTTTTTGCTTCCTCAGTTAATTATTCTTTAATTGCCCATCAATCATCTTCCTAATTTCCTATTAGTTTTAGATAACTTTTTAGTTCAGTAATATTCGAATAATGAAATATTTTTCCAGTTAAAAAATATTCTGAAACTAAAAGATTTTTTATATCTTAATCTTAAATAAAATTGTTATGAAACTATTTAATTCAAAAAAGATTACATCTGAAGAAATGGCGATTTTGGATAATAATAGTGAGTGGTTGGGAATCCCTAAAAGCCATTTAATGGAATGTGCGGGATATTCATTCGCAAATGAAATTATTAATCGTGAATATTTGAGAGACAATTCTAAAGTAGTTATTTTTTGCGGAACAGGTAATAATGGTGGAGATGGATTTGTGGTTGCTAGGCATCTATCTTCTTATGGGGTTAAATCTCTAGTAATTTTGATAGGTACACCAGATAAAATTAGAACTAAAGAAGCGCAATTAAATTGGAATGTAATCTTTAATAATCTAAATTATTCTATAGATGTTAAAATTATCTTAGATTCCACCGATTTAAAGAAAATTGAAGATACAATTAAAAGAGAGAAGGATTATATGGTTATTATTGATGGATTGCTAGGAACCGGGATAGAAGGAAAAATTAGGGAGCCAATTGCCTCTGCAATAGATTTAATAAATAATCTTAAAATAGCTGAACCTAAAAGGTTTACAGTTTTATCAATCGATGTCCCTTCAGGATTAAATCCCAATACAGGAAAAGTCTCGGATAAGGCGGTAAAGTCAGATTTTGTGGTTACATTCCATAGATTAAAAAAAGGTTTGTCATCAAACAATGAATACATGAAAGAAGTATTAGAAAAATCTATTGGTATTCCTCCAGAAGCAAATTTATTTGTTGGAAGAGGTGATTTAATATCTACTTTAAAGAAAAGAAGCCCAGATGCTCACAAAGGAGATTTTGGTAAAATCTTAGTAATAGGGGGTTCGAAAAATTATTCTGGAGCTCCCGCTTATTCTTCTCTAACAGGGATAAATTTCGGAATTGATTTAGTAATAACTTATGTACCAGAAGTTATAGCAGTTCCACTAAGAGCTTATTCTCCAAATATGATTATAAGAACAAATAAGGGGGACTGGTTAGATATAAGCGCTTTAAAAGAATTAACTGAATTGATAAAATGGGCAGATTCAATATTAATTGGTCCTGGTTTGGGTTTGCAAAAGGAAACCGAAAATCTCTTAGTTGAATTATTAAAAATTTTAAAACAGTATAAAAAACCATTTGTTCTTGATGCTGATGCTTTAAAACTAGTAAAAAATCATCTTGAACTAATAAAAGCTTTACCCGTTATCTTAACTCCTCATGAGGGAGAATTAAAAATAATGATGGAAGTTATTCTGCCCCATTATAAGAATATTGAAGAACGCGGCAAGATGATATTAGATATGGCTAAAAATTTAAATTTAACCTTACTAGTTAAAGGTCCATTTGATTATATATCAAATGGAAAGCGAATTAAAGTAAACAAAACTGGTTGTGCAGAAATGAGTATCGGTGGAACTGGTGATGTGTTAGCAGGATTGTGTAATTGCTTTATGGCAACTAAGAATGATCCTTTTGAGTCGGCATGTTCCGCAACATTTCTCAACGGTATAATAGGAGAATATTGCAAATTAAATATCGGAGATCGCTTTACAGCATTAGATATGATAAAAAATATTAACAATGCTCTACGAAATGTTCTTAATTTTTAAAATTTTACAAATCGATACATAGCTATTATGACATTTCAGAATCAGAATATCTTACAAGATAAAGATTTATTAATTTTAATTTTATTATATTATTAACTTATTTATTGTGAAAATTTAAGTTGAGGTTAAATAAGTTACAATTATACTAAATTTTTATAAAAAATAAAGGAGATTGATTAAAATACCACAATTGTTTCTTATTAATCCTGATGGAACTACAACTGAAATAACTACTGAAGGGCCAATTAAGAATGCCTTAAAAACAGATGAATGCTATGTTATTGTGGCGGATGATGTTAGGAAAGTATATCTATGGAAGGGATTGAAAAGTAGTGTAAGGTCAAAATTTATTGGAGCTAAAAGATCTCAAGAAATCCGAGGTCAAGTAGGAATGCATTATGCTGTTGTTCCTGTTGATGAAAGTGAGGAGGATCCCGATTTTATTGAATTAATTGGAGGGCGCACTGAAGCAGGTATAGCAAAGGAAATAAAAGGTGCAGATGTTACACCTCAAGTTATGCCTCCATTAAGAGAAAAGAATGTTTTTGGTGCTCCAAAACCTGCTGAGGGTATGAATATAGCAGGAAGCAAAGAACGTGCTGCTCAAAATATTGGTCCTTTATATAGGGGTGCTGATTCAATGCCTGATTTCATCCAAGAACAATCTCAGGTAAATTTCCAACAAGTAATGCAAAAATTAGAAGAAATTCAAATACCTCCAGGTTTTGAAAGAGAATTGATCATTATTGGAAATCAAGCTTATTCGATTGTTGAAAAAGTACAACAATTCCTTGGAAAAAAAGAAGTTTCCAAGGAAATTTCAAAGGTTGGATCAATTCCGGAGGGAATCTTTTTTGCTGAATCATATAGTCCCCGTATACTTTCAGAAAATGGGAAAATCATCGCCATAGAATTTCTAAAACGCGTTAGCACAAAAACTAAACCAGTTGAAGTAAAAAGTAAAAGAGAATTATTAAAGGAGCAAATTAAAGAACAACTAGGAGGGAATTAAAAAAGAAAATTCCTTCTAATCCAATTCTTAATATTATATATCTTTTTCAGATTTACAAATCAAGAAATTTGATTTGAGAACTTAGAAATATAAATTTTTAAGGTAGAATTTTTTAATTTATATTAATTAAAACATAGTTTTTATCTTAATTATGAGTGATCTCTCACCTGAAGAAGCCCATGCCTTGAGTAACTTTTTGGGCAGTATAACAGAGTACAGTGAGCTCGAGGCGTTAGCACTTATTACTCGAGAGGGTTTAAGATTAGCTTTTAGTGCTATTCCCGGATATAATTTAGATCCAGACCTTTTTTCTAGTTTAAGTGCAGTAGTAGTTCAATCGGGAACTGATGCAGTTGCAGCTTTGGGTTTTACAAATATGCTTGAAGTAGTTTTACGAGGTGACAATGGTTTTATAATTTTAAGTGCTGCTGGGCGGTTCTTTTTAATGGGTGCATCAAGACAAACTGCAGATTTAGGGAAAATAGTTAAAGTTTTTAGGTATTATGCAGGAGAAATTAATAAGCGATATCCAATCAAATGATTTAAATAAATTAAATTAATATTAGACCAATCAGCAGTCATTCTTCTTTAAAAATGTTAAATTTTAATATAAAGATAGTTATGTTTATAATAATATCAAATAAAGATTACAATCTTATACTGATATAAAGTTATTAAATATAATAATTGTTGATAGTAATTTTAATCTTAATCACTTATATTATATTAAAAAACTTTTGAAAATATATAATTATAATTATGACTGAAAATGAGATAAAACTTTTCGTAGATGGAAATAGTGAAATAAGAGATAAAGTTATTATTTGTCAATCAAATGCAAATAAGTTAGGAGTAAAGAATGGTGATTCAATAGAAGTATTAAATATTGACAATAATTTGAAAAAGACGGTTATTGTTGAAATTTCTGATAAAATTTTGGATTTTGCAGGTCAATTTTCGAAAAACATTCTAGACGAACTACAATTTTCAGGTGTAGAATTGACAGTTCGCCCTGCAATAATAGCAGCTTCTCTTACTCCAGCCATTAAAATTCCAAAAGTTCCTTCAACCCAACCTACTCCTATGCCTACCCCAAAATTAACACCTCCTCCTAAAATTTCATTATCTCCAATGTCTCCAGCACCAACACCTGCGCTGCAACCCACTCCTGCACCCCATCCTTCCCAGCCACCCATGCCAACAAGAATTCCACCTCCAATGGAAATACCTAAACCTGAAATTGCCCAATATGGTGCGGAACCAGCTGTACCTGTAGAATCTTATCCAAATAAAATTAACATAAATATGCTTCAGAGTCAAAAAAATGGAATAATTCTTACACCCACGATTGATGATAATATTGAAGGGGGTAGGGTACAATTAAATCCTAGTATTGTACAACAATTAGGACTTGGACAAGGAATGTTAATTGCTTGGGAGGATCCTTTAACAAGAGCTATGGGTTCAGCAAGAATAGATCAAGTAAATATTGGAAGGAATGAAATTAAAATGAGCATGGATACATATGAAGATACCAATATTAAAGCTGGACAAATTGTCATATATTCAACAGAGCCTCCAATTCACAAAATTTCTGAATTAATGCTTGAAGTTCATTCTCAACCAAATTTAATGGGCCATGCCTTAATCAGCCCAAGAACTCAATATTCACTTTCACTTCAAAAGGGTGATATTTTGGCTTTTGAGGATGAATTAACTGGTGCTATGGGCGCTGGAAAAGTAGATGTTTCAGAAACTACTCCCGATAATGTGATAATAATTGATAGTGAGATTTTAGAAGCTTCAGGAATTGGGAGTTTTGAAGTGAAAGTATCTAAAAACCAAAGAACGATTATCCCTTTACAAAACATTTCATTGGGAATATCTCCAATCTCAGGCGAGAATATGTGGGAAATAATAAGTACCGCTCGAGAAAATGTAGGTTCTATGAAAGAATGGATTTCAAATTATATTATATTTAAAGGCATAAAGCTTCGGTGGTCAGCAGTAAATATTGCTTGTTCAGTTCTTAATACAATTCCTGACTTATCTGGTGATATTTTTGCCAGTGTAACCGCAAATACAACTTTATCTTTAAGTCCTGTAGGTTTAATCCCATTTAATGCTATTTTAATAATTGATATTAGCCGTTCAATGATGGCACGCGACGTTCTAGTGGTGAATATTGCTCCTGCCATTGAGGGGATTAAAGCTGCTATGGAGTCTCGAGAAATTCAAGAATTTTTGAAACATTTTAAGGATGGAATTAATATTCCCAGAAGAATATCAGCTGCTTTCGCTGCGGTCTTATTTTTAAGTGAAAAAGTAGGGAGAGGTTTCGGGGAAAAGGTTTCAGTAATTCGTTTTGCAGATGAGGCTCAAATACTTCCATTTGGTGGTGGTTTCTATATGGATTCTGCAAGTGGTAAAAAAGGTGTACTTGAAGATGCCGCTCGTATGATAGTTGATCGAATAGGAAATGCTTATGGACAAGCTACAAATATGGGATCTGCGATGGTACAAGCCCATCAAGTATTAGCTGAGTTTGAAAAGATGAATCCAGACCAACCAACGATGATTGTTATTTTAACGGATGGTGTTCCGACGGACGGGGATGGTTTCTTCAATGAGATAAAGAAGTTAGCAGATAATCCGAATGTTGTAGCATATATTGTGGGCTTAGGTAATCCTGATGATGCTTTGATGGCACGTGCAGCAGCTCTCTGTGGTGGTGAATATTTCAAACCTGAAGATGCGGGGGAATTATTAATTTGGTATTCCAAACGAGCTCGTGATCTTACAGTTAAGTTGAAAGCTCACAAACTTTGAGAATTCAACATTTTATTTTATATTCTTATATTTACATTTTGGATAAATCTCGTGAGATAAAATAACCCTAAAATTATTAATTTTTTTATGAAACTTTTTTACTTTATTAACTTATTTAACTCTTTTTGGTCCATTATGATTACAATAAAGTTATTAATAATAATTTTAATAATAATTATAAGAAAATAATATCCTTGAATTATAGTTAGAAATTTATAGCAGTAAAACAATAGTAAAAAATATGAAAGTTCAAAAAATTGTAACTATTAATAATCGAGGCGATTCATAATCAAAGATGTCAAAATTATTACAATAGATAATCGAGGACGGATAGTACTCCCATTAGTGACAAGAAAGAACCTCGGCCTCACAACAAATTCTCAACTAATGTTAGTGAGCGATTCAGAAACAAAAGAAATAAGAATAACTCCGATTGGATTAAAAAATGAAGGAAATTTGGTAAAGTTGAAAGTGATAATGAAAGATATACCAGGCGCATTGGCTAAGATACTCGACATTTTTGCAGATGAGAAATTAAGTTTAGTATATAGTGAAGCCGTAATTGTTGAAAAAGATAAAACAGCCGTATGGACCGCCATATCTGAAAGTCCCAAGGATATGGATAAATTAAAGAATATTTTAAAGGAAAAGGGAGAAGCGTTAGAAGTTAATTTTTCTCCTTTAGATTAACTTCAAGTATTTTTTTTCTTAATCGTTAATTTATAATTTAAGGTGTATTTGGTGGGTAAAAAGAAAAAAAAAGAGAAGAGGAGGAAACTCCAAGATACTGAAGAAGTTGTGGAAGAGATCTCTGAATACTCTTTAGATAATGCATTACAATCTGCTAAAACAACAGAAAACACCTTACAAACTTTATTAAAAGGTGTATCTGAGGGGCATGGATATGTTAAACATGGAAAAGAAGGAGATTTGAAGGTTACACCACAATTATCGCATGAATCAAGAAGTAAAATTGCTGAAGCTTACGTCTTAGAAGATGTTCCATTAGTTCAACGTCAAAGGGATGAAATAAAGCCTAGAGCTAAAATAATTTCTGAAGTTGTAGAGGAAGTGAAATCGCCTACTCCAAAAGCCCAATCAGAAGCCGTTTCACCACCAAAAACCCAAATTCCCGCTATTCCTAAAACTAAAGAGGAACCTTCATTTATTAAAAAAGAAAGTATTTACTCAAAGTTAACTGAGTTCTTTGATGGTCTCCTTTCAAGTTATAATGAGAATTATGATAGATGGGAGATGAGCATTTCAAATATACTTAGTATTTTACGGAAGATGCGAAAAATTACAAAAAAGAACACAGATGATCTAGTTATTTCAATTAATAATATTTATGATAAAATTCAAAAGAATTTAGAGCAATTTAAAATTAAGCGAGATGAGACTGAACGAGTTGCTGAAGTAGACATTGAATCCATGTCGAGAGAATTTAAGAGAGTGTTAGGATTATTAGAATTGCAGGTTAAAGAATATCAATTAAAAAAAGTTACAGATTCATTTATTCATCAGCTAAAATCTTTTCAATGACTGTTTAATTTATCGTATTTTATAAAATAATATAAAGAATTATTTTTAAATAACTTCTCATGTCATCTACAGAAAAAAGTCAACTACGTCCACTTATTATTGATATTGGAAGTAAAAATGTAAGAATGGGTTGGGCAGGAGATGATTTTCCAGATATTATTGCTCCCAGTGTTTATGTTAATAAGACAGATTATTTATTCACCTCAGAAGTAATTGAAGGATTAGAGGATATTTATTTTACTGAAAAACCTATTGAAAGCCAAATATTTGGACATCAAGCATTAAAGTACTCTAATATACTTAAAATTCATGAATTTCGTAAAGAGAATAATTATAATGTTTTTATGAAATTTTTCTATCATCACTATAAGCAATTAGAAATAGCAGAAGAAAATTATTTTAAACAGCCAATTATAATAATTTCTCAATTCTTCATATCAGAGTTAGAAAAAACAAAGTTACAGGATATTTTCTTTAATGTTTTTGAATTTCCTTCATTATTATTTTTATCTGAAAGTCAAGCAATATTAGCTACTTTACGGAAAACTAGTGGTGTAGTTATTAGTATGGGGGAAATGAATACGATTATTACCACATTTTTACATGGATTCTCAAATGCAATGTCAAGGGATATCTATCCAATAGCTGGTAAGGATTTGACTACTTATTTATTGAATTTAATTTTATCAAAAAAAGGTTCGAAGAAAACCGTTTATCTTGATAAAATGATCGCTAATGAAATTAAAGAGAAATTATCACACTGTGTAATGGATCCAGAAGGGGAGATAAGACAAATCAAAGATGGTTTAACTAAATTTAATAGAAATATCGATTTACCAGATGGAACATCTTTAGAAATAAATATGGAGAGATTTATGCTTACAGAACCCTTATTTGATCCTTCCTTAATTCATATTGATTATGTAGGATTACCTGAAGCAGTATCAAAAGTAATAAAATTTTGGGATCGTGAAAACTGGGAAGATATCTTACCTAACATAATCTTAGCTGGAGGTAGTAGTTTAATTCCCGGTTTAGATATGCGACTAAAAACTGAAATTTCTAAGCATTTTTCAGAAAGATTAAAAGATACAGTTAATGTGTTGAGTGTTTCCGGAAGGGAAAATATTGGCTGGATTGGAGCTTCTGTTTTATGGGCTCAAGATAACTTAAATAAAGGATGGATTCAGAATCCTAAAAAAGAACATTCTGAGTAAGATCACGAATTTGAAAATATAAATTAAAAAATCTAATTATAAAACAACCAAATGAATATGCCTATTAGTACAGATTTAAAACAAGAGTTTTTATCTAATTTTCAAAATAAAATTATAACAGCTCGAAAGTTGTTATACGTTGCTAATCATTTATGGGCTTCAAAATTATTAGATGATTTAAGTTTTGAAATAATGAGGAATGATTGGCTTGATGTTCAAAAAAAGCATCAATTGATTATGATTATTTCAAATTCTTGGTGGATGTACATAAATTCATTAATTAGAAGACACAAGGAAGGGAAAGTTGATATTGATTTAATCAGATATATTGATGCATATAACAGATTTTTTTCATTTTTATCTAAATTAGATGATTTTTACTTATTTAACAATTTCTGCACTAATCTTCTCCAAAAATTTGTTAAAATGGAAAATTTATCCCAAATTGGAATAACTAAATTCATAACTTCTTTTTCAGCAAAATTGTATGAAAGAGATGATTTTCAGAGATTGTTTGAATTACAAATATTGCAAATTTTTTTAAGAAAATCAGTCGCACCATCAGAATATTTCCATTTAAGCATAGAGAACATAAGTAAAACAATATTTAAAATAGAACCAAGTAAAAGATCATTATTCTTTTATATATTATTGGAAAATGTTTGCCTAAAATATAAGTTAACTGAAGATTCTGCGGAATTTGTACGATTAATAAACAAAATTTTAATAAATAGACTTCCAGGTTATTTAAAAAATGAGTTTAGTAATATCAGCAGAATTTCCATTAATGAAAGAAGTTTTAATATAATTTTAGCTGACCTTGAAGAGTTGATTTACTATTTAAACGATATCAGTGAATATTCGTGGATTATTATCTTTATTCGTAATATATTTTTTAAGATGCAAGAATATCAATCATTTGGAGAGGCAGTTACTTACATCAGGAAATTTATTAACTTTTCAATTAATAGAAATCGTTTTGAAATTGCATATGATATATATGATTTCTTAGAAGATTTGTTTATGTATAAAGCAGATTTATCATATGATAACATTCTAATTGAATTATGGGTGGAAGCTTGTAAAAAATTTGTGGATATGAAAGAAAAGAAATATCTACTCCAATCTTTAGAAAAATTAAGCAACCACCTAAAATTACCTCAAACAAATGCTCAACTTTTTCACTATTTTTACACATGTAACATCTTATGGCAATTTAAATCAATGTTCTTTTCTTTAGAACACAAAGATTTCTGGAAAATGATGTTTTACCGTGCTCTATTTGAGGAACAAAATTACAATATGGCTCAAAAAATACTTCTTTATTTAGATGAAGACATTAGTAAAAAAATAACAGATCTAAAGGGATTATATATTGAAACAGAATCCTTGAAAAAAGAAATATACATGTTGAACGACCAAAATAATCAAACACAATTATTTCAAAAAGACTTCGGTGTAAAACAGGTAATATTAAGAATCAATTCTGATGGGATGATTTCATATAGAATAATTTCGGTTAATAATGAAATTATACAAGGAAAAATTGATAATGAATTTTGGAATGATGCTCAATTAATTGAAATTTATAATGAACTATTTTACAAAACAGAATATAAGAAATACGAGTTCAATCTAAAAGAGTTTGGAGAAATGTTATATATATTTCTACCAAAATCTATTCGAGATTTTTTTAAATCCTTCAAAATAGTAAGTTTAAATCAAATACCCCAAATCTATTTTATATTAGATAGTATGACAATTCCTTTTGATCTTATTTATGATAATAATTTTTTCTTATTAAAATATTCAATTGGATATAAAATAGGCGATATACCACTTGATGGTGTTGTTTTTGAAGATAGAGAATCCGAAATACCTATAGCTGACACATCTAATAAAGTATTTAATGTTTTGATAATTGAATCAACTAATTCTAAAAATCCTGTAAAATGGAATGAAAAATCCAAAGAAAAAGAGCTAATTTATCCATTTAAAGCTGGAGCAGATGAATTAGATTATATAACAAATTTTTTTAATCAGAGAAATGAGATTGATCAAATTGCTATATTAATAGGTGCGAATTCAACAAAGGAAAATATTTTATCAAAGTTATTTAACGACGTATATCAGATTATAATATTTATAGGAAATATTTTTTATTCAAAATGGAACCCTAAAAATAGTTTTTTTCTGACAAATGATAATCTAATTTTAACTTTTAACGAAATTAATAACATTTTAAGTCAGAAAAATTCAAAAACTCAACCTTTGATATTTTTTAATTCACAAGTTTACGATATTGAAGGTATAAAATTAAAGAATACCTTAAGAACATTTGGAGATATTGTTGCACAATTTGATTATAATAGAATAACTGGAATAGTCTCAAAAAATTATCCGATTTTTAATGATGAAACAAAACAAATCATTTCAAATTTTTTTATCAACTTATTTAATAATAAAAGTCAAGGTATTTCACTTTTGAAGGCACGCCAAAAATGCATTGCACATAAAATGGAAAAAGTAGTAGAAGAACAAATAATGAGTTCTACTAAGGAATTAGGGACAACTCACATAGATTTGCGAAGTAGTTTAGCAATTTCTAGTTATTTACTCTATGGGAAGCCTTGGAAAAAATTGATTCTTGAATGATTAAGTATTTTATTAAGCAAATAGCAATAAATAAAAAATATTAATATAACTATAATTTAAAGAAATCATTATAAAAAAGAAAATAGAGTTGATGTGTGATAAGCCAAACCGACCGATTACTTGAATTAAGAATTGAAAACAAAAAATTGAAACAGCAAATCGCAAGTTTAGAAGAAAAGATTATGTCATTAGTAGGAATGGTAAAAATAGAATCTTCTGGAGGCGTGGATAAGAAAAATGTCTTGAATGATCTTTTGATTAATTTGATCAATTCTACAAATGACCAATTGAATATTGTAACTCCACGTATCGATGAATTCTATGCAAAAGAACTTATAAGAGCTGTTGAAAGGGGCATTCCCGTGCTTCTAATTACTAATGATAGAAGTGAGATCCCTAAAAATTATATACCAATCTATGATAATTTAAAGATTACTCAAGGAATAAACGTAATAAACAATCCAAATGTAAAATATCTATTAGCATTCAATACCAAGCAGGCTATTTATGCGGGAGGTTCCTTAGATAAAGAAGAATTATCAAGATCGATTCTAATTACAACAACAATTAAGGAGAAAACGAAATTGAAACTGATTGCAGAAATTTTTTCCTTAATGCTTCCCACATTTATGAGAAAATAGAATCATCTTTTCTTATCCTGTAATAATCACAGAATCATCCTTTTTTACTCACATTAATTAAACAATTAAATCTGTTGATAAGAATTCACAAATATGATATAATATGGGTTTAGATAAAGATTTAATAAATTCAAATGCAATTACTGAATTTTTAGGAATAGATTCTGAGATTTACGCCCAATCTATAAATTATCTTAAAGAACAACTGAAAAAAGAAAAATTTTATCAAGAAAAATTTTTAAAATGGAAAAAAGTATTTATTAATTTCTATGGATATAAAATAACCTCTGATTTATTTTTAAAACATACATATTTTACACATGTCTTAAAAATTATTGTTGTTTCTAAATTCAAAGAAAAAAACCACAGTTTTGAAGAAATATATAAAAAGTATATTGAAAACAACTTAAACCATATATTTGAATATGATTATTTTTTTTGGACAAAAATTAATAAGGAAATCGTTAAAAAAATCTATAAAAAGTTTAACAATTTTAAATTTTCGAAGGAAGACTTATTTAGTCATTTATACCAACAAATTTTTATCACTGAAATTAGGCATAGAATAGGGGAATTCTTCACTCCATCAAATTTAGTTCAAAAGATGGTGGAAGATGTATATAAACAAGGATTAAAAGTTCTTGATCCCTCTTGTGGTTCAGGAAAATTTATTATTAATGTAATGATTAATATAATTGATTCTAAAGAGTCAATAAAATCAAAAGAGAAAGCTATTTCGAATGTCTTTGGCTTTGATATTAATCCTTTGGCTGTTATGACCGCAAAAGTTAACATTATTCTCCTACTCTTAGAATATTTTTATAATGTTAAAAACATTATATCAGATCCTAACATTTTTTTAATTGATTCATTATTTCCTGAGCTTTATGAAAATATTGACTTCAATAATTTATTTAATTCATTTGACTTAGTAATTGGAAATCCTCCTTGGTTAACATACAAAGACTTACAAAGTAAACCTTATCAAATTAAGGTTCGAGATTTAGCGGATAAATTGGAGATTAAGCCACTCAGTCAATATATTACTCATATAGAATTAGCTGCTATATTTTTTTATGCAATACCTTTATACTTTTTAACCAAAAATGGAATGATCTTTTTTGTAATGCCAAAAAGTGTGTTGAATGGAGATCATTGCCATAAATTTAGATCTTTTTCTTTATTTAATAAAAAATTAGAAATTTGGGATTTTCCAAAACATTACTTTTTTAATGTTAATCATATTTGTTTGAAAGCAGAATATATTGGAAAAGGTAATAATGTGTCAATTCATAAGAGATATCCAATTAAAACAAAACTCTATAATACTAATCTTGAATTAGTTGAAGAATTACTTTATTCAAGTTTGAAAATTGAAAATAATGGCGCAAAATTATTATTACCTCTAAAAGAATTAGAAATTATTCATAAATTAGAAAAAAGTTCTTATAAAGAAAAATTTTTTCAGGGTGCTACGCTAGTTCCACGAACTTTAGTTTTTTTCAATAGAATTCAGAAAAAAAATAAAATTTTAATAATTTCTTCTGATTCAGAGATTTTATCTCGATCAAAAAAGCAATGGGAATTTCACTTTAAAAATAAAGAAATTGAAGAGAGATTCCATTTTAAAACTTTTTTAAATATTGATTTACTTCCGTTCTACATTAAACGCAAAAGAAATGTGTTTCTTCCAGTAAATGAGGAACTTAGTTTTGATCTTGATTTTCTCCGAAATTACCCTAGAGCTTTGAAGTTTTATGAGGAAATGGACTCTATTTATCAAAAAAATAAGAAAAAAACCAGTCATATTAATACTTTATTCGAGAACTTAAATTATTGGAATAAACTTAAAAAACAAATTCAAAACAAGTCCTATATAGTAGTATATAATGCTAGTGGTTCTAATTTGAAATCAGCAGTAATTGATAATCAAAAACAAAGGATAATCATAGGATCTGAAAATTATTATTATTCTACTGACTCTGAAAATGAAGCATATTACCTTTCAGCTATTTTAAATACTCCAATTTTATCAAAATATATTAAACTGGTAAAAAGTTCAAGGCATATTCATAAAAGACCTTTTATGTTTCCAATTCCAATTTATGACAAAAATAATATAATTCATACGAAACTTGCAAAAAAAGGAAAAAAATATCATACTATAGTTCAAGATTTATTTTTGAATAATCCAAAAATTCAAAGTAACAAAGTTAGGTTAATTATTAACCAGAAATTAATAAAATTAGATAATTTTACAAAAAAACTAATTTTTGAATAACTTATTTTACAATCTATTTAAGTTCTTCTCCACATATTCTACAAAACTTTTCTATCCCTACTTTTTTATTGCCACAATTTGGGCAGAACATTAGAGGCCTTGATTGGGTATTATGTGGGTCTATTAATTCTGAATAAGACCTCGCTATCCTTCTGCTTTTTGCTAGCGAGTAAATAGAGATATTCAAGAAAACAATTAGAATAAGCAAATAGGGTAACATGTACATCAATGTGTATGAGAACCCATCAATATAATCGTATACAATAGCGGATCTAATTACACTAATAAATGAAAAAATAAACGGTATTATAATCATTGATAACAAGAAAATACCAATAAAGGATATAATAAAAACATTAATTGCTTGCTTATGACTTAATTTTATTCCAAACCAAGTTAGTCTTTCTCTACTCATTCGATCACCCCTCTAATTTAAATATTTTAAAAAGATTTCAATATAAAAATCCAACTTCCCTTTTTAAATGTTTCGATAAAAAATTTGTTTTACTAATATATTGAAAATTTGTTTCAAATAATATTTAGGTATTTTTATAAAATTTATTCTTTATTCGACCCTAATTTTTATTAAAGTAAAACTTTATCTTTCATAATTAATTTTTCTTTATTGAAGAAGAGCGTAAAAAGTAAGTAATTAGTGAAAATTAAAATTGAATTTTGAAGAATTAGGAATTAGCGAAAGCAATACTTTCGCTTTAAAAAGAAATAATATAATTTATCCTACTCCTGTCCAAAAAAAGGCCATCCCTTTGATTATTAAGGGTCATCATGTAATGGCTCAATCTAAGACCGGCTCTGGAAAAACTATAGCTTTTATTCTTCCTATTATTGAACAATTACGATATTTAGACAACGAGGCATTAATTTTAGCGCCAACACGGGAGCTTGCAAAACAAACTAATAAAGTAATAAAGGATTTGGGAAATGGTAAAGTAAAATCGATGACTATTTATGGAGGTGTTTCAATAAACAATCAGATTACAAAGATTGAACACGGTGTAAACATTATTGTTGGAACGCCCGGTAGAATTATAGATCTTTATAAAAGAAAGAAGCTATCTTTTAGAAATGTTCGTTTCGTTGTTTTAGATGAAGCTGACAGGCTTTGGGATATGGGATTTGCTCCAGATGTTAAATATATTCTAAGTAAGATCCATACAAAGTACCAATTTATGTTATTTTCGGCCACTTTAGATTATGACATGAGAAAACTCGTTAAAAAATATACAAAGAATAAATTTGAATTTTTAAATTTAAGCAGAGACAGTTTAACAGTAAGTAACACTCGGCAATATTATTATCTAATTGACCGTTTTGAGGAGAAGTACAAAACTTTCTTAAAAGTTCTACGGGTTGAAAAACCAAAGCATGTTTTAGTATTTGTAAATACAAAAAAGACAGCTGCTTGGTTAGAAAGGAAATTAAAACATCAAAGGGGTCTTAGCTTTAATGTAGGTATCATCTCAGGAAGACTATCACAAGTTCAAAGAGAGAATATTCTATCAGATTTTAGAACACAGAAAGTTAATCTACTTATAGCTACTGATGTAGCAGCTAGAGGACTTGATATAGACGATGTCTCTCATGTAATTAATTATGATATTCCAAAATTTCCCGATAATTATATTCATCGCATAGGTAGAACTTCAAGGATGAATAAAAAAGGAGTTGCAATTACTCTTTGTTTAAAAGATGAGTATGAATATTTATGCCATATTGAAGGGTTAATTGATAGAGAAATTGAGTTAAAAACAATAGAAAAGAAGGAAAAAGAGTATTATCATAATCCTTTTTATTGAAAATAACATTAAGAAAATTTTTGTTTCCAGTTTTCTAACTCAGTTAAAAAATCATTTTTAATTTCATCTGCTAAAGGTTCTTTTATGGATCGTAACTTACTAATCCACTGTCTTATAACATTTAGAGCAGCAGCGCCATGAGACTTTAAAAGAATATTTGCAATATTTTCTAAATCGTAGCTTAATTCATCCCCACTTAGGATCTGAGCATTCTGTTCTAAATCTTTGAATTTGTCATACACGGTTGCAACAATTCCACTATCACCTATTTCGATAGACTCTTTACCCATCTCATGAGAAGAACTATAATCTAAATTTGTCTCGCCGTCTTTGCAAGTAAACTTTTCTTTCCATTTTAGAAACTCAAATTGAAATTCATCTTTAAATTCGCTTTTAAGTGGTTCTTTAATTTTTCGTAGTTTACTTATCCAATCTTTAATACCTTTAAGTGTCATTGAGTAACCTTCAGTTTCTAATATTATGTTAACAAGATTTTGCATTAATGTACTTATTTCAGTACCATTTAGCGTATCTATCTTTAAATTGATTTCATTGAATAATTCTCTCATTTCCGTTTTAGGATCAATAATAAGTTCATCTTTTTTTAATAAATTGTCTTCTTCAGTTCCAAATTGAGATTGAGCCAATCCAGGACTAATGTAATCTTCCTCAAAAATTGAAGTAACGCTTTCTTGTGATGAATATCCTGAAACTTCATTGGATTCTTCATATTTTTGTGTTTTTGGTGTATCTGCTTGTTGCAAAATTCCTAATTTCCAATTTAAAAGATCTTCTTTAATTTTTTCTTTAAATGGTTCTTTTAATGGTTCATCGATATTACGCAAGGTATTCTTCCATTCAATAATCTGTGAATATCCTTGCAATTTTAATACTATTTCAATAAATTTTTCAATTTGTTCTCCGATTTCTGCTCCTTTAAGATTATCGATCTTTTCGAGGAATAATTCGAATAAATTATCAAGTTTCTCTGAATTGAGAAGTTCAATTTGAGGTGGTTTAAAATCGCCGTGTAATTCACTTTCACCTTTCTCCTTCAAAATTGAAGGTCTAAATTCAGGAGGATAAATCAATTCTAAAGAAGAGAATTTTTTATTCAATTTATTAAGCTCATTAATAACGTATTCTTTCATTTCAATATCTAATGGAGTAAAATAATTTTTTAATTTACCAATTAATAATTTAAGTTCTAAAATGTCAAGGGAAATTCCATCTTTTTCAAAGGCAGCTTCTAATAGGTTTTTCAGTTTCTGTCCAATTTCTTTACCACTATAATCATTAATATGTTCAATAATATCGTTAAATCCTCTATTAATTTCAACATCTTTAGGATATCTTGCTTTATGTGTAATCTCCATAATACTCGGTTTTAATGCGTCAATTATTGGTTTGTAAGTAGTAAAGAAACCACTTATCTCAAAAAATGGTTTATTGGTAGTTTTTTGGTAAATTCCGAAAACTAATGAAGAATTATCCCCTATAATAGCAAAAATATTATTCTTTTTAAATTGTAAATAATCAATATTCGCTTTTTTAGCTAGTGCAAGTGCGTTTTTATTTTCATGAGAATCTGAGGAAATAATTTTTATATTTAATTCTTTAGGTTGAATTTCTTCTTTAGACTCTCCTTTAGAGAGGCTTGATTTTAGCTTATCTATTACTTCCTTTTCTAATTTTTCTTCAATTTTCTTAATTTTTGGGTAATTATTCTTCCATTTTTCAATATCCTCTAAAAGTAAATATTGGGTATTTGGATCTAGATGTTTTCTAATAACTAAAAGCCTATTCAACCAACCTTGTATGCTCTCAATAACAATAGACTCTGGATTGATGTCCGAAATGAATGATAATACATCAGCAATATGATGACTTAATTCAAATCCTTTAAGTTCTGCAACTTTTTTAGTGGCAAGATTTATTTTTTCCTCAATTTTTTTTTTTTGGTTTTTTGTTATAGATGATCCACTACCTATCGATTTTTTTTGTTTGGGTTTTTTTTCTGGTGTTAAAATAAGATCCTCTGAATAATCTAAATTAAATTTCTCTAAAGGAATGAAATTTTCTATAGTAGGAACAATAATTATTATTTCCTCCTTACATTTTTCTAATAATACTGAGAGAATTTCTTTAATTTTTTCATAACTTCTAATTATCCAAAATTTATCTGATGAGTCTTTATTAATTTTAATATAAATTGTCAGAAGTTTATACAAAGAATTTTCAAGATCCAGAATTTTTTCTGAAGATAGAGCAATCGTACCTAAAGATAATTCCTTCACCCGTTTATCAATTGATTCTCTTAATCTTCTTATGAACGTTTTAAATGCTTCAAATTCGACAGGTATATCAGAAGAATTTAAGCTTTTAACAATTTCCCTGAATTGAGAAAACATGTTAGAAACAATTTCTTGAGATTCTGTTACTTTTATTTTTACTGAGTTAATAAGCCTGCTAAAATCACGAGCATCTACAGCAGATTGCAATCTAAGAGGCAAAATCATCTCAAGAACATCATTTAATATTACACGAGCAAAATTTTTAACATTTTCCTCTACCTCGGATAAAATTTCTGCTGTTTGACTCAAATTATCTTTATTACTTAGTAATTCAATTAAATCTCCACTAATTTCTTCGAGATCTTGATATAATAATTCTTGAAATTTTTCAATGATTGGATCCTTTTCTGAGTCTTCTATGGTTTTTTTCTCTGAAACTTCAGTTAAATCTCTAATATTATCCAACATTGCAGCAAATGGAGGGATAATAATATAGTGGGGTACCGATTCTGAATATTTAGGATTAATGAGAAAGATCAATTTTTTTTCAATAAGCTCGTTAAGAATATGTTTAACTTCTTCTTCGGAGACATTTGGTATAATAGCTTGAATTTCTTTAATAGTATAGGGAAATTTCCCTAAACATTTTAGATATATATTAATCGCATCATCAGAAAGATTAAAAGATTTTAAAAGAGCTTTCAATTTAAAAACCAAAATTTCCTATTTAATATATTGATTTTATTTTACTTATTATAACATGAAAACACATATTTTTTAATATTCTGAAAAAGCAAAATCCAAACGAAATATTCAATTTTATTTACATTAAATTACCACTTACAAAAGAAGATTGTTCTAATTGTGATTTGTCACGTAAACTCAATCGTGTTGAATGTATTTGGAGTAGTAAAAAACTCATAGACCAAAAAATATTATAAAAGACTTATAAAGTTAATCCAGAGAATCTATAAAAACAGAAATATAAGAGTAGTATAGTTAAAGGGATAGATTTTTAGCAATATTATTCATAATATTTAGATATTAGAGCTAATTACATATAAGAATGCTATTTTCAATACTTAAAAATCGCAAAACTTTTCTTTAGCAAATTTTTATATTACAAGAGTTTTATAGATTTAATAAGATTTAATTTATATTTTTTGATAATTTAAAAGCGAGGATTGATATTTTTGCCAAGTCGTCGGGGAGATGGAACCCTTGTATTTAAGATCTGTTTCTATGGTCCAAGCTTGGGTGGTAAAACAACAGCCCTCGATTGGGTCTATAAGAAAGAAGGTCTTGCTACAGGAGATATGCAACAAATCCAAGATCCTACTGGTCGAACCCTTTTTTTTGATCGCGTTGTTGCAAGAGTTTCAAATGTTGTATTCCAAGTATATACAGTTGCAGGACAGAGACGTCATAAATTTCAACGTCAAACGGTTCTTAAAGGTACAGACGCTGTCATATTTACCTGGGATTCATTAATTGACCAATGGGGAGAGAATATTTGGAGTTTGAAAGAGTTACTCCGATTTTATGGTGACAAGTTAATACCCCCAGAAGCTTTTGCTCCCCCAGAAGTACCTACAGTACTTCTTGCCAATAAACGTGATTTAGAAGACATTATAGAGATTTCAAAAATACGTCAAGCCCTTGATACTGCGAATTTGAATCATGTATTAATTTATGAGACTATTGCAATACAAGGGATTAATGTAAAGAGAGCTTTTGTATATGCAGCTCGTCAAGCAGTTCTTAATCATTACAAAAAGCTTTCAGGAACGTCGATGGAAACTGCTTAATTTAATACTTTAAAATAATTTTTACTTGAAATTTTAAAAATTCTTAAAATTCTTTTTCTTAGCTTTTTCTAAAATTAACTTTTATGTAGGTCATTGCACCGTTTATACCAAGCAATTTCATAGTCTTTTTGATCAGTAACTCGTTCTTTTAAATCTGCAATTGAATATCTTCTTTCATCTTTACACCACTTTATACAAATCTGACATAGCTCCCAATTTAACTTTTTATCTTCCCAAATTAGTGGGATTTTTGTAAAACCTGCTTGATAAGCTATAAAAACCCTACTATGATCAAAAATGGTATTATTTATTTTTTTAATAGGTATTACTCCCAAAGAGGAAATACCATTAAAATTAAATTTTTCCTTGACTTTCCCAAGCTTCTATTTACTTATATATTATTGAGTAGGTTGAATATTAGACAATTCCATTTCAGGGAGGTTCTTCTTCGAATTCATAA
>Ga0209427_10001461_pt1 | contig 27276 bp, 22 predicted proteins | sample DeeMarSWOR136_30_FD_187465 | JGI IMG/M metagenome (GOLD analysis project Ga0209427, IMG submission 187465) | Marine sediment microbial communities from White Oak River estuary, North Carolina - WOR-1-36_30 (SPAdes) (version 2) | ecosystem: Environmental > Aquatic > Marine > Intertidal zone >...
ATCTACCCGAATCCGTTCAATCCGGTGACGAGGATCGCGTTCGATCTCTCCAACCGGGCGTTCGTCAACCTGTCCATTTACGATGTTACGGGGCGCGGGGTATGTGTTCTGGTGGACCGGGTAATGCACGCCGGAAGCCACGAGGTCATCTGGAAAGGGCTCACCGACAACGGTCTTCCTGCGGCCTCCGGTATCTACTTCTGCCGCCTTGTTGCCGGAGATGTCGTTGAGACGAAAAAGATGGTCCTCCTGCGATAGGTGTTCAGAAGCAACTTTTAAATTCTAATTTCTGTTGAGAAGGCAAACGGACGTAACCTCGCCCGCTGCTTGGCTTAGGATTGGTAGGTTGTCACACTGGATGGAGGAAACCAGTTTGGTATAACGTAATGATGGAGGAACAGCTGGATGAAGGAGAAGGAAAAAGCGTTTCAAGATTACTATCCCGATGAACTCAGCTATTGCTATGGTTGTGGTCGGCTGAACGAACATGGTTTGCAGATCAAGAGCTATTGGGACGGAGAGGAGACCGTTGCGGTATTCCAACCGAGGCCGTATCATACCGCGATTCCTGGGTATGTGTACGGGGGGTTGATCGCCTCGCTGATAGATTGTCATGGGACGGGTACAGCGGCAGCAGCGGCGTATCGAGCGGCGGGGCGGGAGATGGGGACAGAGCCGGCATACCGTTACGTGACGGCGGCGTTGCGGGTGGATTACCTGAAGCCGACGCCGATGATGGAGTTGGAGGTGCGGGGGAGGGTGAGAGAGGTCAAAGGGCGGAAGGTCGTGGTGGAAGCGGAAGTGAGAGCAGGAGGTGATCTGTGTGCCCGGGGAGAGGTGGTGGCGGTACAGATGCCGGAGGATTGGGCAGAGCGGGATCGGAAAGCCTAATCCATAATATGATGTCGATACAACTGAAAGACGGTCTCCATGAGTATGATATTGTCGTCGAGAACATACGGCTCAACTTTTTATGTGATTTCAAGCCAGAAGCGGAGAATTTGATGATTTTTCTCCATGGGCTTGCATGTTCACGGGATAATTTTCGTCACAGTTTGGAGTACCAGTACTTTGCGAACTGTTCACTGTTCCTCCCCGACTTGGTCGGTTTTGGACGCTCTTCCAAACCCGATCAGTTTTCCTATACCATGGAGGATCAGGCATCTCTGGTTGAACGGGTGATGACACAGATACCAGCAGTTAAATTGCACGTTATTGCTCATAGTATGGGAGGGGCAATAGCCTTATTATTCTCTCCACGAATATTCGAACGTATTCATGCACTTGCAAACATCGAAGGGAATCTTATTGGTGAGGATTGTGGAATGCTGAGTCGGGGCATTGCCGATGTCTCTTTTCAAGATTATCAAATGCGGGGCTTCGAAGAACACAAAACGAAGTATTCGGACGATTCTTGTTTACAGTTTGAGAAAACGATCCCCATAGCTGTGCATCGGAGTGCTCGATCAATGGTCAAATGGTCGGATAACGGGCAGCTTTTAGAGAAGTTCATCCGGTTACCGTGTAAAACATGTTACTTTTGGGGGGAGAAAAACCATGACATGCCTATACTGCAGAGATTACACGGTGTCGAGACCTGCATGATTCACAACAGTGGACATGCCATGATGGTTGAAAATCCTGAGGAATTCTATTCAAAGCTTGCAGAATTTTTGATGTCATAGGAAAAGATGGCAATGACTCGTCATTCGCTGCGCATGGGAACAAAGGACTGAAAAATGTGTCTGTCCCGTGCAACCGAAGATGGATGACTCAATGAAACCGATCACCACAGAAGATATCCTCGAGTTGATGGATTCGGGCTACACCTCGGCTGCATTGGGTGCGGCTATGGAATGGGGGCTCTTCTGGCTACTCGAAGACCAGCCGATGGATGTCACAGGAGTAGCTCAAGCACTCGCTATCCCACAGAATCGATGCGGCTACTGGCTGCAGGTCTTGGTCAAACTCGGTCTCCTTGAGCGAGTCCCCAACGGTTACAAACCGTCCTCCACGGCTCGGACTGCAATTCTCAACGTCTACGGTCAGGAGTCATGGGCCCATTTGGCACAAGAAGCGAGAGAACGTCTTCCAGTCGTAAGTAATCTCCCTCAACACCTGAGCCAGTCCGCATCAGCTCTGGCCTCACAGGGACTGACACCGCCGGATTACATCGCTCAGATGTCCGAGAGTCCTGAGAGGGCCCGTCGCTTCACCCGCATGCTCTACGAAATTCACCAACCCTTGGCAGAGGTACTGGTTCAATCTCTCGATATGAGTGGGGTGGATCGGCTGATGGACCTGGGAGGCGGTTCGGGAGTTGTATCTCTGGCGCTATTGCGTCGATACCCTCAACTGACTGCCGTAGTCGTAGACATCGCCAACGTCTGTGCCGTGGGGTGTGAGATTGCAAAGGAAAACTCAATGGAGGACCGGATTACACATTACCCAGCTGAATTCCTCCATGACGAGCTGCCGTCAGGATTCGACATGGTCCTGGAATGTGACATCAATGTATACAGTGAGGCATTGTTTCGCAAGATCTGGAATGCCTTGAAACCCGGTGGACGCTTAGTCATCGTAGACCAATTTGCACCAGCAGAAGGTGTTGCCCCGTCATCGCGCTTACATTGGGCGTTTCAGAATTCGATGGTGAATCCAGATTTCCATTTCCCAACCGCCATCGAAATCCAGACCCTCTTGACGCAATCGGGTTTTCAAATTCTCTCTATGGGCGCTTTATCCCTTGCTGCCGAGATGAACACGAGATTTCTGAACGACTTCGCTCTCATCGAGGCTCGCAAGTGACGATGATACACCCAGTATCATATTGTATCGCATATACTTTCTTTTAAACATTTCCACCAGAGATAGTGTGCGCCTCGCCTTACGCCAAGACTTATATAAAGTGTTATCATCATTAGAAATGAGGCAAGGGGGGAAAGGTATATGGGAAAGGGCATAGAGAGCGTTACAATTCTATTGCAGTATTTATCTAAAGAGATTATAATTTAATATGTTCTGAAAGGAGTGAAACATTGTTGTCAGAAGAATTCAGCCAGTTCATAGAGTCGTGGGGCTCGATGGGTGTGCTGTGGGGTATCAATCGTTCCATGGCGCGTATCCATGCTTTCATTATACTGTCCGACAGGCCGGTTGATCTCGACACGGTAGCGAACGAATTGAACATCAGTCGTGGCAATGTCAGTATGTCCTTGAAAGAATTGAGAAATTGGGGAGTCATCCAGAGGGTGCATGTTTCCGGGGACAGGCGTGATTTCTATATTGCCGAACCGGATATGTGGAACATGCTCTTCAACATAGCAATTGAACGAAAAAAGAGAGAGTTTGATCCAGCATTGCATGCCTTGCGGCATCTATTATCAGAGGCAAATATCGAAAAGAGCAAGGATGTTCGTAAGCGATTGACCGACCTAGAGGAGACTCTTGCTATCTTGGATCGGATAATGGATAAATTTTTAGGAAATGAAAAAGTCAGTAAGGCTATGTTGGAATTGTTGAGCAGCGCTAAGCCATAGAGAGCCAAAAGAGGGGGCTATATTTTTTCCCTATTCTGTTTAATTGATTCAGTATTTTTTGAATTTTTAGGTTGGTACAACCGTATTTGCGGTGGATTTCATTTATATGCAAAAGCTGCTACCGAAATGACCTCGGGTTCAATCCGAAATGCTTTATCGGAGTTGCACAAATATCGGAGGTATGAGAGATGCTTGAAGAAATCAAGGCACCGATATTGACAGAGCTACAAGAAGTGGAAGATGAATTTCGAATGTTGGTCAAATCGAATGTCCCAATTATCAATGACATTATCAATCACATAGCTATTTACAAAGGAAAGCGGCTCCGTCCAATCTTACTTTTATTGTGCAGTGGATTAACGGGAGGAGTATCCAAGGATTCGATCAAAGCAGCCGCAATGGTCGAACTCTTACATACTGCTACATTGGTTCATGATGACGTTATTGATGGATCTGACTTGAGACGTGGCGGTCCGTCAGTAAATTCAATCTGGGGAAATAAGGTCTCCATCTTGATTGGGGATTTATTCTTTTCAAGGGTTCTGTACAGGCTGGCACAAATCAAGAATCCGGAAGTGACAACCATGATGTCCATGACGATCAAATGGATTTGCGAGGGAGAATTAATTCAATTGCGGAATGGATATGACCATACAATGATCGAAGAAAAACTATATTTTAACCTCATAGCGAAAAAGACTGCTTCGTTGCTTGCGGCTGCATGTGAATTAGGAGCAATATCATCCGCGTCGAATAACGATAATAAAGGCAGATCAAATTTAAAAAGCTACGGCGAGCATTTGGGAATAGCTTTTCAAATCAAAGATGATTTAATGGATTTTAACGGAAACCAGGAAAGCCTCGGAAAACCGATTTCAAAAGACTTAATAGAAAACACTTTAACGTTGCCACTCCTGTATGGATTGAAAAATTCGACAAATGGCGATTACCAGAAGATCGTTGCGATATTACAAAGGGGGATTGGAGACGAGGATCTCAATACCATCTATCGATTTGTCAGGAAATCTGGTGGGATTGAATATGCTGAAAAAATGGCGAAACAGTGTACAAACATGGCGCTGTCTTGTTTGAGCGACTATGAGGATACGGTCTATAAGCGATCCCTGATAAAGCTGACGGATTTTATTGTCGATCGGGATTTCTAATAATCATTAACTACCATGATTACACCTTCTCGGGGTAATCCAATGCCACACTCTGAGTTTTGGTGCAAAACGGAAGACGGTTTGCAGCTTTATGCTCAGAATTGGCAACCAGAGATGAAGCCTCAGGCAGCAGTTTGCCTCATACATGGGCTTGGTGAACATAGTGGTCGGTATTCGCATGTGGCTCGCTTTCTAAATAAGAGCGGCTATACCTTAATAGCCATTGATCTGCGTGGACACGGTAAATCTGAGGGAAGACGCGGGCATACACCAAGCTATGAGACACTCATGAACGACATCTCACATCTTTTACAAATGGCTAAAAAACGCTATCCTGATTGCCCGCTGTTCCTGTATGGTCACAGCCTGGGCGGTAACTTGGTAATCAATTATGCCCTTCGCAGCAATCCTCGATTAAATGCAGTCATTGCCTCGGCACCTTTGCTTCGAACCTTCTTCGATCTGCCCATCTGGAAAATGGCTATGGCGAGAATTATGCGTTATCTGTGGCCTACCTTTTCTACATCAAATGGGTTGAATGTCAAAAATCTCTCGCGCGATGCACGAGTCGTTCATGATTATCAAAACGATCCATTGGTGCATGATCGAGTGACCACTTGTTTCCTGGATATACGCCATGCAGGTCTATGGGCCTTAGAATATGCCGCCAAATTTTCTTTGCCTTTGTTGCTGATGCACGGTGATGCCGACCGCATCACGTCTCCTCAAGCCAGTCGTGAATTTGCTGCCAAGATGGGTGATAGGTGTACCTTGAAAATCTTTAACGGCCTGTATCATGAAATCCACAATGAGCCTGAGAGTGAAGTGGTGTTTTCCTGTTTATCGGAGTGGCTGCTGAGTAAAATGTAATGAGCTCAGGAGATGTTCTCCGGGAGTATAAAATCGGAGTTCAATAACAAATCCCTCACAGTCCGTTTCTGATCCAAAGAACAACTCGTGCATTTTGCAAGACGGGACCATTCGGCAATGGAATCCGCCAGCGAAGTTTGGATAGCGCTGTGATAGGCACGGAAATTGCGAAGTTCCGTTAAAGCGTCGTATTGTAGCTTGCACCTGGGTTGCAGTCTTTGTAAGTACAGGCGGTCAGGGTCGAGAATTGAGGGGGAAACTAAATGGGCTCAACATCAAAAGTATGGGTCATTGATCCCAATATCAAGCGCAGTCGGCGGAGCCAAGCCCCGACACCGTCAGATTCAGAGCCAGAGTCGCGTGGCGACACCGAACGGAATTATCAGAATGGCTCTGCTCTGTTTATCCTTCTTGCTTATATTCTCGGTCCTTTCGCCATCCTCGTTACACGCCAGGGACGACAGAGCAAGTTTTGGGTCTCGGTTGCAGTCGGATCCGTCATCCTATCGACGATAATCCTTTGGCAGTGGAAAGCCATCCTCTCCCGGTTCGAAGATGGAGGCTCTGCTATCTTTATCTGGATCCTTGTCATGTGTCTGGCAACCCTGGCCGGTTTTACAACTTGGGCTCGCGCTATTATTCTTTTGGGACGCCTCAAGGTTACGCTTCTCCTACGTCTGCCGATGTGGATTAGAAGACCATGGATAAATGGATTGCTCGGTCTCATAGTCCCCGGTCTGGGGCTTCTCATTGCTGGGCGTCCGAAGCGTTCCGCATGTGCACTCTGGATGGTGGGGACGTTGCTCCCGTCCACTTTTATTCTTTCAAAATCGGCTTGGCTATGGAAGTGGAATCAAGGATCCGGCTTCGAAGCCATTCAAAGTGATACTCTCGAATTAATATTCCTGGCAATAGGTGTCATTGCATTCCTCGGAGCGTTAACCTGGATCATCCAAGCACTTGATGGTGTGCGTCTGGCGAGATCTCGCTCCACCAAGCAGGGGCATTCACGAGGCGATTGGTCTGCGATTGCGCTGCTTATCGCGATTGTAGTCTTCTCCGTGATGTTCAAACCGTTGTTTGTAGCAAAGGCCCTCGATCGTGTCGCTGTTGCCAGACACCAGGATGGGTTTCAGATTATTCCACTCTACATGGCACGAGCAGCCATGCATCTCGATCCGTCACAACCCGAATACATGATGCACGTAGCAGAATTCTACGATGACCTCGGAAGACATCACACCGCTCGCATCATGCGTGAAGATCTTTATAAGCGATGGAGACCTTGCGTGGATATGTTGCAACAGCAGGGACTGCTTTCAAAAGATGATGTTCTAACGGTGCCGAAAGAATATGAACACATGCCGAACAGTGTGACGGAAGTAAGCGGGGAAGAGCAGGTTGGCACGAGGGCCCGGCTCGAAACCTTGTACGGTCCATTTTAAATTCAATCCCAATAATCCTTCCGCAATCGAAAACTGTCACAGAGTGACTAACGCCGACTGATGAACAGTTTCTTCATCGACTAGCTCTTCAGCCCGAATTCAACTTGTATCTATTCCAGATAGGTAAATAGGCACTTTGAATTATGTATATATTTTATTAATATTATATTGTCGTAATCATGGTATTCTTCTGAGTGTATGATAAACAAAAGACCCCACCCTGATGAACCTGTACCGGTTATGAATGTCATTTTCATTATCGTGCAATATTGCTGAATACGAACATTGCAGCCAGCAGTATTAAAGAAGTAACACCCGACGGAGCTCATGATATGACAAAGTTGAAAAAATGCATTAGCAGACCTGCGATACTGGTATTCACCATTTCTGTTCTCCTCACACATTGTTCTAAAGATGCAGATATCGTTCATGCTCCTCACAAGGCGCAGGCCACGATAGTAGTAGTCTCGGGAAACAATCAAATAGGTCTCGGGGGAGAACAGCTTGTCAATCCAATAGTAATTCAAATCTCAGATTCGGAGCAGATACCCACTGAAGATATAGTAGTGCTGTTTGAGATTATCAAAGGCAATGGATTTGTAAATAGTTCGAAGGTACAGACGAATGACGCAGGAATTTCAGAAGTATTATGGACAATCGGACTTGGAGAGAATGAGATCAGGGTATCCATAGAGGATGATCATTATCAGGCACAACCTTGTTATGTGCAGGCGAGAGGTGAATGCTACTGCAAGATACCGGATCAACTCGACGATGGCTGGGAGACAGCATCAATAATAGAAGCGAGACTAGACGTTGTAAAAATATGCGGTGTCCTTGATGAGATTTATAATCCCGCGTACCAATTTTTATACAGTTTACTCATCATTAAAGACGGCAAACTCGTATTCGAAGAGTATCCCAATTCCTACCGCACGAGAATACAGCCGATCGCGAGCATAACGAAAAGCATTACATCCGCTCTCATCGGTATTGCAATAGATGAGGGATTTATCAATAACGTGAATGAGCATCTTTTTGACTTCTTCCCTGAATACAATCACCTCAGAGATGAAAGTAAGGATAGAATTCTCTTGAAACACGTGCTTTCAATGACCTCTGGTTTTGAATGTAACGAATTAGATATTCCATATTCTGACCCGCGAAATGATGTCAATGTTGGGATGCGTAGTGGTAATTATATCGAGTATGTTCTCAAAAAATTGGTTGTGGATGAGCCAGGAACGAAATGGAACTATAACAGTGGAAACACAATGCTCCTTGGTGGAATAGTAAAAAACACGACAGGCATACACGCAGACGAATTTGCAGAAACACGTATTTTTACTTCACTCGGGATTACTGATTATCAATGGGCTTACCAAGCAGATGGGTTACCATATACCTGTTGCAGTCTATCATTGTGTTCGCGTGACATGGCGAAGTTTGGGTACTTGTATCTACTGGGTGGATGGTGGAACGGCGAGCAGATAGTCTCCGAAGAATGGGTGAATGAGTCAACGGTGTCACAAGTGACCGAGGGGCATTACGGTTATCAATGGTGGGTGGGCGCAATATATGGTTACGATTTTTATATTGCTGTAGGATATGGTGGTCAAAGGATCATAAATGTCCCTGAACTGGACATGATAATTGTACATACTTCAACTCTCGATAATGTAGAGGGCTTACCCGAACGACTCGAGTTGTTAAATGTAATAGTAAAAGAGATTATAGAAGCGGCGATTGAGGAGAACCTGGCAAGAGTAGAATAAATTGTGGTAGATCTCTATGGATGGATTGTGCCTCATTGTTCTGAAGAGAAATTGCGATTGCTAAACTTGACATAAATTCAGAATCTACATAAATTCTTTTCGTTCGAAGTAACTCTTTTGACAGATCTGGCACAATTATCTGAGAGAGATAAAGAGGTAATAGAGAGATGAAAGCTACCTATATAGGTATCGATATCGGATCTCTCTTTCTGAAGATAGTCTGGGTTGATCAACAGGGGCAGATCCTCAAGACCTTCTACCAACCTCACTACGGTGAAGCAATCGAACTGTTGAAAAAGGAACTGAGAGATTTTACCGGTGAGGTAGCTATTACCGGTTCAAATGTCGAGCTATTGGTATCTCATTTGTCCATCAATCCCGTTAATCAGATTCAGAGCACCATCGAATGTGTCAATCGTGAATTTCCAACGGTGAGGAATATTATCGATATTGGAGGCAATACAGCTACTTATATCGAATTAACTGAAAACGGACATTTCAAGTATACCAACTGCAATACGCTCTGTGCTGCCGGGACCGGTTCATTTCTGGACGAACAGTTAGAAAGATTGGAACTGACGTACAATGATATAAAGGATATCCCGATTATCGAGTCTCCTCCCAAGATTGCCGCCCGGTGCAGCGTCTTTGCCAAGACGGATCTGATACATCGGCAACAGCAGGGTTATTCCAAGGACGAGATGTGGGTTGGACTTTGCCAGGGTATGGTACAAACATGTCTGACGACTCTTTTAAGAGGGAAGAAACTCGAAGGTCCGATCGTTCTAACAGGTGGGGTCTCCTTGAATTCCCATATCGAATACTGGTTGAAGCAGGAGTTCGGAGATCAGATTCAAACCTTTTCTCTTGCTCATCTGGCCTCCGCCATAGGAGCGGTTCAATTTGCAAAGAAGAAAGGTTTACTTCAAAAAATCAACTTTCGTAAGGGAAAGTCCGCTTTGATCAAAGATAAAAAGTATCACAGGCGACCTTTGGTGTTGGAAAAGTCAAGAGAAGTTTCTTTTGAGGTGTACCAGTCTTATCGAGATTCCAACAATACTGAAGTCAGATACATTACACCGGTCGAAGAAAAGAGGCTGGAAGTATTCATCGGCATTGATGTCGGTTCGACGAGTACAAAGGCCGTTTTGATGGACAAAGATAGGAGAATGATCCTCGATGTCTATAGAAAGACTCTAGGAAATCCCGTCGATGCCGTTAAGAAGCTGCTTCGAGCGATAAGAGAGTGGGCTGAAAGGCTGAATATTAAAATTATATTTCTGGGAGCGGGGACAACAGGCTCCGGTCGGGAGATGGTCGGAAGGGTGATCGGTGCGGATTTGATTGTAAACGAAATAACGACGCATCACACAGGTGCCATGGAAGAGGATACTGAGATCGATACCATCTTCGAGATCGGAGGGCAGGATTCCAAGTATATATACAACGTGAATGGATTTATCCGGGACTCCAACATGAATTACGTCTGTGCCGCCGGCACTGGGTCCTTCATAGAAGAACAGGCGAAAAAATTGGGCTTTGCTGTCGAGGATGTGGGGAAGAAGGTTTTGGGCATCGCGCCACCGATTACCTCGGATAGATGCACCGTATTTATGGAGCAGGATATACAGGTACTGTTGAAGAAGGGGTACTCTCGGGAAGAAGTCCTTGCTGCTACCGTATACTCTATTGCCCAAAATTACCTTACGAAGGTTGTAGGCAATAGACTGAAGAGCCCCAGGAAGATATTTTTTCTCGGAGCAACAGCCAGAAACAGCGGATTGGTGGCGGCCTTTGAACAGCTCCTTGATGTGGAAATGAAAGTCTCTCCTTTCTGCCATGTCATGGGAGCGTACGGGATGGCCTTGTTGCTGTTTAAGATGTTCAAAGGAGAAAATGCAAACAAGCAACTGGTTGAAACAAGATTCAGAGGTTTCGATTTCATCGACATTGAGGTGAAGCTCTCAGAAGAATCGTGTCAGTATTGCACTAACTACTGCACGATCACATCTGCATCAATTGCAAGTGAGGATCGGAATGTCAGCTGGGGATATATGTGCGGAAGAGATCCCGATGACAAAGTGAAGAAAAAATGTGAGGAATTCCAGTTAATGGAGTCAAGAGATCAACTACTGAAGTCCTACCGTAATCCGGTTAACAAAAGATTAAAAACTATTGGTATTCCAATGGCACTGACCACCTATTCGAATTTCCCTTTATGGGCAGTATTTGTCAACGAACTCGGATTCAATATAAAGTGTTCACCGGTTACAAATCCTGATATAGCATCCTCTGGAGTCCATACATCCGGCGCAGAGTTCTGCCACCCCACCCGCGTTTCCGTAGGGCACATACTGTACCTTCTAAATGATCCCGCTGTAGATTATGTCTTTGTTCCGTCCAATCTGGAGACATTTCGTGTCCCAGAAGTTACCAAGAGCTGGTACTGTCCGTTGGTCATTCAAAATCCCTACTATTCCCGAGCGTCTCTATACGATCATCCCAATGCACATAAACTCTTTTCGGCTTCCATTAATTTCAACTGGCCTATTGAAAATATAGAAAAGGAGCTTGTCGATTCTTTTGGAAAGAAATTGGATATATCTGCTTCTCAGCTGCTGGAGGCGTGGGAGAAGGCAATTTCGGCTCAGAAAGAGTTTGAGGAGAAATGTCAGGAATACGGAAATAAGTTTTTCGATGAATTATCCGGAAACGAAAGGGATTGCATTGTCATTCTGGGCAGACCGTACAGCGTTTATGATTATGGTATAAACCTGAATCTGCCAAAGAGAATAGCAGAGTATGGATATACGGTAATTCCCTTGGAATGTATTCCTTACAATGAAGGTACCAGGGAGGAGCTGAAAGAGGCTTACTGGAACCTGTACTGGGCTTACGGTCAAAGGATATTGAACGCTGTCGAGTATATCAGGAAGCATCCAAACCTGTATCCGGTGTGTTTTACCAACTTCAAGTGTGGACCTGATTCATATGTGCTTACCTACGTCGAAGCCTCCATACAGGAAAAACCCCTTCTCACATTGGAATTCGATGAACATAACTCGGAAGGTGGTTACATAACGAGGCTGGAGGCATTCTTCGATACCATAAAGAATAACCCGGCGAAGGTCTGTTCCAAGTATACGGCCAACATGGTAATAAAGGACATTTTTGAGGTCGACAAGAAGGAACCGATTTACGTTACCTCCTCTCCGGACAACATGGCCGAGGCATATGCAGCCGTATTCAGACGATTCGGGTTCAACGCCCAAGTCTGTCCCCCTGTCGATGAGGAAACGTATAACTTGGGAAGATCTTTCACCCGAGGTTCCGAATGCAGTCCGGCAGTAGAGATGGCCAGCAATTTCCTGGCCGTTCTCCAGAACAGCGACGAGAAGGTATTTCACTTTGCGATGCCCGACTCGACAGGTCCGTGCCGTATGGGACAGTACAGCTATCTCTACAACGTGATCTTCAAGCATTTCAGAGATAAAGAGATCAATTTTGTAAATGTTCAGATCAGTGTGGATACGAGAGACAGTATAAATCCCGAAATCAAAAAGAGTGCATATCGAGGGATTGTAATCTTGGATCTGTTACAGAAGTCTCTCCATAAAACCAGGCCGTATGAGGTGGAAAAAGGCCGCTCGCTGGAGACATATCTGAAACATAGAAAGAAGATGTTAGACGCGCTGGAAAGCGATAAACCTCTGGAGCCGGTCTTTATCGAGGCCATTAAAGATTTCAGGAATATAAAGGTCAACAAAGGGAAAAGACCGCTGGTAGGAATAGTCGGCGAATATTTTGTTACCACCTCGGCTTTCATCAATCAGCATCTGATCGAGGTGATCGAGGAATGCGGTGGAGAGGCGTGGCTCGTTCCCCACGCTGATTTTACCTTATGGTACAGCGTAAAGGATTTTCAAGTGCTTCATAAGCTGAAACCCTTTGATCAATCGGGTATACGTAGACAGAACCTCACGATTGAATTTTTGCAAAATGAAGAGCATAGGTGGATTGAATTAAGTAGGGGCTTTCTGGACGATAGATCGGAACCCACTATGAAGGAAATTTATGCCGAGGCAATGAATTACATGCATGAAGACGTACCAAACGAGACCTTGCCCACTGTCGGTCGGGCTGTCCTGTTTGCAAAAAGAGACAGAGCGGCTCTCATAGTCAACTGCAAGCCGTTTTCATGCATGCCCGGGAATGCATCGGAAGCTATTCTGCAGAAAGTAAAACATGACTATGACATACCAATTGTGAGTATTAATTATGAAGGAACAGGCGATGCCAACAAATCGGTAAAGACCATGCTCTTGAATTTAACCTGAGTTTCTGTATGTATCGTCGCATTTAATCTTAAATAGGCAAATAGAGCTTAAATTCCAGATCTTCCTCAGGAGCCATCGGATTCTGAAGCTTCTCTAATTCGTGCGTCTTGCGCCACACGTAATCAGATTCGCTGTCTTTCCTCAAATAGATACTTATGATGCAACATGAATTAACTATTGCTGTCTTGCGTGCTACGTTTCGCATTCCTTAACATAACTATACCTAATATCACAAAAAATATCCCGCTGTACACCCTCCGGAGCCCAGTTGCGAACAAGAAGATTGTAGTGGCGACTACAAAACTGATAACCCCGAGAATTAATAGCGATTTTCGCAAAATATCCTCCGTTAGGCATTAAGATCCAACAGCAAATCTATATATACGACTTAAATGGAGATATTTTTAGTTGTGATGCGAAGACCACAATCTAATCAATTGCAAAAATATTGATATCAATCCCGGAAGTTCTTCTTCAACCATTTGCTTACCATTTTCTTGACACTGAAGTTCCCATGCCCGCCGCCGGGAACTCGAATGTATTCGATCTTGTAGCCGGCCTCTTTCAGCTGGGTGATGAATTCGTCGGTTGCTTCGATGCTGACGGCACGGTCGTCTGTGCCGTGAATGACGAGGTAGGTGAGATTCTTACCTTTTCCAATGTGGTTTCTCATATCGTCTTCTTGGGGTGATCCGGTGAATGGGTACGGTCGGCCGGAAACACAGATTGCAGCTTCGAAGAGATCGGAATGGAGAAAACTCATTCGCCACACGCCGTAGCCGCCCATGGAGAAGCCGAATACCAGAGTCTTCTCGATGTTGAAAAGTTTCTTCGTAATTTTGACGAGGTCTGCAACATCGTATTCAGTGGGGCCGAGGTACCAGGCGCTGAGATCTCTTCCCCTGGGCCCTATGGTGATGAATCCGGTGTCTTGGTAGTTTCTCGCCGTCCATCGAAGAAATCCAACCTCATCGACCCCGCTGCCGTGAAGGGCGACAAGCAGATCGTACGATTTGGATGGATCGAATTTCTTTGGCAAGTGAATCGAGAACGGCTGGAGCGTCGAATCCCGGGGGGATCTGAATGCCGAGAGTATGTATCCGCTACCGACATAGATCGAACCCGATTTTTTACAACGTCCATATAGAGATTCGAGTTCCTCGATGTTTTCTTTGACCATGACAGGATTGTCTCTTTCGGTAAAACCGCTAATCCCGTTTTCCAATTCGGTGAAGCGGTACGTCATGGCGTCAACACTGTTGCTCAAGACAATATCTTTTTCTTTTTCGGCTAGCAGCTGAATCCCCGTTTTCATTCTGTCTAGAGCCTGACGATCGTATTTGTAAAAGATATCCTTCCACCGTTCAGAACCATCCAACGTTACCGTTACGGTATATTTTCCTTCCTCCTCTGGTATCTCCACGTCCCGCTGAATGATATTCCTAGCCGGTGATAGTTCTTTAGTCAATGCCGATTCCCATACTTTTTGATCGTCTTCATTGTGGATTGTGGTCAGGAGTTCAACCGACCGCTTCTCTGGTGCCCAAACAGCCAGTTTGATGCGGGCATTATCCGAGTGAAGTAATCGTGATTCGAGCCTGCCGGTGACATGTAAAGCGGATTTTGGAGATTGCTCGAAATACATAGGCACGTAGCGGCGAAGGTTTGTACTCTCCGAGTCATGATGTGTGTCGGGGACATACTTTACCCTCTTTCGTGATCCATCGTCGTTTTGGCTCGTGTAGATGATATTGATGCCTGCTGTTTCATCCATCAACGGGTGATAGGGATAGAGTCGAGACCAGGGGATCGTCACGAGGTACTCCGCTTGATTGTTCTTTGAATCGATGTTGATTTTTGGAGTCATGTCCTTTACGTAGCCGAGGTAGTATGTTCCATCCCTGTTGACCAGGACGGCGATGGGCTTTCCGTTCTCCCGTGAGAATCCATAGGCGTAGAACCGGTCAGAGTAGACGCTGTCGAGGCTCACCGGTGTCACGAAGTTGATGAAGAATCCGTCGCCGTATCGCCAGGCACGGTTCCCGTCCTTGAAATGAGCATCGGTGACGAGGGCCTTCATATAGAAATTTTGATGGTCGAAGCTGAGCGAGATGTTGAACGTTGGGAGTTCGTACTTACTTTCAAGCGGAACATCGGTCCACTCCCCGGCTTTCAATTTGATTTCCTTTTCTTTGGACTCTTCGAGCGCCAGCCGCTTCCCGAGTTTCATCAACTCCTTGAATCGTGGGTGAGCATGTACCGTCTTGAAATCTTCGTCCCTGAGGAATTCCAGGTAATCGGTGTTCCCGTATTGTATCGAGTTCTCTATCCATACCAAGGAGGATTCCGCTTCATTCTCCCTCGCGTATGCCATTGCCAGCAGACGCATGATGTAGCTGTTTTCGGGCTCATTTTGTAGGATTTCGTAGGAGAGAGTGATAGCTCCCTTCGTCTCTCCCGTACGGATATGCTCCCACAGTTTTGACAACTGCTCCTGGGTTTGAGCACGAAGAAACACAGAGAACGTGATAAGGATCAGCGAAGTAAGGATCAGTGCGGTGATGGATGTTCGTTTTTTCATGACGTTGCCTCCCCGAATTACTGAAGATGATAATTATGTGAAAGTTAAACTATTATATGGTGTTATGCATAGTGCAAAATTGGCTTCACAACCTTGCCGCCTTCGCCGTGGGTATCTTCTTTTGCCATTGCATTTTTTGTCTATTAGTATATTTGAATAGTCTGTAATCCGTACATACTCGTAATTATATGGCATTAATATTTAAATAACATATGGTAATCTCAAGATCGGCAAGACTGTCTCCCATTACAAGATCCTCGATGTGAAAATTCACGACCTCGGCCGACAGTTTCTGGCTGAGGCGCTTGCTGTGGATTGGAAAGGAGGGTAACTTCGCAATTTTTTCTTGCTCAAAGACTTAATATGAGTTGTTAGCAGCGTTTCCCACGGAATATTATAACGTATTGCTGGCTCCTGCCATGCAGGAAGCCCCTCGTAGAACATCCAATTTTATGGGAATCGGAATTATTCTGCCAAACTTATAAAGAACAATTCTTACCAAAAAACCCTTTTTATAAGTAGCCTGTATCTAAAGACTTAATTAACTTACAATCCTCCATTCTTTTCAGGGATCTACCAAATAAATAAAAAAAAGTTGACAACAACTGTTTTTCTATGTAAAACAAATATAGATAAACTAGAGTAAACTAGATTAAATAGGAATAACTATAGTTATATGAGTCCGCTAAAAGACACAAAGAACAATCGATCTCAGGATGAGATACTGACACTCAAGGAAGTCGGTACCTTATTGAGGATAGGTGAATCGACCCTGTACAACCTGGCCTTAAGGGGAGAGCTACCTGCTTTTAAGGTGGGCCGTGAGTGGCGTTTCATGAAAGGACAACTGTTTCAATGGCTCAGGAACAAAGCAGATAGCTCCCTGAAGCCGACAGAGAAGATAATTCTTGACTCCATCGAGGAAGGCATCGCAGTAATCGACCAACAATACAGGGTAGTTTTGTGCAATAGTGCTTACATAGGCAACAAGGACCTGCGAGAGGGCCAGTTGGAACAAGAGCGTTGCTTTCAAGTAAGTCTTCAAGCCGAAAATCCATGCTCGGAAGCTCTCTGCCCTGTCCAAAAAGTCTTCAGAACTGGAAGGTCCTCAAAGATCGAGCGTGTTCGGTATTCTGATGACGGTCATGAGCAACACTACGATGTAATAGCTCATCCACTCAAGAATCAAGATGGAGAGATCTTCCACGTCATTGAGATCTTCCGCGATCAAACTGAGATTCATGACCTCAATCGATGGTTAAATTGGATAGCCGATTTCGTTGCTTTTGAGATAAAGTCAAAGCTGGACAATTCTATGATGAATCTCAGCGCCCTCTCGAATGGAAATCTCCTTGAGACGAAACCGCCCAAGGAGCGAAAAGCGGTCTTGTCAGAGGCAATTAGCAGTCTGAAGGCAATTCAGGACATGATCAGGAACCACTTGACTTCCTCGTCATACTCAAAAGGCCGTCTCAGGCTAGCCATAACCGAGTCCGATGTAGAAAGTGATATTCTATCACCTGTCCTCAAGGAGATGGAATCTTCACTTGCCACGTGTCGGATGTCCGTTATGACGAAAGTCTCTGTCTCCTCTCCTCTCGCCTGTGATTGTGAACTAATGAAGGTAGTTCTCAACAATCTGATCAGCAATGCAACAAAGTATGGTACGAAAGGGACGAAAATCCACTGTCAGGTAGCAGAAGCAGGAAACGATGTACTTTTTATCGTGACTAATGAGGGAATTGGAATTCCACCGAACAGGTTGAGCGAGATCTTTAAAGAATACGTTCGCTTTGACACCGAGGGACAAGGCGGTACTGGACTTGGTCTCTACATCGTTAAAACGATCGCCGAACTACACGGAGGCGCTGTATCCGCCGAGTCTGGCTATTATATTAGAAATAATGCTATATCGTATAGCGATTTTGAAGCTGCTCGTCAGCGATTTGGTATCTCGGAAGGCGAAAAGGAAAAATTAAAGAAATTTGCACGGTTTATAGTGAGAATTCCAAATTCGATCAATGAAAAAGCATCAAATGGCATTGTCAACAGCTGAGAAATAAATTCCAATCGTTGATGATACAGTTTACTTTATAGGCATCTTGAAGTGATAGGAAACGAAACGGAATAGGAGACGACATACACGAGTTTTCGATTCAAAAAGACATCTGCACAAAGGAGAAGCGAAACTATGGAAGTTGAATATACACTTCCTACGCAGTCGGAACTTGCTGACACTATCTTTCGTGAGTACGGTGAGAATGTGTATCTATGCTATCAGTGCAGAAAATGTTCGGCAGGCTGTCCGGTTTCCTATGCAATGGACTACGCACCTGCCCAACTCATACACGCTATCCGCCTCGGCCTGGATGATCTTGTTTATAACAGTAAGACAATGTGGATGTGTGCGTCGTGCGAAACATGCTCCACGAGGTGCCCCCAGGAAATCGATATCGCAAAGGTAATGGATGCTGTTAAGATCATTGGATACCGGAAGGGGAAAAAGCCCGCCGTGCCTCGAGTGTCCATATTTGACAAAGTGATGGTAGGTCATATCAAAAACTTCGGAAGAACGTTCGAACTCGGTATGATTATGAACCTGAAACTAAAAACTCGCGAGTTCCTCAAAGACGCAAAACTCGGAATAACTATGCTCCAGAAGGGAAAGCTGAAGTTGATGCCTCAATTCAAAGGAGCACGGACCGCGAGGAGAATTTATAGCAGGGTGAAGAAACTCGAGAAACGCGGTCGAAGGGAGGCCCTCTGAATATGAACCCAACGTATGGTTACTACCCAGGCTGCTCGCTCCATTCCACAGGAGCGGAGTATGACATATCATTCAGGGCGGTCTGTAAAAAACTTAACATAGGACTCAAGGAAATCGAGGGTTGGATCTGCTGCGGCGCATCTTCTGCTCACTCCTACTCCAAGATACTATCTACTGCACTTCCGATGCACAGCCTCATCGCGGCTGACGAGATGGGACTGAGCGAAATTGTAGTGCCCTGTGCTGCCTGTTTTACCCGCTTGAAACATGCTGTCCATGATACTAACCATAATACCGAACTGGAGGATCAGCTCGGCGAAATCTTTAACAGAGAATTGCCGAAAACAATAAAGGTTCTACATCCCCTCGAGATATTTTCCAACGAAGTTGATGTTGCAGGTGCTCAGGTAAAAGACCTTTCCGGACTGAATGTCGTCTGCTACTATGGCTGCTTGCTTACGAGACCGCCGAAAGTTATGCAGTTCGACGAGTGTGAATATCCAATGAGCATGGACCTGCTTCTTCGCTCTATAGGTATTACAACGCTCGATTGGTCGTACAAGACTGATTGCTGCGGTGGTGCGTTTTCACTGACGGAGACAGACGTGGTCCGTAAACTGGTCCACGATATTTTCGAAGAAGCGAAAGCGGTCGGAGCAAATGCCATCTCTGTTGCGTGCCCTCTCTGTCATGCGAATCTGGACACGCGGCAACCCGAGGTGGAACAGGAATATAATACGAAGTACAACCTACCGATATTCTACTTCACACAGCTCATTGGATTGGCGCTCGGAATACCCGCTGAAGAACTGGCTATACAGAAGCATTTTGTAAGTGCGGAAGGAATGATCTAATGAATAAACAAGCTGAACAAAGGGTCGGTGCGGTCCTTGTCGTCGGAGGAGGTGTAGGAGGGATGCAGGCCTCCCTCGACCTTGCAGAGGCAGGTTTCAAGGTGTACCTGGTGGAGAAGAGTCCCAGCATCGGTGGAGTCATGGCGCAGCTCGATAAGACCTTTCCGACAAATGATTGTGCCATGTGCACCCTTGCACCGCGTATGGTCGAAGCCGGAGGACACCTCAACATCGAGAAGCTGATCTATTCGGAGATAGAGTCGATCGAAGGCGAAGCGGGCAACTTCAGCGTGAAAATCAGGAAAAAAGCGCGCTCGGTGGATCCGGACAAGTGCACCGGTTGCGGCGAGTGCGTGGAGAGCTGCCTGGTCAAGAACATTGTCTACCTGGATCAACCGGGGCGGCCTGCGGTTCAGATGGAAGAGGGCATGAAATCAAAAGTGGACGACATCCTTGGGCGGTACTCGGGCGGCCAGGAGACCATCGTCCCGATCCTTCACGACATCAACGAGGAGTTCAACTGGCTGCCTTCGGAGGCCCTGTGCCGAATAACCGAGATCAAACAGATACCTCTCGAGCACATCCTCAGGATCGCAAGCTTCTACAATGCATTCAGCCTTACCCCGAAAGGCAAGCACGTAATCCGTGTCTGCACCGGTACGGCGTGTTACGTGAAAGGCGCGCAGCGAATATTGGATACGTTTACGAGAGAACTGAAAATAGATATCGGCGGTGTTACCGACGACGGACTGTTCAGTATCGAGACGGTCAGCTGCCTCGGTTGCTGCGGGCAGTCACCCGTGATAACGGTCGATGAAGACATATACGGATATGTAAACCTGACGATGATTCCGGATGTGCTGGGAAAGTACGCATAGGAAGGAGACGTAGCAATGTCGAAGATAAAACCTGAAGACCTGGACGGCATTGCAGAGAAGATCAAAAGAACAATGCTCCTCAGAGAGGGTGAATGCCGGATCAAGGTCATCGTCCACATGGGCACGTGCGGCATTGCCGCCGGGGCCAGGGATGTGATGAAGGCCTTGACCGAGGAGCTCGATAAGTCGGGCGTCAAAGATGTTCTGCTGAGCATCTCCAGTTGCGCGGGTCTCTGTAGCCGTGAGCCCATGGTTACAATTGAAGAGAAAGGCAAGCCGGGCGTGAAGTATGTTGACCTCAATGCTGAGAAAGCAAAGAGGATCTTCTCTGAACATGTCCTTGGCGGCAAGATCGTAAACGAATACGTGCTTGCAGCCGGGAGCGAAAGATCGCTGTAAGGGGATTACGACTATGCCATATATTACGAACGCAATGATTTGCACATGCACGAACTGCATATCGAACGGCGCACTCGAAATCAAGGATTCACTGGAGTCCGAGATCAAGAAGCAGGGATTGGATGAGGATGTTCTCGTAGTGCCCACGGGGGCGAGCGGACTCTGTGTAAACGGACCAATTCTGATCGTGCAGCCCGACGGTATCTTTTATCAGAGACTCCAGAGCAAAGACATCCCGCACCTTGTGGAGGAGCATTTTCTCAAAGGCCGACCCGTCAAGAACCTGATGTACATCCCCCCCGGCGAAGAAGTGCCGATTCCCGAGCTACGCTCGATTCCATTCTTCAAGGATCAGCGGCTTATTGCGCTGCGCAACCGCGGCTTGATCGACCCGGACAAGATCGAGGAGTACATCGCCAGAGATGGTTATAAGGCGCTGGCCAAGGCGCTGACATCGATGACGCGGGAAGAGATCATCAAGGAGGTATCCGATTCAGGTTTGCGGGGGCGCGGTGGAGCCGGATTCCCGACGGGGCGAAAGTGGGAGAGTAGAAGAAAAGACCCAAGGACTCCCAAGTTCGTCGTCTGCAATGCCGACGAGGGCGACCCCGGGGCATTTATGGATAGGAGCATCATCGAAGCGGATCCACACTCGATCATCGAAGGCATGGCTATCGGAGCATACGCAGTGGGGGCTTCCAGCGGGTATGTCTATCTCCGGATCGAGTATCCGCTTGCCGTCAAGAGGATGCAGCTGGCTCTGGAAAAAGCCAGGGAATACGGATTGTTGGGTAAGGATATCCTGGGCTCTGGATTTGACTTCGACTTGCAGATTTTCAGGGGAGCCGGTGCGTTCGTATGCGGCGAGACGACGGCCCTGGTGCACTCGATCGAAGGAAGGATACCCGAGCCGAGACAGAGGCCTCCGCGGACGACCCTGTGGGATAAGCCGGTCGTTATCAACAACGTCGAAACCTGGGCGAATGTGCCGGTGATCATTAGCTGGGGAGCGAAGTGGTTCGCGGATATCGGAACCGAGAAGAGCAAGGGAACCAAGGTCTTCTCGTTGGCGGGGGATATCAACAACGCAGGTCTGGTCGAGGTTCCAATGGGCATCACGCTTCGGGAGATCGTTTATAATATCGGAGGGGGGATTCCCAAGAACAAGGCGTTCAAGGCGGTTCAGACAGGCGGACCTTCGGGTGGCTTTATTCCGGCCAGCCTCCTCGATCTGCCCGTAGACTACGAGCGGTTGGACGAGGCGGGCTCTATGATGGGCTCAGGTGGTATGGTAGTCATGGACGAGAATTCGTGTATGGTCGAGATGGCCAAGTACTTCATCGAATTCACCAACGACGAATCATGCGGCAAATGCACCTCCTGCCGGGATGGCTCGCTTGCGATGCTTGAGATTTTGCAAAGGATATGCAACGGCGAAGGCAAGGAAGGAGATGTCGAGCTGCTCGAAGAGCTGGGCAAGGCCATTCAGGAGGCCTCCCTATGCGGTCTGGGCCAGAGCCTTCCGAATCCCGTGCTGAGCACGTTGCGCCACTTCAAAGATGAATACGAGGTGCATATCAAGGAGATGCGATGCCCGGCGGGGGCGTGCAAGGCGCTTGTCACATACAGCATTGACGAAGAAAAATGTACGGGTTGCACGCTGTGCGCGAAGAAGTGCCCCGAGGAGGCAATCACGGGTGAAGCGAAGGAACCACACAAGATCATTCTGGACAAGTGCATCAAGTGCGGGATCTGTGTAGATGCATGTAAGTTTGACGCGGTGATTGTAGAATGACTTTAGAAGATATAAAAAAGATTCTGGAAGCGGAAGTCATCGTAGGCGACGAGCATCTCGACAAAGAGATCAAGATAGTCGCCGGGGCGGATCTGTTGAGCGACGTGCTGGCTGCAGCCGTGCCGGGAGCGCTATTGCTGACGGGCCAGACCAATCCTCAGATCGTTCGGACTGCGGAGATGGCGGATCTTGCAGCGATATGCCTAGTCCGGGGGAAAAAGCCCGACAGGGAAACCATTGATGTGGCCGAATCCAAAAAGATTCCGCTGTTAACAACATCCGTACCGATGTTTGAGTCTTGCGGCCGTCTATGGGTAGCTGGACTCCGGGGTCGTTCGGATTATAGCAAGAAGTAATTTTTTAGCAGGATGTTTGCCGGTGGCTATGGACGAAAGAATCAGTAAGGTTCAGGAATTGATCTATGAGATCCGTGTCGGTGACGTGATGACGACGGACGTGATTACGGTCAAACCCGACACACCCATGAGCAAACTGCGAAACATCCTCAGGGAAAAACATATCTCGGGCACTCCGGTCGTCGATGACGACAAGCTCATCGGGATTGTCAGCATCGAGGACTTCATTCGGTGGCTGAGCGAACACCGGCCCGACTGCCCGATTAGTGAGGAGATGACCAAGGACGTGCGGACGCTCTACGCCGATGAGCATCTCGTCCAGGCGGTCAACAGATTCGAGCAGCACGGATTCGGCCGTTTCGCCGTACTCGACCGCAACACCGAGAAGCTGGTGGGCATCATCACCAAGGGCGATATCATTGAGGGTCTGCTCAAGAAACTTGAGGTCTGCCAGGAGGAGGAAGAGGAGCTTTACCGTCAACGTGTAAAGCACTTTTTCGAAGATATCCTAGCGGATAAAGTGGAGTTGTTGTTCGAATATAACATACCGGGAAAGGATTTCAAACACGCCGGAGAAGGTGCGAGCCGCCTGAAGACCACGCTGCGACGTCTGGGTCTCGATCCTCAGGTCGTCCGCCGGGTCGCCATCGCCACATATGAAGCCGAAATGAATCTGGTCATATATACTGAGGGAGGTAGGGTGTGCGTGAGCGTAGAACCGCACGAGATATTTATAAGGGTGGAGGATTCCGGTCCCGGCATTCCGGATGTAAACAAGGCTCTTGAACCGGGGTATTCGACTGCCCCGGAATGGGTCAGGAATATGGGATTCGGGGCCGGTATGGGCCTGAACAACATCCGCAAGTGTGCGAGCAAGATGGTACTACGGTCCCGCGTCGGGAAAGGAACGCAGCTTCATATTCGCATCGCCACGGGAAACGGAGCTGGCAGTGACGCTGAATGAAATGGCAGAGAAACTGAATCTGGACGTACGATCCGCGAAGGGGAGCCTGGAACGCGAGGTTTCCGGTGGATACGCCAGTGATCTTCTCAGCGATGTGCTGGCCAACAGCCAGGAAGGCAATATCTGGGTTACGTTGCAGATCCATCAGAATATTGTGGCCATTGCCAGCATAAAGGACCTTGCCGGGATCATTCTAGTCAACAAGAGAGAACCGGAACAGGAAACCGTCGAGAAGGCGGAAGAAGAAAACATTGTAATCATGGTATCGGAGCTGCCTGCCTTTGAACTGATCGGTAGATTGTACAAACTGGGTATCTCGGGAATGGGATGATAAGGACTATTAGGGCCGACCTGCATGTGCACACGTGCCTTTCACCGTGTGCTGAATCTGAGATGAAGGCAGCAGCGATTGTCATGCAGGCCCGTCGAATTGGTTTGGATATGATTGCGATATGTGACCATAACTCTACCGAGAATGTGAGCGCTGTTACCAAGGCCGGCGCTCGCGAGGGGATTGCGGTCATTGGTGGCATCGAAATAACATCGCAGGAGGAGGTACATATCCTCGGTCTGCTCAGAGCAGAAGAGCCGCTGATGGACCTCCAGGAGATGATATATAAAAATCTTCCCGGCGAAAATGACGCCGAGGCTTTCGGGCCTCAGACGTTGGTGGATGAATGGGACCGCGAGGTCGGAACGAACCGCAGGCTGCTCATCGGGGCTACATCCCTTACGGTAGAGCAAATCGTGGATGCAATCCATGAGCGGGAAGGGCTCGCAATAGCCTCTCACATTGACCGAGAGCGATTCAGCCTGATCGGGCAATTGGGTTTTATACCCAAAGGCCTCGAGCTCGACGCAGTAGAGGTGTCGCCGAGAGCTACGGAAAGAGACAGCTACGACTATCCTGTAATCAGTTCCTCCGACGCTCACTTCCTGAGCGAAATCGGCAAGAGCACAACGGCTTTCGCTGTCGAGGATGCCTCATTCGACGAGATAGGAAAAGCGTTGAGGCGTGAAGGCGGAAGGAGGATTGTCACAGAAAAGATGGAAGATTTATCGCTGCACATCCTGGATATCGTAGAGAACTCGATAAATGCCTCGGCCAGCAGAATCGAGATAAGAATCAACGAGGACCGGGCCAACGACCTGCTGACTATCGAGATCGTAGACAACGGCACAGGCATGGACACCGAGACGCTCAAGAAGGCTCTCGACCCATTCTTCACGACGAGGACGACTCGCAGAGTCGGCCTGGGTCTGTCGTTCCTGGCTCAGGCAGCCAAGGAGAGCGACGGCACATTCGATATCAGGTCGAAGCCCGGTGAGGGCACGACGGTCAAGGCAACGTTCCGCATGAGCCACCCAGACTGCAAACCTATGGGTGATATCGGCCAGACAATTCAGGCGCTAGTCACAGGCTATCCTGAGACCGATTTTCTGTATGAACACAAGAAGGATGACCGAACGTATCGATTTGACACAAGAGAAATGAGTGGAAAATGATTACACTTACGATCGACAACAAAAAGGTTGAGGTTGAAGAAGGTACGACGATCCTCCAGGCAGCGGAGAAGCTCGACATCAAGATTCCGACCCTTTGCCATCACAAGTCCCTTAAGCCCTATGGCGCCTGTCGGGTATGCCTGGTTGAAGTGGCCGATGCTCGCGGCTCGGCATGGATCCAGGCATCCTGCGTTTACCAGGCTCAGGAAGGCCAGGTCGTGCAAACCAACTCGGAAAGGGTTCAAAAAACCCGAAAGATCATGCTCGAGCTGCTGCTGGCTCGGTGTCCCGATTCGCAGACTATTATTGACTTGGCCAAGGAATACGGAGTTGAGGATACACGCTTTCCCAAGAAGAACGACGACTGTATCCTTTGCGGGCTGTGCATCAGGGTATGCGAGGAGCGAATGGGGGTCGGTGCCGTAAACTATATCAATCGGGGTTCGAAAAGAAAGATAGCCGTTCCCTACGACAAGCACTCTCCGATATGTATCGCCTGCGGGGCCTGTCAGGTCGTCTGCCCCACGAATGCGGTAGAACTCGAAGAAGTGACACCGAACAAGCCCAGGCCCATTCTCTCCGACTATGATATGGGTATGGCGCCGAGATCTTCAATATACATACCGTTTCCTCAGGCTATTCCGAAAGTGGCTGTGATCGATCGCGATACGTGTATGCACTATCTCAAAGGTGTATGCGGCTCATGTGCGGATTTCTGCGAGGCTGGCGCCATTGACTACGATCAGGAGGACCAGATCGAGGAAGTCTCCGTCGGTGCGGTAGTCTTGTCACCGGGATTCGAACAATTCGATCCCGATCTCAAGAAGGAATTGGGTTACGACCGATACGCGAATGTCCTCTCCAGCCTGCAGTTCGAACGGCTTCTCTCAGCCAGTGGGCCGTATCTGGGTGAGGTTCTGCGGACATCCGATCAGAAACACCCCAAGAAGATTGCATGGATCCAATGCGTCGGATCACGGGAAGTGGACTACAACTACTGCTCGAGCGTCTGTTGCATGTACGCAACCAAGGAGGCGATCATCGCCAAGGAACACCAGCCCGACCTCGATTGCACGATCTTCTACATAGATATGCGTGCATTCGGCAAGGGCTTCGATGCCTACTACGAGCGTGCGAAGGAGCTCGGCGTCAGATATATACGCTGCCGCCCCTCGGCGGTTAAAGAGGTCCCAGCCACCAAGGATCTGAAGATCATCTACCTGACAGAGGACGGTGAGCTGACGACAGAAGAGTTCAACATGGTCGTGCTCTCGACAGGGTTACGGCCGCCTGCCTCTGTATGTGATCTGGCGGATAAATTCGGGATCAATCTGAACGAACACGGTTTTGCCCAAACACAGGGATTAGAGCCGGTCGATACATCCAGGACCGGCGTCTATGTGTGCGGACCTTTTGCCGGACCGAAAGACATTCCCGAGACGGTCATGGAGGCATCGGCCGGAGCCGCAAAGGCCATGGCGCTTCTGAAAGATAAACGAGGTACGCTTATCGCGCACAAGGAATATCCGCCCGAGAGGGACGTGGCTGGCCAGGAACCTCGCATCGGTGTATTCGTCTGCCATTGCGGAAAGAATATTGGAGGCGTTGCAAATGTTCCATCTGTGGCTGAATACGCGAGGAGCTTGCCGAATGTCGTTTTCGCGGAAGACAACCTTTATACCTGTTCCACCGATTCGCAGGAATTGATAAAAGCAATGATCAAGGAGCACGAGCTCAACCGCGTCATAGTGGCATCATGCAGCCCTCGCACTCATGAGCCTCTCTTCCGGAACACCTGTCGGGAAGCGGGTCTGAACGAGTATCTCTTCGAGATGGCGAACATCCGCGATCAGGACACGTGGGTACATATGAAAGAGCCGGAAAAAGCCACGCAAAAGGCAAAGGATCTGGTGAGAATGGCTGTGGCAAAATCGAGAATGCTCGAGCCGCTCCAGAGAGGTAGTCTCAAGGTGAACAATCAAGCCCTCGTGATTGGTGGTGGTATGGCGGGGATGACCGCATCGTTATCCTTGGCGGACCAGGG
>Ga0209427_10001464_pt1 | contig 27265 bp, 31 predicted proteins | sample DeeMarSWOR136_30_FD_187465 | JGI IMG/M metagenome (GOLD analysis project Ga0209427, IMG submission 187465) | Marine sediment microbial communities from White Oak River estuary, North Carolina - WOR-1-36_30 (SPAdes) (version 2) | ecosystem: Environmental > Aquatic > Marine > Intertidal zone >...
GAGAGTATCTCAGACTCTTAGAATAATAAAAACGATCTATGCTGATACAGCCGTAGGGCTCATAACCCCAAGATCGGTAGTTCAAATCTACCCCCGCTACCATCACTTTTCGTTAAAAGTACTTTTTTTTGGTCTTGTTTTGGGATTTTATTTAGTTATATTTCTCCCCCATATCGGCTATTCGCGGCTATTTTCTTCTAAGATTTAAATTTGTCGTTTTTTTCTTATTCTACGGGCGTTATAGGCCGTCTTGGGAGGACCAAGGCCAGGATTCTCAGCGTTTTGTCGGATCATGAGCCAATGACCTGCAGTCCTCCTAGTCAATCTCAGCGGGAGGACATGGCCTTGCGAGGGGCATCTTCTAACTAAAAAAGGAATTTAGAGATTATTATCATATTTGAAGGAATAAATTAACTGTTTATCCCTTTTATGGGTATTTTACGTGTCTAAAACACGATAAACACAAGTGGAATCTAATTAATTCGCGCACAGTAAGGTGAGTAAAGGGAAAAACGTGATGCTCCGGGATAAAAAGACAAGCAATTACTTCGGAAATGTCCTAGGGACGGGCAAAAAACCTTCGCATGCATAAATTCACGCTAAAAAAAGCAGAAATACTAATTTATCACGACCTGCACCCAGCGCAGGCACACGCTCTGCCTGGTAAGGAAAAAAGGGAGGGATTAGTAATCGCCGCCAAGAACTGTTCCTTCCTTGTCCCAATCCCAAGTATCAGGATCAGAAGGGACCACAGGTGGCTCTTCACCTTCAGGGGGATATGCGTCAATTAGAATCGTACCAGCGTCGAAGTCAATTGTTACAAATTGCCATGTTTTCCATGTTTTATGAGAGTAAGATCCATCAAACATTGCCCACTCTTTGTTGACCTGTATCTGCAGGAACATGTACAGCATGTTCTCTCCCTCATCATATCCATAGAACATTGGGGAACCAATGTTGGTAAACGATAATTCGTCAACAGACCCTGCAGGCGAATTTTCGATGTCCCCATCTAGGTTACGTTCTAGCCAGCCATAGTTGAAGTGGATCGTGCCGTCGGTGATTTTTAGGTTCCAGTACCCATTCACCACTTCGGAGGAATATGCCGCTGTGTAAGTGTCAATTGTTCCATATGCATAGTTTTCCCATGTCGACGGTTGTTTAGCCAGAGTAAATCCTGCTGTCATGAATACCGCTATTGCGATTACTAGGGGCATTAGGGTTTTTTTCGCTCCTTTCATTCTTTTGTCTCCTTTCTTATTGGTACTTTTATAGCTCCCCACCTCGGAGCTTAGGCAGCCCCCGCCGGGCGATCCAGCATCATGAGTAGATCCTTCTCGCTGATGTCTCCCTCGAAGAGTACCCTCTCGTGGGCCTCGTTGGATATTGAGATGCTCTTCACGTACCTCTTCGAGTCCATTTCAACGGAGAAGCCCCTTCTCATCGCCTTCAAGCACCAGCCTGAGCCTACCCTAGGACTCGACGGTGTAAATCTCCGATAAAGCCTCCGCAAGAGTAATACTTCATGAAAAACATCGGTATTTCACAGATAGGATCAGTCTTTCAGTTGTCCAAGCCTAAGAAGTTCTACGACCTTTTTAGCTGTTGGAGTGTACCTCTGACACTAGTTCTGGTTAATTTAGTTTGAAAAATGTGTGCACGATAGGAGTTAAGCCCTACATCGCCTTCAGAAAATTATATCCTTTCTCCGTGATCTGGTAGACTCCTCGTTTCGGGCGGGATATGTATCCGTTTGAGAGCAGCCACTTGATTATCACCTGGGCTTTCCAGGGAGAGGGCGATTCTTTGACAATTATCTTCATCAGTGGTGCCCACCTCATGGGGCCTTCTCCGAGCTTCTCCAGCACTATGCTGGCTATCCTCAGCTTCTCGTCAAGATGCTTCACACGCACATATTTTATATAGAATGTGTTTATGCGCGCGCAGAACCTTTTGAATAAAGATACACAGTTTTTTGGGTTTTAATAAGGTTTGAGTGTATTTCTACAATATTCGGTGAATAATAGTTCTTGTCTAATAGTGTTGTCAGGAGATTTGGAGATTGCAGATACTTTAACAGGTTTGGCGAATCCACGTTCTATAAGGTCACTGAGATACGAGTGAGATCTAAGAGGCGTGCATGCCCCCTTTTTCGAGCCGCGCGCGCATCTTATCTAAATCCTAAAGAATCCCTAGGATAAGTTATTTTGTATGTCAGATTTTAAAGATAAGGTAGCGGTTGTAACCGGTGCATCCCGAAGCATTGGGAGAGGCATTGCATTAGCACTCGCTAGAGAAGGATGTGCGGTGGTCGTAAACTATCGTAAGAGCCAGGAAGAGGCAGACGAGGTTGTCAACACCATCAAGGAGATGGGAGGCAGGGCCATTGCGGTAAAATGCGATGTCTCCAAAAGGGACGAGGTGGAGGCCATGTTCAAGGCTACGGTGGAAAAGTATGGCAAGGTTGACATTCTCGTCAACAACGCGGGTGTAGGCGTCGGAGGCTCCCTCCTTGAGACAACCGATGAGATTTGGGATAAGCACATGGCCGTCAACCTCAAGGGTGTTTTCCTTTGCTCACAGGTGGCGGCACGGTACATGGTTGAGAAAAAATATGGCAAAATAGTTAACATCTCCTCCAACTCCGGGTTCGGAATCGCCATGCCACGTGAGACAAGCTACGCCGTCTCCAAGGCAGGTGTCATTCAACTCACCAAGAGCTCCGCATATGAATTGGGAAAATACAACATAAACGTCAACTGCGTCGCACCTGGGGCGGTCGACACCGTGATGCTACGGGGAAGCCGGAGTGAAGAAGAATATGAGAAGGTATTGGAGGGAAGGAGAAACGCGACATCCCTGGGTATAGTAGGCACCCCCGAGGACATTGCCAACGCAGTGTTGTTCTTCGCAAACGACAAAGCCAGGTACATAACCGGGAAAACCCTATTGGTAGACGGTGGAAGAAGAGATTTCCTTTAAAACTTCCTGGGATACCACATCGATGATTCGAATCCCACAACGAAACTATCTTCACTATCATTGTAATTCTGAACTCGGTAGTGTGAACGGTAGTGTGGAGCTACCCCCCGCTACCATCCTCATGTCCCCCCTGTGTTTGGGGAGTTGTCTTTGGGGTGGTTTTGTGTCTGGTTTTGCGTTTTGGGGGTGTTTTAGGGTTTGTTATGTGCTGGGTTTACTCCTTTTAGGGGTAATATTTCTCTACGAGGGGTTTCTCTTTTAGGTGCTGCTCTAAATCGAATTTACATATCCACATATAGTAGTCCGTTTTTTTCTTGAAGCCGATCTTGTTTGCCGTCGCAATTGAACCCCAGTTATGGGCTTCGCAGTGCCATCCGACTTCTTTGAATCCTGACTGGAAGCAGAAATCAAGTGCAGCTGTCGCTGTTAATGACCCGAAGCCTTTCCTTCGCTCTTTCTCAGTGGTGATAATGCCGATTTCGCAGCGTTCACCACTAGCGCAGTCAGCGTTACTCCAGGAGATCACTTCATCACCCTTTGTAAGTACTGCTCCGAATCCTCTCTCTAGCAGCTCATCTAGCCTGTCTCCAACCCATTCCCATACATCCTTGGGGTAGACTAGTGAATCCGTGTCAAGGGTTCGGTCTGCGCGATGAATCGCGTAACCTTCTTTGATGTTTTTTCTCCAATCATATGCTGGTTTTTTGCATGAATACTGGATTCTTCCTACCTTGAATGGGTCACGAGACGTGAATATCCATGGAAAACTAGTCTTCCACTCATCGCTGTCTATGTAGAACCAGAGGTCATCTGACTTGGGTACGACGGGGTGCCTCCCTGTTTGGATGATGTCCTCCAGGTACTCAGATAGATCTGCGTTGAATTCCACGTTTTCTGGATCTCCAACAAGGAATGCACCCTCAGTCGTCATCATTAACCCGGTCTTGGGTTCTTCGACGTCGTCTACGTAGACACTTCCCCGTAGCCTCCCATCCAGCACCGACGAGACTGAGACCTGGTAATGATAATGACTGAACAACCGACGTAGGGTATACGTGTTTGTGTTTCTTACTTCAAGCATCAGAGTCACCTTACTGAGTGTGTTAATAAGCGTAATCCAGCGCGCGTTGTCCAACTGTTGATTGCTTCAGAATGGTGTTGATATTCTGCAGTTCCTTTCAAAGCATCAGTTACGGTGAATTGTGGGCGGAGATGAATTTTACTAGGGTCGGTGGAACAGGTTTTTAGTCTTCGTGGACTTTTACTCCGCACAGCCTTTGAGAATTTCTTTTCTTAAGGTCGGTGGTTCAAATCTACTCCCCGCTACTATTTTGACATGTTCGTTGGTTTTAGAACATGTTTCGGATTAGAGAGGGATCTTTTCGATAATCTGGATGAGAGAGGTTTATTCATGCGTCCGTGTTCTTGATCACGGCTAGGTCCGGGAAACGTTTTGAGAGACTGGCTCAACGGCAAGGCTCAGGAGTTCCTGAAAAGTATAGGGCTGAGGAGGGGACATAGAGTGCTGGACTTCGGCTGCGGCAGAGGCAACTACACGATACCGGCCGCACAGGTAGTCGGTAACGAGGGGCGGGTCTATGCCTTGGACAAGAACCCCAGGGCCTTGGACGAGCTCATGAGAAGGGCCTCCGCCAGGGACCTGGATAACATAGTCAGGATGGATACCCTGGGCGAGATCGACATCGACCTGGATGACGACTCCGTTCAGGTCGTGCTTCTCTACGACATATTCTGGTACTTCCATCTACACGACCCGCGACTGCCACGGCTCCTGGACGAGGTGATCAGGGTATCCACACCGGACGGCTTGTTATCCATCTACCCTAAACACATAGACGCCGATATGCTGCTGGAGATGCTTCAGAGCCGGGGATATAGGATTAAGGAATCCTACTCCGACGAGCTCCTGCATGACGGGTATCTGGAGAGGGGAAGGGTTTACAACCTCACTTTAACGAACCGATAATACATTTACGTGCTAGAAAAACTAATTCTAATCTACCCTCCGCTACGAATTCATGCAAGTATTATATCGTGAATGGAGTATTCTCCTCGTGAACGAAGTTGAATCTACCGTTTCACATCGTGGACGTCTTCGCCGAGGAGAAGTACGCCGGAAACCAGCTCGCCGTGTTCCAAGACGATGAGGGAACATCAGGCGAGCTCATGCAGCGAATCGCGAAGGAGATGAACTTCTCAGAGACCACATTCATCACCGGCGTCGACCTAGACAGCCTCGTCTTCAAGGTCAGGATATTCACCACCGAGAGCGAGCTGCCCTTCGCCGGGCACCCGACGCTGGGCACAGCGTACGTCATCCAGCAGGCCATCGTCGGGAGGCAGGTGGAGGAGGTCACCCTCGACCTGAAGGCGGGGATGATCCCCGTCACGTTCAACTACAGGGACGGCGAGCCCGATATCCTCTGGATGAAGCAGCTGAACCCCGTCTTCGGGGAGACCCACCCCGCCGAGCCCATCGCCGAGTTCCTGGGACTGAGGCAGGAGGACATCGACGTGGACTGGCCCATCCAGGAGGTCTCGACGGGAGTACCCTTCTTCCTAGTACCCCTCAAGACGAGGGACGCCGTCGTGAGGACACGACTGGATCAGGATAAGCTTGTGGCCTACACCGAGAACACCGAGGCGAAGTGGCCCCTGGTGTTCTGCCGGGAGCCCGAGAACCCGGAGAACCACCTCAAAGTAAGGATGGTAACGACGTTCGGCGAGGACCCGGCTACGGGGAGCGCGAACGGCTGTCTAGCGGGCTACCTGGCGAGGCACCGGTACTTCGGCGACTCAAAGGTCGACGTCAGGGTCGAGCAGGGACACGAGATAGGACGCCCCAGCCTCCTCTACCTGAAGTCCGAGGAAAGGGGAGAGGAGATCGACATCTATGTTGGCGGCAGAAACGCCATGGTAGCCAAGGGCGCATTCATCTAATTTTTTTTAATGAAAAGAAGATCCGCGAATTCATAAAGTTGGCAATTAAATCTGCCCCGACTATCATGAACAGATCTGGTGATCGAGCGTCATCGTCAAGCTCTCTATGTAGCCGGTGCTCCAGTTCCTGTTGTTCCTGCGTGACTTAATCGTAGAGGCAATCCACAGCAAGTCGAATGGTTGATTCACGCCCTCAATGCCCCCGGTGTCAACAAACACGGTCTCACCGTCCTCACTCAGCACCCTGAGCCTGTGCCGATCTCCGACTCTATCCAGTTCTATTACAAATCTCTGTCCCCAGGAGAGCGGCTCCACGGCGTGGAAGGCCCAGAGGTTCCGCCCCCGATATCGCTGCTCGTAGTGGATCGTCCACCCCTCGGTGGTCTTGCGTGCGTAGACCCAGATGCGGTTACCCCAGTCGCATCGCAGCTCCCAGAGCCTGAGGAGCCCCCTGTTCAGCTCGTCCTCGACGTGGCCCTCTTCCATGCAGACGACGAACCGGTGATGGAATTCATCTGTGACCCTCGTCTCCCTGCCGACGTATCTCACGGCACTCCTATCGGCCTTCGCCCAGCTGACTCGATCGCCACGAACGCCTATGGATCCATCGGGGTCTTCCTGAAACCATTCACTGAAGTCGAACAATGATGCTCCCTAACTACGATACAGGGAAATGCCTTAAATAACGGACGCCTAGGTCCGTGGTCCAAATCTGCCCCCCCGCTACCATTCTGCGCGCGTTAGATACATAGAAAAGGAACTTAATGAGTAATAACTAGTCTAACGTTATTCGTTAATCTACGAGTGAATCGATAATCTAATCTTACATATAAGGGGAATATGCACGCACACAACGAAGGTGAGACTCCTGAAATTACTGATTGAAAAAGTTTCGAAACGGTACAAGGGGAGTGATTTCTACGCATTAAGCGACGTAACTCTAGACATAGGCCCCGGGATCCTCGGCTTGCTTGGCCCCAATGGGGCGGGTAAGTCCACGCTGATGCGCATCGTAGCGACCATCACCAAGCCCACTCACGGCACAGTACGCTGGAACGGAGCTGACACAGCTCAGCAGCCGGACGAGATACGGGCGGTGCTGGGCTACCTCCCCCAGGACTTCGGGGTGTACCCCAACCTCAACGCCGAAGAGTTCCTGCTCTACATGGCCACCATCAAAGGAGTCGACTCTGGTGCCGCAAAGGAGCGGATCGAAGACTTGCTGACGTTCGTCAATCTCATCGAGGCGCGCAAGCGCCCGCTGGGAGAATACTCAGGAGGCATGAAGCAGAGGATCGGGATCGCCCAGGCCCTGCTGAACGACCCTAGGATACTGATCGTCGACGAGCCGACGGTCGGGCTGGACACCGAGGGAAGGGTGCGGTTCAGGCATCTGCTGGCGGAGCTGGCTGGCGACCGCGTTGTGATCCTCTCGACCCACATCGTCTCCGACGTCGAGGCGACCGCCAACGACATCGCCATCATCAACCGGGGGCACCTACTAGTCCGGTCGTCCCCAGAGGAGCTGCTACAGTCGGTCGAGGGGAAGGTATGGGACTGGGTCATCCCCAGTGCCGAGCTCACCAACGCCAAGAAGAAGCACCTCATCAGCAGCATAGTCCGCCGCAAGGACGGCCTCCACACGCGGGTGGTCGCGGAGACAAGCCCCGCCGACGAGGCTCGGCCGGCCAGCTCACCCAACCTGGAGGAGGCGTACCTCTACTGCATCTCCTCCCATCGAGGGGCGGGAGACGGATGAACAGGCTGCGCGCTCTCTTCGCCCTAATGCGGGCAGGGTACCTGAACAAGGTCCGAACCTCCCGCTTCCTCATAGTCCTGGTCCTCGCAATCATTGCTGGATACGTCTTCGTCCCCGCACCCGATGCCAACTACGTGACCCTCGGGTGGGGCTCATCCACCACATTCTACAGGGGAACCTATGACAGCGCCTGGATCGGCGCCATGGTCGCCCTGCTTACGGGAATCTTCCTGGCCCTGACAGGGTTCTACGTCGTCAACGACTCCATCAGACGCGACGAGCAGACGCGGGTGGGGCAGATCATCGCGACCACGCCCCTCAGTAACTCGGTCTACACCCTGGGCAACACCCTCTGCAACTTCATGGTCCTCTCAACGATGAACGCAATCATATTCCTGACGGCGATAGGGATGCAGCTCGTCCGGGGGGAAGACTTAGCCATCAACCTGGGGGCGATGATGGCCCCATTCCTTGGGCTCGTGCTGCCTGTCATGCTCCTGGTCTCCGCTGTCGCCGTCATGTTCGAGACACGGCCTAGGCTGAGGGGCGGAGTCGGTAACGTGGCGTACGCGTTCATCTGGATGTTCAGCCTCCCCCTCCTTTCGGAGAGCTTCGACCTGTTCGGGATCGACACGATCCTGTCAAGCATGGGCGCAGCGGGCCTCGCCAGGTATCCCGAGATTGCACATAACTCGTTCATACTGGGATATGGATGGGGCTTCCCCCTAGAGCGGACCCTCGCCACGTTCACCTGGCAGGGCATACAGTGGACCACTGAGCTCCTCCAGACACGCCTACTGCTTGTAGGCCTCGCAACGGGGATCTCCCTGCTCTCCTCCGTGGGCTTCAGCCGGTTTGACCCCGCACGTGAAGGCCGGAAGGCTGACGAAGCACCGTCGGACATCCTCGACGTAAAAGATGAAGACACACGTCCCATCCTTCAATCAACACAGGTCCAGCTGAGACCGCTGGGTGAGAAAGGGTCCCAGTTCCGATTCGGGTCCATGCTGTGGGCCGAATGCCGTCTGATACTGGGGGAGTCGAGGGATCTACCCTTCTTAGGGATGTATGGATCCGCTGTCGCAGGGGCGTTGATCATCATGGGCCTACTCCTCCCCCTCGAAAACGCCCGGGGGATAATGCTCCCCCTCGCCTGGCTCCTGCCGGTGCTGATATGGTCCAAGCTTGGCACCCGCGAGGCCCGATATCGGACGGATCAGCTGGTCTTCTCCTCTGCGAAGGCCCTCCAGCGCCAGCTCCCTGCGGTGTGGATGGCGGGGGTACTCCTGGCGTTGGTCACCGGAAGTGGGGTCGCGCTGAACATGGCACTCAACGGCGAGTGGCTGGGGGTGCTCGCATGGGGTGTGGGGGCACTGTTCATTCCCTCGTTGGCGCTCTGTCTGGGAGTCTGGACGGGCTCCAGTAAATCGTTCGAGTTCATCTACAGCCTGCTCTGGTACATCGGACCCATCAACCAAGTAGGGCCCCTCGATTTCATGGGGGCTCTGCCCGGATCCGTGGAGTCAGGCATCTGGCAGTTCTATCTGGTGATCACCTTTATCCTAATTGGATTGGCCTTCATCGGTAGAAAAGTACAGATTCGGAGGGGATAATCCGACGAAGTGACTTAATGATGTATAATGATGCTATAGGTTATACGACCCCGAGGTCGGCAGTTCAAATCTACCCCGCTACCTCTTTTATATTTATTTAGTCAGCATAATCTAGGGATGGTTCGGTCAGTATTCTTGAAAAAGAAATGAAATTCAGGTAAGAATGGAATGTCAAAGTACACAGTTAAAAGTTACCAAGAAGGCTTTGCAGAAGAGCAAGCCCGAATAGACATTGAAGTCTCGAAAACATGGCTCATGCCGAAACATACCCCATTGGATCAATTGATACGATTTTACTCAGATTTTGATATCGATCCTAAGTTGAGACTCTATTGTTTTCTGGAAGATACGATGATTGGTTTTGTATCCTGCCGATTAATGGATAAAGGTGAAGACGGGATAAACCGAATTAAACTCGATTTTCCAGTCGTTTTACCAGAAAACGAAGAAGCCATCGATTTACTGCACGAGAAGGCACTTGAAGTTCTTAGAGGAAAGGGGATCCAAGTTGTTCATTCGACATTCGGCCTGTGGGGAGGAACAGAAGCATGGGCGCAAAAATGGGGATACAGACGCATCGACGAGATCGGAGTCCTTTCCGGCATAGATGTCAGTTCCGTGGGCTTCAGCGGAGAGACCGGGGAGGTCCGTCCCTTCAATCCCGAGACGGATCTGGATGACTGCGTAAGGATATTCGTACAGGAGTATGGTCTCCCAGAAGAGGGTGTGAGAAACTTCACCAACAGCCTGATTGACAGCGAACGGACATTAGCTTATTATGTGCTCAGAGATGATGGCGACATCGTCGCCACAGGAGCGCTTGGGAGAAACCCGAACGTGCCCACATTAGGCTTTCTGAGTGCGGTTTATAGCAGAGGTACAAATGAATTGAAACGTCTGATGACTAAAATCACCAGTGTTTCAAGAGAACAAGGAATTGAGAGGATTCTGATGTTCTTCACGCATCTGCGCCCAGATGATCCAGAAATCGAAAAATACTCCGCGCTTGGTTTTTCGTATCTGGGTTCAAACGTCAACTATGAAAAGGAGATATGAAAAAGGAGAACAGCGCGCGTTTTCCCTGATCCCATATCGTGCACGAAGCCCGTGGGGCCAATAACCCCAGGGTCGGTGACTCAAATTTGAACTGCGCTACCGATATGTACAAACAAGGTGAACAATCTCATTCCCGTGAAAATCGGGTCATTGGTTGCTTTCCATGAACTGTTCCATCCGGAACGGCTTGCCGTGCCCGGGGTAGACGGTCCCTATCTCCAAGGCCCTCAGCCTCTCGACGCTTGCATCGTATTCAGCCGGGTCGTCGATCAAGGTGTTCTTTGCTGGTTTGTCCATGTTGACGAGCAGGTCTCCGCAGAAAAGGTCACCATCAGCCGTTAAGACGCCTATCGAGCCCTTGGAGTGCCCTGGGATATGGACCACTCTGGCGTCGAATCCGTACTCGGAGAGGTCGTGCCCATCCTCGAGAAATATGTCCGGTCTGAAGCTGTCGTATCTGCTCAATCCGACGAGTGGGAGCATAATCCTGACGATTGCTACGGTGAAGCCCTTCATACCCCTGAACATGTCTCCGCTCTCGGCCATCAGAGAGTCGCCTCTGTGCATGGCTATCTTGGTATCGTACATTTCGCGGAGGTAAGCGGTGTTGCCGTTATGGTCGAGGTGCCCATGGGTTATTATGATGAGCCTGAGATCTCTAGGCTTGCATCCCGCGGTATCCAGTTCTCTTTCGAGGTCGCTGCGTTTTTTAGGGAGGCCTGTGTCGATCAGGATGTAGCCTGATGAAGTTTTCACTAGGTAGCAGTTTACGGCTATAAGGTATTTTTGGGTGATGGTTTTTATCTCAGTTGGCATGTTTTCTCCTATGTTTACGGGGGTATTAAATCCACTCTTACCACATTTCGCACGCACTCTTAAGCCTTCATAATGCAGGTTTTTCACTTATACCCAATCGGATCACAAGCCAGAAATACCATTCAAAGTAAGATACGCGAAGTTAAGTGAAGCAATTTGGACGACTCTCAGATATTTCAGCTGGAGACAGAACGTAAGCTCGGGTACGCCGAGTACGGTGTAAAGGGTGGTCATCCAGTCTTCTATTTCCACGGTTACCCTGGAAGCAGGCTTGAAGCCGGGCTCATGAAGGACCAATGGGAACATAGCGACATCCATCTCATATCGGTCGACAGACCCGGCATGGGGTTATCAGATTACCAACCCCATCGTACAATCCTTGACCAGCCTGATGACGTAATGGAACTCGCCGCCCACCTAGGGCTGGACCGATACGGGGTGCTCGGGATGAGCGGGGGTGGGCCTTACGCCCTTGCCTGCGCCTACAGGATACCCTCAGAGCGAATAACAGGTTGTGCGGTGGTCTCCGGTTCCGGACCCTATTATCTGACTCAAGAGGGACTGGGAAAAGGGGAGAGATACATGTTGTCCATCGCCAAGAACTTTCCCTTGGCCTTCAGATTCCTACTCTGGTTGCAGCTAGGTCGCAACGTGAAACGAGAGGAGTGGTGGGAAAAGAACTATGCTGGCATGACTGCGGGTGCCCCCGAACCGGATGAACGGATCCTGAACGAGCCGAGGGTGAAGGAGAACATCAAAGCCAAGACCGTTGAGGCTTTCCGACAAGGGTCCAAGGGACTCGTCCACGACTTCGTCCTATACTCCAAGGACTGGGGGTTCGAGTTAAATGGGATACCGGCGGAGACGAGGCTCTCTCTCTACCACGGTGAGCTTGATAAGAACGTGCCCATACCTATAGCCAGGACTGTCAGTGGACAGATCCCCAACTGTGAAGCCAATTTCTATCCCGATGAGGGGCATTTCTCGGTCTACGTGAACAGGTTCGACGAAATAATCAGTTCAGTTACAGGATGACTGCGCGTGCCGCAACAGGGTGTTCATCAACAACTACAAGGCGATACGCCAAGCCATCAGGAGGGCGATGGAGTAGAGGCCCACGGCGAGTGAGGCCGTCGAGAACGCCGACAACGCCTGCCACCCCTTGAGAACCTTTAAAACTTTTTTTCGATGACCTTTTCAAAGAAAGCCTGCCTGTACACCTTTGAATAATCGTTCTTGTTGGCTCATCACCGATCTTAATAAGTCATGATCCGTGCTTGAGAGCCCTTATGAGCCACACAGGGTTTTTCAGGGCTGAAACGGAATGGACGACAAATTAACTGGGCGGGGCTTCACTTTAGAGATGAAATCCATGGAGTACGTGAGGACCGTCTCGCTATCGGAGGCGGGTTGCGAGGGGTTCCTCTTCGAGGGTGTCCTCGGCGAGCTCGAGGAGTTTGGGGTTCTGGAAGAAGCTATCCCAATGGTGAGGGGGACCCACGGGATCCTGAAGATCGACCAAAAAGAAAAGGGGTTAAGTTGGGCCATGTCAAAAGATAAAGCAGCGATAGAAGGAAGTTGATAAAATGAGCAGACCACCGAACCTTGGATTCGGCGCGTTCTTAATCGGCCTGGGAGGGGGATGGCTCCTATTCCGGGCTCTCGACATAACACGCAACGTCTTCGCCTGGCTCGTGATCCTGGCGGGCGCGGCGATCATCGCATCGTCCCTGATATCGTGGAAAATGCCCGACATCAACATCGGAGGCATCGTCGGCGGCCTGATTGGGGGGCTGATACTCTCCCTCTTCATCACGTCAGGTTTCAGCTTCTTCACAGGCGGCTTCAACTTCGGCACCCTCGGGGACTACAGGGCATCGGACACGATGTCGTACAGCGGAGTGATGACGGCGGACAGCGTCTACCTCGAGGTCGAAAACTTCAACGGGCCCATCAGGGTCTCGACCTGGGAGAAGAGCGAGTACAGCATCGACGTGACGATAAGGGCGAGGGGAACGACGACGAGGGAGGCCGAGCAGAACATAGAGGACTACACGATAGAGTTCGACGAGAGCGCTGTCGGAGGGCAGGATAGTATCGTCCTTGGCTACGACATCCCTGCGACCTGGACCTCAAGGTACTCTGTAGAGGTCGAGGCGTTCCTGCCGAGGGAGGCATTCATCGACCTCGACCTCGTCTCCAGTAACGGCGCGATCTCCCTGACGGGCATTACCGGCGAGACACTGACCCTGAGGACCTCAAACGGGCAGATCTCACTGGACGATGTGTACGCGGAGAGTATCGACGCTGAAACAAGCAACGCGCGCATCACCGGCCGTTTCGAGGCGCCCGACACCTCCCTCTCCACCAGCAACGGCGCAATCGACCTGACCTTGCCATGCACCGTCACCGGGAGGTACGACCTCGACACGAGCAACGCCGTCATAGACATTGAGGTGTCCTCGTCCCCGGACGTCGGATACAGCCTAAACCTCTCAACGAGCAACGGGAGCGTCGACTTCGACCTACCGAACCTCAGCTACACCACGAACCAGAGGACGAGGAAGGTCGCCAAGACGACCGGTTTCGACGCCAAGGAAGTACAGATAACCATCACGGGGAGCACGTCGAACAGTGGCGTCGACGTCAATGACTAGCCAAACCACACTAACCGTATCACTTCTATTTTTTCGATTATAGAGGACGATCGACAGTAGGCATTTTATAGATTCTCAGAGAGAATAAGGTCTCATAGCCTTCGATCATTCTATTCAGAATAGGGAGAAAAAGGGTATTAACGGATGGAGATTCTTGGATTACTCGATCCTCTCCAGCCTGAAGGAGACGGGGCGAATGCCGTCGGTGCAGCAGGCGATCATCTTCCCCTCCTCGGCCCATGGGAAGTTACCACCGAAATAGAGGACAGACAGGCTCTTGAAAAGGTCGTTCCAGGCCCAAACGCAGAACCCCTCGGGTTTCTTGCCGTTCTCGACGATGAACTCCTGACTGTCCTCGAAGGCGGTGCAGGCCTCGAACTTCCTGTCCGTCCCGGGTACATTGGGGACGTCCCCGTCGAAGATGACCGACGGTTCGACCCTCTTCAGGACGGTTATCTTCACCTTAGATATAGGCATTCTCTCACCTCCTACAATCCCCGTTGGAGAAACAAGGGCTGCGCGCGTGCAGCCGAAGTACGTATAGGGCTTCTGTGATTATCAAGTTTTGAGTTTCACCCATTTCGTTCCCCATACTATACCGCATACGGTACAATAATTTAAGGTTTACGGTATATACCGTACAGTTTAATTAGGGGATATTTATAAGGTTACATGACTACATAATGTCTGAGATGGGAAAAAAGAAGACATCTATCTACATCGACGAAGATCTTTGGAAAGAATGGATGCATTTCGTTCTTGACGATTCGAGTTATGGATCATCGCGTAAGGCCAGCGAAGCCCTCGAAGATGCCATGCGGTGTTACCTGCGCGAGAAAACGGGTAAGAGTATTTAACACATCTACACCCGGCGGCTCGATAATAGTGACCAACAAAATACGCGCGCTATAGTGTAATATCATTACAACTTAAACTATAGGAAATTATGACTCTAACAGAATCGGAACAGACACTAGGTAGAAACGTAAAGGAATTGCAGAGTAAACTTGGAGTAATCCGAAGTCAGTAGTTGATATCTACACATCAGCAGGTACGCGTTTTCTAGACCTCTAATAGAGCTAGGCTCTGGACCATCTTATCCCGTCACCACTGAGGGAAGAAAGTGACCGACCAAGTTGATGAGGCTATGTCCCAAGATGCATCCCGCGATGCTCCGGGTCTTCAGGAAGACAAGCCCCATAGAGAACCCTAACAGGAAAACAGGGATCAAGAGGATGTAGAGACCGGCCAAGATATGGTTCTGATGGACCAAGACGAAGAAGATCGCCTGGACTAGAACGAGGCCGAGATTGCGAACGGAGAAGCTCTCCTCCAAATCGGCGAACGAGGCTAGGAAGAACCCCCTATAGGAGACCTCCTCGTAGACCGGATACCAGACGAGGTCAACGAGCAGGTCGATGAGGCCTGGGCTTGTACTCAGCCTCCTCGAGAGGTAGTGGATGAAGATCGGGTAGCTGACCACCGAGACCGCCAGCCCTACCCCCAGACCCAGGAACACGGACTCGCGGAGCCCCGATCCTCCTAAGCCGATCTTTGCCAGGCCCTCCCGCTCGTAGTAGAGGACGAAGGCGAATGGAAGGAGTAGGAGGGGGTAGAAAGAGCCGTCAAGCCATAGGGCCATGAAGACGAGCGCCGCCAAGACCCTCGCCTTCCTCCTCTGGTTCGACGCCATGTGCCACCCAAGACTGAATCCAAACGTCGGACATTTAAAACAGATGAGTTGTTGGAGCCCAAGACGTCAAAGTCGACGTCCTCAACCTACCACCGCCACCAAGGTCTACATCTCCTACAAAACACAGGTTAAAAAAAATCAAGAGTATTGGATGAAGATCGGGCTGCTCCACGCCATCCCGCCATCCGCCTGGACCACCCTAACCCAGTAGGCGTTCAAGCCCCTCTCAGGGTCATCATCGCGGTACGTGAACTCCAAGCTTCGGGGCAGGTCTTCCCGGATCGTGGAGATCTTCACCCTCTGGTTGAGTCCTCCAGCCTCCACGATCCTCGGCTCGTACGAGATGTCCTTTGGTCTGAACTTGAAAGTAGCCGGATCGGATTGGAAGGTGATCTCGGATTCATCGCCGGCCTCCAGCCCTAGGATGACCCCGTCGGGGTCTCCCCCCGTGGTTGACTTCCACCGAAGCTGTCGGTCTGAAACCCTCTCCACCCCCTGCTCCGGGTAGTCGAAGGCGAACTCCCAGAAATCCGAGATACGCCCGTTTTCTATAGTGAGTCCGCCTTCCCAGTTTACGATCTTCGGCCGGCTCCTCACCCTCGCACCGCTCCACTCGACCTTGATCAGCCTCCCGGAAGCGTCGACGGGCTCAGCGAACGGGTGCCTGTATATCGTCTGGTTCCACCTCTTGACCTCGACCTCGCTCAGATCCACCGTTCCAACTATCTTGACGTTTATCTCTGGATGCTTATTTGTCGAGAACTCCTCGCCCATCAGGTGTCCCTCGGACTCGACCCAGAGGATCATCCTCTCGCCGGAGGTGGCGTAAGCCCTCCTCGCCCAGAGGGCCTCCCAGATTGATTCCCGGGTCAGCTCCCTTGCGTATATCCCGGTGTAGCCGCCCTTGGTGCAGAACCCTTTGGACGGGTAGCTGAGGCCGGGCCGGCAGGTGTGATCGTCGCTGGCCGCGATGAATCCCACCTTGAGGCGCCTCCTCATCGCCTCCTCCAGGAACCACTCGAACGTGCCGTGGTGGCTGTGCACCTCGATGAGGGGAATCCTTTCCGGATCGTAGTAGTCGAGGTTCCCGTGGCGGCCGCCCACGTGGGGGATGGCCAGGACGTCCCTTCTCCCCCTGAAGGTCTCCCACAGCTCCGAGATGGGGTAGCGGTCTGTCTCCGGGTCCAGCTTGTCCTCGATGAGCCACTGGTCGCTCCGGTGAATTGCCTCATCCTCTCCTAGGAAGTAGATGTTGTGGTCACCGCCCGCGGGGGTAAGCCCGGACCACTCGTACCCGAGGAAGGTCACGAAGCTTCCTGGGTCGTGGAACTCCCTGACGCACCGCTTCACGTCGGCCCAGAGCTCCGCCGTCACCTGGAAGTCGTTCCCCTGCCATGCCCCGAAGTCCATTGCCGCCACGTCCCTCAGGAAGGAGAAGTACTCGTCCAGGTCTCCCGTCCCGACGGTCTGCTTCGTCTGCCCGTGCATGTCCCCCCAGTACAGGTTGTACTCTGGCTCATCCTCTAGGACAAGTATAGGATTTGAGGATGCCCTTCTTCCCTCGTCGTCGGTTACTGTGATATGATGTAGACCCGGAGTGCTCAAGACGGCGCCAGTGAGTGTCCTGGCCCCCAAATCTTCCTCTTGGAAGGTGTAATCTCCTGGCAACAAGGCCTCGGGGTCCTCAGACTCGAGGGCTATCGTGCACCTGTAGTCGTCCGATCGGTTTCCATGGATGTCCAGAGCCCTGACCGTGATCTTGAACTGCGAGCCCGCGACGACCTGGGAGGGAGCGACGACCTGGATCTCGTTGGCGGGGCCTCCTACCACCTTGACCCTCGGGGAGCCCTCGATCTCCTTGAACAGGCCGGTGCCAAAGGGGTCGACCAACACCTTGAAGATGTGCTCCTGCTCCCTGAAGGTCTGCATCCTTATGCCGGGGCTTCCTCCGCCCGTATCCCCAAAGGTGACGACCACCCTGTCCCCCTCGTACAGTGAACCATCCCTGACGTCGACCTGGAAGGCCGATCCGAACGGCCTGATATGACCGGCGCGGGGTCCACCAGGGACGGGGACGAACCCGGCCTCCAGCCCGACGTCTCGATTTGTCCAAACAGTCGTGTACCCGGGTGTTTCAGGCTCGTCTAGCTGAGGGCGCATCGAGTTTGAGACGCTACGCCTGGCTATCCGGATACGACCGCCGTCGTCGATGCCATACCTACCCACGTGATAGACGATCTTCCACGTGTCGTAACTGCCGGCTATAAAAATTTTATCTGGCCCCTCGGCCGAGCCCAGCCATTCCCTACCTTTTCTCATGATCAGACTTCCTATTTTACACTATTATGGTTAACCTCGTATTCACTCGGAATATAATGCTGGTCTTATTTGTATGGATAATCGTGGTCTCAATGAAATTCCTAATCATATTTAGGAAAAAAAGTCTCTTTCTATTTAATATATTTCTACAATACTATGGAAGTCAGCCTAGGGGCTCTTGACACCGAGGTCGCACGGCGCCAGACATTATGTACATGAAAAAGATGCCGAAGGTAAATGCGATGGATGATAAGACTCCTGCGATGATGGCTCTGTCGGTATTCGCCTTGGACAGAACATTGGTCTCCGCGTTGAACTTCCTCAGGACTGGCATGTCATCTTCATCCAGAGCCATGTGCCTCAACGCCACCACCCTGTTATCAAACTGGCTCCTGCCCCTCCTCATCGTGTACAAGGTCGAGAAAGCAGGTACCGAATCTCTGGGTCTGATCGTAAGCAGGGAGAAGTACAGGGCATACGCAGTGTACGCGGTCGTCGGATTGGCGCTGCCGGCACTCTACTTCGGTTTCAGCCGGGATCTTCTCGTCGAGTTTGTGGAGCAGCTCATATTCATAGGGCTGGCTGAGGAGTTCTTCTACAGGGGTTACATGATGAACAGGCTTTGCGCATGGGTCGGTGAGACGAAGGGGCTCCTCCTCAACGCGATAGTCTTCAGCCTGGCGCACGTTATCTTCATCGTCACAAGATACGGATTGGGGCACCCATACTTCCTTGCCCAGAGCGGCCTCCAGACCCTTCTGGGAGGCCTTCTTCTCGGCTACATCTTCCTCAAAGCCGGAGACATAGTGCCCGGATCGGTGCTCCACATCTCGATGAACCTCTACCTACCAAGGATAGGGAGCTGAATCCACTCTTCGTCATTCCCTCGAAGGAGAACCGTCCAAGACGTAGAACCTTCCCCTGATCAACCCCTTCCTGAGGTTTTCGAAGATCGCCTCCCTGACCTCCTCGGGTCCCACGCCGTACAGGTTCCCGGCGACCATCACTATCTTCTCCTCGTCCAGGGCCTCCCCCTCCCCCCATAGCTCTACGATGAGGCGCACTCTCTCCTCTAAGTCAACATCAGGACTACGGGTGACAGCGAGCCTCTGCTCAAGCACCATGATATCTAGTTCCACTGCAGGCGTCTAAAGGGATGCGGTGGAACGATTAGGAACGGGTGTTCCATACCACTGTTCTATGTTTTAGATCAGTGACCGAGCGGAGGCCCTAATCTCCTGAAAATAGTTAAAAAAAGGTGGTCTTCCCTTGGTCACCTGTAGGAGGGCATCACGTCCTCTGCGAACCGCCTCATCGACTCGATGTGGGAGTCCCTGGGGAAGGCCGTGCTGTAGTAGTCTGCGCCCCACCTCGCCGCTGCTTCCACTTTCGCTACGTAATCCTTCGAGTCATAAGGGCCGCGACCGCCCATTTCGCCGACCATGAAGGCGACTTCCCCGACCCGGTCGGCGTCCTCAGCGGCCTTCATGACCTTCGCCTTGATCTCCTCCCTCCTCTCGCTGTTCCATGGGGGTATAAAGCAGATGTCTGCGTACCTGCCGGTCAACCGCAGCATCCTGTCCCCCGTACTCCCGAACAGGAGCCTCGGATAGGGCTTCTGGACGGGCTTCGGTTCGAGGACGGCTCCCTTCACGTCGTAGAACCTGCCCTTGAAAGTCACCTCGTCCTCCGTCCAGAGCTGCCTCATGAGGTCGAGGGCCTCGATGGCCTTGTCGACCCTGTACTTAGGCCCTCCCCACTCGCTGTATCCCTCGAACTCTACTTGGGACCAGCCGGCGCCCACTCCCAGCACCACTCTGCCCCCGGAGAGGACGTCGAGGGTCGAGAGCATCTTCGCCAGCATCCCCGGGTGGCGGAAAGGCAGGGGCGTGACTAGCGTCCCGAGGCTGATCTGCCCCGTCTTCCCGGCGAGGTACGTGAGGGTGACCCAAGTCTCCAGGGTGGAGTATGCGTTGACCCTTATGTGGCCCCCCATCTCCCCCCACATGTAGTGGTCGGGCATGAGGGCGCCGTCGAAGCCGAGGCTGTCCGCCTCGATGACCGCCTCCTGGATCAACTCTAGGCTGTCATACATGTTACCGAGTCCACTGAGATAGAATTTCAACTGGAATCAACTGCACTAATAGGTAAACGGCCATTTAAAAACTTCAACCAGGGTAGTGAGATGCAGGGGTCAGCGTCACGGAGTTATGGGTAGAAGGCCCAAAGTTTTAGATCAAAAAATTTATAAATGAGGTGAAAGGTATCCGTTGGACTTGAGCCCCAGACAGGAGTTCAAAGTAACAAGGAAAGAGGCAGATAGATGAAGTACATCGCATTCTGGGAGGCTCGTCCAGAGGACATGGACAAGGTAGTCGAGAAGTATAACCTACTTAAATCGGATGAAGGACTGCATGAGAAGTTCCCAAGGTGTATTTCTAAGAACTTTTCTTTGGGTGGAGCACTTAAGGGCTTTCAGCTGTTTGAGACGGAGGACTCGGAGCAGTTGGTCAACGCTTCTCTCTATTACATGCCCGAGGTCGAGATGGAGTTCGTACCCATAGTCGAGACGGAGAGAGTGATCGAAAGCTACTTGAAGCGTTAGATGTTCCCATCTGGAACTGAAGGCCCCGATTATCTCCCAAAAAATAGACACTTCCTTTTTGTTATGATCAAGTCATCTCCATCTCGCCATATGCCGGGTAGAAATAATGACACGCTGAACTAGGGCACCTGGTCTCGTTCGAGCTCAAGAGAACAGGTCGATGAACGGCTCAGCTGTCCGCAAGACTCAATCATAAGGACACCCTTAGTAAATCCATGTCCGAGAAGAGGGAGACGCTCAGGCATTTCCTGGCCTCGATAGCATACCACGCGACGAAGGCGATCAAGGACTCCCCAAGGAACTACCCTGAGACGTACATAGGTAAGGGAGTGAGGACACCCTGGAAGATACTCTCCCACATATCAGGGGTCCTCACCTATGCCCATAGCTTCCTCGAGCACTACGATAGCACCTGGCTCAACCTGGAGCCATGGGAGGTCGAGGTTCAGAGGTTCTACGAGATCCTGGCCAAGCTCGACGAGTCGCTCCAAACTAAGGAGCTGAGGGAGGTCTCCGAGGAGCAGCTGCTGCAGGGCCCCCTCTCGGACGCAATGGCCCATGTGGGGCAGCTCCTGATGCTGAGGAGGATGGCGGACGCCCCTGTTTCCTCGGAGAACTTCATCTATGCGGACATTAGAATAGGAGTCGTGGGGCCAGACCAGCCTGAACCAGTGGCACCGGATGAGTAATTATCTGGGTGGGTGGGCCAGTCAGATTAACTAGACGGTTCTGAGTCGGTAAGGAGCAGGAGAGGCTTATACTTCATTGCTCATACCAGTCGTGACCAGCAAATTAAGAAATATAATTTGGGACTCGATTCGTCTTCAGGGAGTTTCTATCGTATCAGGCACTGTAGTTGGTTGTTAATCAAATGGCGAATCAAAGGGTGTAAAAAAGGTGCTTAAAAAGATCGAGCCCTAGTACATTTTCAACGGAGAGGTCCCACTGAAACCGAGTTCCGGATTAATACACGAGGGATGCACTGCCTTCCAAGAGGACCAGGAGTTCATCGTAGGCGAGGAAGGAATGAGGCCCGAAGGTTTCTGCCACGTCGCCTGGTTGGACATCTTCAGGAAGGTGCACGCTCTACAGACTAGTGGAACGTATACTATCCCCGGCTCGAGGACGGGATCATGATCGCGAGCTGCACTGATGGCATGAGGTCAGTGAGCTTCAGGTTAGAGAGAATAGTTGCATAATAAGCGCATTGTATCGACTTTTCTCAACCGTCAAGTTCCGGTATCCCTCAACCCTCAGTCAGCGCTTTCTTCACGGCTTCTTTGAGCTGTTCGTACATCACGGGTTTCTCCATTACTAGGACGATGTTTAGTCCTGTAGAGTCCAGGCCTTCTAGTTTCCGGGTGAACCCCGTGACGAAAATTATCTTCAGGGACTTGTTTTTCTTGCTTAGCTCCTTCGCCAGTTTATCACCCTGGATGTCAGGAAGTACGACGTCGAGTATTGCGAGGTCGAACTTTTCCTTCCCTGCAAGCTCTAGGGCGTCCGCTCCCTTTTGGGCCGTCGATACAGAGAAGCCTTCTCTCTCCAAGATCTGGCGGAAAAACCAGGTTATATCACTGTCGTCGTCGACCACCAAGATCTTATTGCCATCCATGACGTGTTAACATTAGACACAGAACTGATAACGTTTATCGATCATAGGGAAATCTAGTGCAGTGTCAAGCTGGCAGCCCATCTGTGGCGCGGTTTATTCACTCTCGGAACGGAAACCAGATTGTGGAGTCTGCCTTCGCCTCATCCACGAGGCTCGTGCTCAGAGTTCCTAGTTCCTCGGCCCGCGTCAGGTACGAGGCTTCGCTGAGATCGTATCCCAGCATGCCGCACAGGACGGCGTCCAGGGATACCATGTCCCTGCCGAGGGCCACCACGCCTAGGTTCTCCTCTACACGGTACTTGGGGCTGAGGGTGCCGTGAGCGCCATTCGGATCTGGGACGGCTGTGGAGAGCAGGGCCTCACATATGCCGTAGACGTTGAATGTTGACGCGTAGACCTTGTTGATCCCTGTGACGCTGTCGTCGAACCTGGAGTTCCCGGGGCCGTGCCACCATGCCCTCAGGGGGTCAGGTATCAGGCCGAAGAGGTTTTTTAGCGTGAAGGTCGCATAGCACTTAGCCTTGGCGAAGGACACTAGAGTAGAGCCCCACAGCCTGTGCAGCCTCTCTGGCATGAAGCCGTAGAGCCTTTCCTCGGAGACGGGATTGAACCTTCCCTCTACGGCCTCCTTGACCGCCGCCTCATCGACCGTCTTGCCCCTCCAAATCTCCTCTGTTACATTGACGTACTCGACACCGTGGTCCTGGAATAGATCGGTGAACCCATGGTCGTCGAGGAATATCTTCTCCTCTTTTCTCAGTTGGTTCCAGTGGCCACCCTCCCTGAACCAGCCCCAGTCTGAGTTCTCAGAGAGCCAGCCCCATCCACCACGCATCAGCCAGAGCCAGTTGACCTCCCTCCCCACGTGGGTGAAGCTCAAGCCCTCCTCCAGCTCGTTCATTGACCTGCCTATCTGGTAGCCCTCCACGACTACTACCTCCGAGTCCAGCGCCTCAAGCCGGATACGCAGTGTCTCGTGGTCGGTGTAGGCAGCAGGCTCCGTCACAACCCAGTTGGGCTTTACGATGATCGTCTCCGACTCTAACCATGGATCGTCGAGGAGACTCCTCAGGTCGGAGGACCCACTCACCTTGGCCAGCGTCGAGGAGCCATATCTCTGCACTCTGTCGGTCATCCTGAACACATATTCGAATGAGAGAGTACGGGCTCAGCGAGATATATGCCTTCGCGTAAAAAAATCTAGTGAAAAAATCAATCTAATAGGCGGATAATCCAATATAACGTTATGAGTTGATGGCTACATTAAATCGGGATCAACATCGAGATCAAGCCCAAGGGGCTCACTATCACACTACGATTTTATCTTAAGGTAGTTAATTTATCTAAAAAGGCATGGGTATATTCTATTCAAAGGATAATATCATCGATGGCAAGGAGTTACAGCCCTAAAGGCTACGATGAGAAGAAACCGTTGCTTGAGAAGCTTCTCTTCTCGGCGCCAGAGTACTTCTTCTACGAAACCAAGCCTGGTCGATGGATTGTGCTTCAACTGGAGAGGATACTGGGTCATCTAAATGAGATCATTATCTCAAGGTTTCCTTCGAAATCATGGACGGGAAGCTTCAACGACAGACTTTTCGATGTCGTTATCGTTAATATCTCCCGAATCTTAGGCTGGATCAACTTCCTTTTCGAGAGAAAGGAGAAAGAGAATGAGCGTACGCGGCAGAAAGGGTGATTGTACTCCCTTCATCCACTTCCCCTTCATCCAATCTCTCTATACATCTCAAGCTTGGAGAATCTGGAAATTTCCAGCTAAACGTTCAACTTCTATTGCCTCTTTCTGTCCGCAGCAGCGTTGTACTCGTTGTGCCTATCGACGATCAGCCTCTTAATCTCGTCAGGGTAGTTCATAACCAGCTTTTCCCTCAGTGGTCCAGCGACCTCCTCCCCACGGGCTACCTTGTACCCTGCAAGCCTGACGGAGTCGATGAACCCGGAAAGGTATTCCCTACCCTCGTCGTCGAGGAGGATCTGGGAGGCAGGTAGAAGGATGTGGAGGGCCGATGGGTATAACCTCCTCACGATGTCGAAGTTGACGAGGTCCGGGAACCCGCATGTGGCCGCAAGCACGACGCTTGGTACCTTCCGCGTCCTCCCCGGGTGGTGGGTCCTCCCTTCTTTAATGTACATCTCCGGGACATTGTTGGGGAATGTCCTCTCGGTGAGGCGCGCGAGGTAGCTGGTCACATTGCGACCGTAGATCGGGGTCCCGAGGAGAAGAACGTCGGACTCGTTGATGCCTGGCAGTATCCAGTCCATGTCGTCCCTCTGGACGCACCTACCAGGGGACTCCCACCAGCAGCCGAAGCAGCCAAGACAACCGTTGATGTCGAGGTCAACGACATAGTGCTTATCGACCTCAGCACCAGCCTCGACGGCCCCCTCTATGAACCTGTCCACGACGATGTCGGTGGTACCGCCTTCCTTCCGCGGGCTGGCGTTGAACGCGAGAATCTTCATTTCATCAGTGAGTCACAATACGGGAAAATAAGCGTAACCAAAGAATCGTACTCAAGAATCATGATCGTTCCTGAAAAAAGTATATTAGAATGATAGGGGACTTCCCTTTCCTACTTCAGCGACTTGAAGTGCTAGAGTGGAGGTTTGTAGATGACGAGATCTAGAGTGAAGATAACCGTCCTGAAGAGGGTAGACCCCTCCGTCATTTTCGACGGCGACGTACCGAACATGCCTGGGACAGACAGGAAGTACAGCGTTTGCACGGCCTTCGAGGATGGCCAAGAATTCATCGTCGAACTAAACGGCGAGAAGCCCGAGGGATTCTGCGGTTGGGCGTGGCGCGACGTCTACAAGGACGTGTCCGTGCTGAGATTCGGCGGCGACTTCACGCCGTGGGTCGAGGAGGGAAAGGCCATCACCTGCTGCACCGACGGCATCAGGCCTGTCTCCTTCATACTTGAGAGGCTGAAAGAGTAGGAAGCTTTCCCCTTCTTTTTTCCCCAATCTATTTTAGGGAAGACCTTATCCCCTCAAGGTTATCCCTGGCCCTGCTCCCGTATTCGGGCCCGAATCCCTCGAGCAGGGAGTCGAGCTTATCGCAGGAGTAGCCGCTGCAGTGGGCGCAGTTCTCTACCTCCTTCTCTAGGGCGCACTCCCTGACGGTGCAGTACAGGGCGCCCTCGTTGGGCGTTTCCCCGAGGCAGCCGTCGCACATGGCGTCCTCGGCTGTCAGGGTCCTCTCCTCCGTTGAGTGGGCCCTGGCCATCTCCTCGAGCTTACCGTGGTCCCCCTCCATCGTGGCGATGCAGGCGGGACACTCCGTGCAGTCGAAACCGCAGAACGAGACCTTCCCTTCCATGACTCAATCCAACGGGATGAGGTACAGGAGATTAAGAACGTTACCGTTCATCCGTAAGGCCCACTCAGCTTCGACCACCTCCCCCCTCCCCCTTCCTGCGGATCGGTTTTAAGACCTTAGGAAGTCGCTGATCCGATATACCACGAGAAAGGACGAGATAGCGGAGTTTCTGGGCGCCCTCACGAGGCTTACAGGCGATACGGTCGAGATCGGTATCTCCGCCTTCATCGAGAGGGAGCCCGGATGGAGCAACGAGCTGAGGCTCCTCGTCAGACTCCACCCCATCAAGGAGGGTGGTTTCGACGGTTTTGTCTCCATGCTCTGCGAGAGGGGCCTCGTCTGGAGGCTGGTGGAACGGTGCGAAGAGACTTATTTGATGATAAGCAACAAGTGACGGTAGCCATAAGAAAGGACTAGGAGATCGATTCGTTTAGCCCATTTTATAGACCATGAGAGGGCTTGCCTCCTCGTGCCGCGAGATGCCACGTCCTGAGGGCACCATTTAAAACATGCTGGGGTATAGTTATGATATTCACTAAGGAGGAACTGTTTTGTCCATCAAGAGGATAAGGGGAGCAACCATAGTCGGCGACCTCGTCTTCACATCCGGCACGGGAAGCAGGGAGGGCGACGTCGAGACCCAGATAAGGACCAGCCTGGCGAGGCTGGAGAAGGTCCTCGAGGAGGCGGGAACCTCGTTCGAGCACGTCGTGAAGGCGACGGTCTACCTCGCCGACATCGAGGACAGGCCCAAGTACCTCAACCCCATCTGGGCTGAGACCTTCGGGGATAATAGGCCGTCCCGCACCTGCGTCCAGGCCTACCTGGGCCCGGACATGTCCGTAGAGATCGAGCTGGTTGCGGCGATCCCGAGGTAAGATCTGAACGCCTCCTTACCCATTTATTCTGACTCAGAGGTCCGCTTGTGGCGTTCCTGTTCATCCTTTCTTATCGGCTCATTGCAGTGGTGGCAGATCTCCTCGTACCATGAGATGTTGCCCTGGCAGTGGGGGCACCGCCACTTCTGGTCCTGCTCCTCCAGCCAGGCTTCGGCCTCCCCGGCCCTGATGCGCTCCATGGCTGCCCTCACGTCCTCGCCCCGCTCAGAGGCGAACCGGCTGATCCGCTCGTACTTCTCGCATGAGCCCTCGTCGAATTCAGGGCACATGTAACAGAACTCGATGCCTCTCCCATTGAGGCATGGCAGGACTTCGCACTTTTTGCAGTTACGCCACAGCTCCTCCTCGGGGCCCGTGCATCCACCGCACCTGACCTCGTCCGGTGGAACGCCGAGCCTCTCGGAGACGACCTCTAGGAACGCCCCTCCGTCCTCCTGAGCCCTGTAGACGTAGCAGGCTCCGCAGTAGATACCGCACCTACTCGTGAGACCTCGATCCATGATACTACTATTTCCTCTGGGAGAGCAAGAAGAATCTTTCTCAGGTGCCTTCTGCTGATCCGTACGTGTGGATCTGATGTCTGGACTTCCCTGATTGTTTCATGACCCTTAATAGTAGCCGTGGAAGAGATCGATCTGAGTGCCTAGTGCGGGCATGTTTCTAGGATTATTGGAGTGGTTCAAGTTTGAGGATTAGGGGTATAGGGGACAACAGTGTCTCCTTCCTCATAGGCGGCGAGGCCGGCCAGGGCCTCACGCGGAGCGGGTTCCTCCTGGGCAAGGCCATTATGAGGGGCGGCTTCCACGTCTTCGGCGCCAACGACTACCCGTCCGTCATCAGGGGGAGCCACAACTTCTACGTCCTCAGGGCTTCCGACGAGGAGGTCCACTCTCAGGGGGACAGAGTCGACCTCCTCCTCGCCCTCAACAGCGAGACCGTGGAACTCC
>Ga0209427_10001465_pt1 | contig 27215 bp, 24 predicted proteins | sample DeeMarSWOR136_30_FD_187465 | JGI IMG/M metagenome (GOLD analysis project Ga0209427, IMG submission 187465) | Marine sediment microbial communities from White Oak River estuary, North Carolina - WOR-1-36_30 (SPAdes) (version 2) | ecosystem: Environmental > Aquatic > Marine > Intertidal zone >...
GGCGAAGGCAGGGCGGCAACCTTAGCTTCGCCCCTCAACTCCAGACGCATATCCAGCGCCTTTCACCAATCCCTCAATCTGTGGATGTTACCCTACCATCATGGATATCAATGCAACCCGCATTCTAAGATTTTCGGAAGCATCCCTGTCAGGACGATCGATTTCACCCCCATAAATGAGGGATTACCCATCTTCTTGTTTTAACTATTGAAAATTGAATAGTAATAAGGTAATGTTTCAGCAATGGCGCACCCCAGAATCCTAATTTTGAGGCTGAGTGCAGTGGGGGATGTCCTTCGGACATTGCCTGCGGTAAAAGCTTTACGAGAACATTTCCACTCCTCTCATATTGCGTGGGTCGTTGAAGAACCCTCCAAGACCTTATTGGAGAGTCAGCCAGAGATCGATCAGGTGATCTTGTTCCCGAGGAAAAGATGGACGGAGGGAATGAAATCTGTTGGGAAAGTATGGAAGACCTTCTGGGAAATGGGGCAATTCATTCGTAGCCTGAGACGGGAGAAATTCGATATCGTTCTTGATTTTCATGGAATTCTCAAAAGCGGCATCCTCTCCTTTCTCTCTGGTTCTCCGAAACGGATTGGGTATGATCGAAAATCGAGCCGTGAAGGCAATGTCCTTTTTTCCAATGTCAAGGTTGCGCTTCCGAAGGCAAAGATCAGTCGATATCAACGTAATTTTGCGCTTCTAAAGGGTTTGGGATTGGAGGTGAAGCATTTTAACTCAAAGCTTCAAATTCCTCAAAAGGATAAAAAGTATGTAGCGTCCTTTTTCAATGGGTTAAATACTCCTCTCCATAGGCCCACGATCGCTATCCATGCTGGAACAAACCCCAAAGCCCTCTTTAAGAGATGGATGCCCGATCGTTATGCGCAATTGGCAGATCGGCTGACTCGTGAATTCGGCGCGACAGTCATCTTCACCTGGGGCCCTGGAGAGTTAGAATCGGTGGAAGCCATTCGAAGGGAGATGAAGGAACAGTCGATCATAGGACCGGAGACCGAGTCCCTGACACAGTTAGGAGAGTTATTCAGAAATTGCGACCTCTATGTGGGAGGAGATACGGGTCCTACACATATTGCTTCCCTGGTAGGAACGCCCGTCCTCGTCATCTATGGACCAACGGATCCTGTCTTTCATGAGCCCCTTGGTCGGCATCAGAAGGTTAGAAAAGAGGTGGGTTGCAATCCCTGTCGCGATCGATCTTGTAAGGACCTTAAATGTTTAAAAATAATCACAGTAGACGATGTTATTAAAGCAACAAAGGAGATATTATCCATAAGTAATTGAAAATATTTGTTGATTTTATAATATTATTGTAATATGATTGGCTTCTAATATGAAAGTTTCTATCGTAGGGGCTGGTCGGAATAGAAATGGAATTGGCGAGTATATTGGAAAATATTTCCACAAAAACGGCGCAGAGGTTACTTCCACCCTTGGAAGGACTGAGGAGACAAGCCAGAAAGCATCCTTGAACCTTCAGAAATACGGGATAAATTCTAACCCTTATATCGATTTTTATAAAATGGTTGAGCAGGAGAGACCAGATGTGGTCGTCATCTCTTCTCCCTCATCCACCCACCATGAATATTTAGAAAAGTGTGTTAATTTAGGGCTGAATATCTTCTGCGAAAAACCATTTCTTAGCCCCACTCTCGATGATCTGAAGGGTAGAGTCGAAGGCATTCTTGAAAAAGCTAAGGGAAAAAAATTAACCGTAGCCATGAATTCACAATGGCCTTTCGCCCTGAGATATTATAAGAAGATGTGCGGGGAGATCGAAATCAAGAAATCGAGCCGATTCTTCATTACCCTATCCCCTTTTGCCTCTGGAAGGGAGATGATCTCCGAAGCTGTCCCGCATGCCTTGAGCCTTCTTTATTCCGTGTTGGGAGAAGGAGAGATAGGGAATCTTATATTCGAATCTTCAAAAGACGAAGCGATGACGATTAAGTTCCAATATCATTTCGGGAAGAAGGAATGTGAGGTAGTGATAAAGCTGGTGAAGGGGCAAGCGCAGCCTCGGGAGTTTCAATTTGGATTTAATGACAAGATTGTTAAGAGAAGCCTCAATCTAAGAAATTACGATATCTATTTTAATTATGGAAACCGAAAATGGAAGATCGCGGATCCCCTGGACCTGTCAGTGAGAGACTTCATCAGGGCGATTGAGAACCGATGCGAACCTTTCATCGGAGATTCACATATTCTGAGTAACATGTCTTTGCTTAAAACTATTTATGATCGTTATCAATAGTCACTGAATCATGGAATTGAAGAAAATATGTGTCATCCATCTCAATCAGATCGGAGATCTCCTTTTCTCTCTCCCTTTCTTAAAGGCGTGTAAAGAGAGTGCTTCCTCTATCATTCTTCATTCCGTTGTACGCCCCCATTTAAAGGATTTATTAGTCCATTCACCTTTTGTTGATCAAGTATTCATCAGAGATAGGGGAACTAAAAAGAGTCTCATTCTTTTGGGCCAACTGCGTCAGAATAGATATGACCTCCTTATCACTCTTTCCAGGTCTGAGCAATGCTTCTTTCTAACCACTTTGAGTGGAGCTCGTGTGAAGGCCGGATTCACTCATTTTCCGTGGGATGTCGGGCTCGACCTGAAAGAAAAGATGGAAGGACCTCCGTCTCTCCTCAATAACCTAAAGCTCTTAAGAAGACTGAACATAGAAGCTGAGAAGAAGGATTATGTGGGGCTGATTCATATTCCATTTGATCAGGACTGGAGAGGATCGGGCAGAGACACCTTTCGTAAGATCTCAGGGAAATATGTGGTCATCTCCCCGGGGACTTCGGCTCGACGAAGAATAAAAACATGGGAGGAAGAAAAATTTGGAGATTTAATTGTTCGTTTAAAGGAAAGACATGGTCTAAGTCCAGTTCTGGTCGGCGGAGAGGACAGTAGGGAGGTGAGCGAGACAATCATTGACATTGTCAGAGAAAAGGATGAAGGAAGGAAGATGAATCACATACAGAATTTAGCTGGTAAGACGAATTTAAAAGAGCTATGCTATCTTCTTAAAGAGGCAAGTCTTTTCGTTGGAATCGATTCAGGGGTGATGCATCTCGCCTCCTCCTTCGATATACCGGTCGTAGGGATCTTCGGCCCAACCGATCCGTTCTATGTAGGACCACAAAATAGGAGAAGTAGGGTGGTCAGGGAGAACCTGGAATGTTCTCCTTGCTATTTAAAAGGTTGTGATGAAAGGCCGTGCATGAATAATTTGGACGTCCATAAAGTCCTGGAGGCCTGTGAGGAAATGCTCAGAACATAAGCAGTCGGTGTAACGGTAAGGGTAAAGATGCCCGTATCGTCCAAAGGTAACGTCTGTCGTCTGTTCTCAAACTTGCTTTTTCTATTTAACGTAACCGTTGCCCTTTGTCGAAACGGGCTTCGTAACCTTAACCCAAACACTTTAAGGATTTAAGGCTAAACCATGGAAGCGTTGAGACAGGGGCCGGAAGTTTCGGTTTACATGATTACATACAATAACGAAGAAACAATCGAAAGAGCTTTGAAAAGCGTCACATGGGCCGATGAGATTGTCATCGTAGATTCCTTCAGCAATGACAGGACAGCGGAGATAGGACGAAAATTCACTGATAAAATCTTCCAGAAAAAATGGCCAGGACACCGAGACCAGTATCAGTATGCCGCTGATCTCACGACCCATGAGTGGATCATGTTCGTCGATGCGGATGAGGAGGTCTCTCCGGAACTGGCTGAAGAGATCCGGAGGGAGTTGGACGGGAGCGCAGAGAGGGTGGATGGTTTTTTTGTTTACCGACGAACCTTCTACCTGGGTCGATGGATTCGATATGGAGGTTGGTACCCCGATGGGGAGATCCGGCTTTATCGGAGGAGTAAGGGAAGATGGGAAGGGGGTCTCCACGCCAGAGTGGTAGTGAACGGTACGGTCCGACCTCTAAAGAACCTATACCATCACTATACCTATCGGAATATTTCGGATCAGATTCAGACCATCGATAAGTACTCCAAGATTGCAGCTGAAGATATGGCACGTCAAGGGGAGGTATTTAGCCTTTTCAAACTTTTGTTCCACCCTCCTTTTCGTTTTATCAAAGAGTATTTTTTCAAATCGGGGTTTCGTGATGGTTTGCCTGGTCTGATCATTGTTGCCTCGACCATGTACTACGTTTTCATCAAATATGCCAAGTTGTGGGAATCGACCACTCTGAAGGAGGAAAAAAGAGATGACTCCTGAGCAACGGGCCTTCAAAGGAAAAAGGGTTCTGGTGACAGGTGGGCTGGGATTCATCGGGTCGAATCTTTCGGCTGAGCTCGTGAAGCTTGGCGCGAGGGTAACGGTCGTCGATAACATGATGCCTCGCCTGGGAGGAAACCTTTTCAACGTGGCGGAGATTGCTGACCAGCTTCATATTAATTTCAGCGACGTGAGGGATTCCCATTCGATGGATTATTTGGTGAAAGGGCAGGAGTTCATTTTTCATCTTGCGGGTCAGGTGAATCATGTGGACAGCATTCGAAACCCCATTCAAGATCTGGACATCAATTGCCGCGGAACCCTGGTCCTGCTTGAATCGTGTCGTAAGTACAATCGAGAGACGAAGATCATCTTCGCCGGAACAAGGGGAGAATATGGCTCGAGTGCGACCTTGCCGGTAGGCGAGGACCATCCCACCAATCCCAAGGGAATTTATGCGGTCACCAATTTAAGCGCGGAAAAGATGATTCTGGTCTATGATGATGTCCATAAGATCCCCGGGGTTTGTCTTCGAATTACCAACACCTACGGCCCGAGACACCAGATGGCCCATGATGAATATGGTGTCCTCAATTGGTTCATTCGCAAGGCCATCGATGGCGAGGTTGTCCCCGTCTTTGGAGACGGCCGGATCCTGAGAGATTTTCTCTTTGTCGATGATCTCGTGGAGTGTTTTTTGAAAGTGGCCACGTGTGGCCAGGCTTACGGAGAGGTGTTTAATGTTGGGTCAGGCATTCCTGTCAACTTCATCGATTTGGCCGGGAAGATCGTCAAGATTGCTGGAACGGGGAAAGTGGCCTTTACTGAATTTACCCAAGAGAGGAAAGAAGTGGAACCAGGAGATTATTATACAGATATTTCTAAAATTAAGCGCATGGTGGGCTGGGGACCTAAGACAAATCTAGAGGAAGGTCTTCGTAGAACAATCGAATTTTACAGGAAGTTTAAGAAAGAATACTGGCAATAAAAGATAATGCGGATTTCGGAATTCGGAATGCGGAATGTAAGAAGTCAGAATTTATCCAAAAATTCGCCAATCCGCAATCCGCACTCCGCAATGGGGTTGTAGGATGGTTCCTTTCCTGGATTTAACAAGACAATATAAAAGGATTGAAGAAGAAATCCTTTCGGCACAGAAAAAGGTTCTTGAAAAGGGCCGCTTTATTTTGGGCGACGAGGTTTCCAGTTTTGAAGAGGAGTTTGCGCGTTATTGTGGAGTGCGCTATGGCGTGGGAGTGGGTTCGGGAACCGATGCGCTGTATTTGGCATTGCAGGCAGCTGGGATTGGAGAAGGAGATGAGGTTCTCACCGTATCTCATTCATTCATAGCAACAGCCTTGGCCATCTCTTTATCAGGAGCCACGCCCGTCTTCATCGATATCGATCCAGAAACATGTACCATGGATCCAAATGCTTTGGAGGATTTTCTGAAAAAGAGGAAAATAAAGGGTAGGGGGCGACGGAGAATAAAAGCCATTCTTCCCGTCCATCTCTATGGGCATCCCGCGGAGATGGATGCGATCACCGATATTGCACATCGTTACCATCTCATGGTTGTTGAAGATGCCTGTCAGGCCCATGGAGCAGAGTATCAAGAGCAGAAGGTGGGTTCCATCGGTGCCATGGGTTGTTTCAGTTTCTATCCGACGAAGAACCTAGGAGCTTATGGAGATGGTGGAATGGTCGTGACCGACCATAAGTCATATTACGAAAGATTGCGCCTTCTGAGGTACTACGGGGAGAGGCGAAAATATGAACATATCCTGAAAGGATGGAATAGCCGATTAGATGAAGTCCAGGCAGCAATTCTTCGTGTCAAGCTGAAATATTTGGATCGATGGAATGGAGAGAGAAGGCAGAAGGCCCTGATGTATAAGCGATTGCTCGCGAATGCAGAAGTGAACTTACCTGTTGAGAAGGATCAGGCGCGACATGTGTACCATCTTTTTGTTATTCGAACCAAGAGAAGAAACGGCCTCCAAGTGTTCTTAAAGCAGCAGGGAATCGATACGCTCATCCATTATCCTATTCCCATTCATCTTCAAAAAGCCTTTTCAGGGCTGAGATATCGAAGGGGGAGCCTTCCAGTAACGGAAAGGTGTGCCCGAGAGGTACTATCCCTTCCCCTTTTTCCCGAATTGAGCAGCGAGGAGATGAGGGAGATCCAGGAACAAATTAAAACTTTTTTTAAATAACGACGAATAAAACGAATGAACGCGAATTTCACGAATATTATTTACTCCGACCTATCTTTCCCCTCACCCCCTCCCTCTCCCCATCGGGGAGAGGAGAAGGGTGAGGGGGCGAGCGGCGGCGAACTAGGTATCCTCGTTAATTTCATAAAGAGCAAAGTCGAATATCAACGTGTTCTTAATCAATAAATTCGTTATCATTCGTGTCATCCGTATTATTATCATTCGTGTGATTCGAAGATGCGTAAGCTACGGTTTGCCACAGCGATTCTGGATTTCTCAAGAAAGAAGGGTGGAGCAGAAACATACTTGGTTGATTTTTGCACTCGAATGGCCAGCCAGGACTTTGAAGTTCATGTCTATGCCGAGAATTGGGATGAGGAGAACCGTGAGATCCATTTCCATCAAGTGAGGACGATTCCTTTCCCTAAGAGCCTGAGACTCCTTTCCTTTGCTGTGCGGGCAACTCACGCAATTCTGAAAGGGGACTATGACGTTACCCTCGGGGTTGGAAATACTCTGAGGGCAGATATTCTTCAACCTCACGGGGGGGTCCATTGGGCCTGGTTTTGGAGAAGCCTAAGAGCCTATGATCATCCGCTTGTTTGGGTAATCAAATTCTTGGGAAGGGTGCTAAGCCCAAAACAGTGGATCCAGGGTTATATCGAAAGTGCACCCTATAAAAAAAACGATTTTAAAAAAATCATAGCCATCTCCGATATGGTCAAACAGGATGTGGTGCGCTGGTATGGGGTTCCAGAGGATCGGATCATTGTCGTCTATAATGGGGTTGATACTGAACGCTTCCATCCCCGGAACCGTCAATGTCGGGATGAGATCCGTAGAAAGCATGGAATAGGAGATGAATTCGTCCTCCTTTTCGTTTCGAATAATTTTCGGATGAAAGGGTTGGGTCACCTGATCACTGCGTTGGCTGATCTGAAGAAGGAAAAATGTCCTCCCTTTAAATGCTTGATTTTGGGGAGGGACAAGAAAGATCCCTACGTGCGTTTGGCCAGAAGATTAGAAATTTCTGGGGAGGTTATTTTCGCCGGTTCAACTGATGAACCGGAAAAATATTATGGGGCGGCCGATCTTCTTGTTCATCCAACTTTCTACGATGCCTGTTCCCTAACGGTATTAGAAGCACTTGCTAGCGGGCTTCCCGTGATCACCACAGCCTCAAATGGGGCAAGCGGCGTGCTAACCCAAGGGGAGGAGGGCTGGGTGATTGAAAAAGTCACAGCTAAAAATGAGGTAAAAATAGCAATCCAGCATTTTTTGAATGGTGAAAATCGAAAAAAAGCATCCCACCGAAGCCGAGAGAAGGCAGAAAATTATTCCGAGAAATTGAATTTTGATCGGATGATTGGAATCTTCAAAGAAGCAATGACCCATTCAGATCAATCCCTCCGAGGTGATTTATGATGGGTAAGAATTTGCCATTTTTTACGAAATTGTTGAGGACACGAACATTAATGGTCATCCTGTGGAACCGGACTTCGGACCTGGTCCGAAGGAAGCCGTTGAAGAATGTTTGGGAATGAATAAGAATTTCGTGATCGATAAATCGAGGGAGAAATTTTGTTTGACTTTTAGCCCGGATGGATTCTTAAGAAGAGTCTCATGAAAAATCCTCTCTACTATTTTAGTGTGCGGGATGATTTGATTCGACTGATCCCCCCTCAGGCCCAGAGGATTTTGGAAGTGGGATGTGCGGGGGGGATGACGGGAAAAGCGCTCAGGGAGAAGGGGGTTGAAGAGATCGTAGGGATTGAGATTGATGAAGAAGTGGCCCAGCAGGGACGGCCTTATTACGATCAGTTAATTATAGGAGATGTGGAGAAAGTGACGCTTCCTTTTGAAAAAGAGTATTTCGATTGCATCATTTATGGGGATGTTCTGGAGCATCTGGTCAATCCATGGCAGGTACTCAAATCGCACCACCTTTTTCTCAAAAAAGGTGGCAGCATCATCTGCAGCATTCCCAACATAAGACATTACCGGATAATTAAGAAATTGATCCTTAAGGGGAAATGGGAATACACAGACGATGGAATTTTGGACAGGAGTCACTTGCGCTTTTTCACGCTGGATTCGATTCAGAAAATGCTTAAGGAGGCTGGGTTTGAGATTAAAGAATTACTAAGAAGATCCTCAGCAGTGTCCTGGCTGAAAGGGATGAATCGACTTCTCGGCAACCGACTCGTTGATTTTCTTGTGAGACAGTATATCATTTTGGCCATTAAGAAATAAGTATCTATGAAGGTATCTTCAGTGAGCATTGTCATTCCCAATCTCGATGGAGAAAAACTGCTTCCCATTTGCCTTGACTCATTGAGAAAACAGAGTTTCCAGAATTTTGATATCACGGTGGTCGACAATGGGTCCCGAGATGAATCATTGGACCTTCTTCGGAAACAGTACCCGGAAGTTAGGGTCGTCCCCCTCGACCGAAATTACGGGTTTGCTTTTGCCGTGAATCGGGGAATTGAGGCGACAGGGAGTGAGTTTGTCAGCCTTTTAAATAACGATATCGAATTGGATTCGAAGTGGTTGGAAGAGCTTCATCGAGCATTGGTGGAGCATCCCGAAGTGGGGGCCTGCGGGCCGAAGTTAATGAGGTACCGGGAGAGGGAAAGGATAAATGTCCTGGGGATTCGTTTGAATAGCAACGGGGAGGCGGAGATCATTGGAGCAGGGGAGGTGGACCGGGGACAGTATGAGGAGATAAGATATGTGTTCGGGGTCAATGCAGGAGCCTCCTTATACAGGAGAAGGATGTTTAAGGAGATTGGACTCTTTGATGAGAGCTTTTTTGCCTCTTTTGAAGACGTGGATTTAAGTTTTCGGGGCCAGTTGGCAGGGTACAAGGCCCTTTATGTTCCGAAGGCTGTCGGTTATCATATGGTGGGTGAAACGATCAAAAGGAAGAGGTATTTTCCCACCTATTTAAACAATCGAAACAAGATCCTTTTTCTGTGGAAGAATATGCCTGATGACCTACTAGAGAAGTATTTCTGGAGAATTTCCTTAAATAAATTGCGCCTCTTTTTCAAAAGAGTCTTTTTCAGTTTTTATAAGTTGAGAACGTTCTATTTTCTAAAAGGAACCTTTGCTGCTTTTGTTCGCCTTCCCTCCCTGTTGAAGGAGAGAAAAAGGATTCAGGGCTTGAGGCGAGTTTCGCTAGAATATCTGGAATCCATCATGGACAAGGATTTTACATGAAGGCTCTTTTCCTTATTCAAGGATGGGAAGTAGCCGCCAGCCGGTATCGGGTGCTTCAGTTTCTTCCTTATTTTGAATCTTACGGGGTAGAGGCAACTGTGAGCCTTTACCCCAGAAGCCTGAAGGAGAATATTCACTTCTTCAACCACCTTCCCACCTATGACTTCATCTTCCTTCAGAGAAAAAGATTCAATCAGCCCCGGTTGGGATGGTTGAGAAAGAGGGCAAGGCGAATCATCTACGACTTCGATGATGCCATTATGTATCGAAACTCAAAGGCTAATGATCCAATATCCCAAACACGCAAGAGGCGTTTCATTCAAATGATCAGGGCTTCGGACTTCGTTATCGCAGGAAACCAGTTTCTGAAGGATCAGGTTCTCCCAATCAATCCGAATGTGGAGGTAATTCCTACCTCCATTGATCGAGAAAGATATCAGCCGAAGGATTATTCGATACCCAAGGAGAAGGTCACCCTCGGGTGGATTGGAGATCATGGGTCCATCCATTATCTTGAGAAGATGCGTCCCATTTTTGAAAAAATTGGGGAACGATATCCTCAATCCGAACTCAAGATCGTCTGCGATATTTTTTTCAATTGTGAAAAGATCCAGGTGGTGAAGAAAAAGTGGAGTGTTGAGGAAGAGGTGGCAGACCTTCAGAGTTTTGATATCGGGGTGATGCCTCTGGTGGATGATCCCTGGTCGTGGGGAAAATGTGGTCTCAAGATCATTCAGTATCAGGGAGTGGGGGTGCCGGTCGTTTGCACTCCAGTGGGAATTAACCGGGATCTCGTGGAGGATGGGGGAAATGGTTTTTGGGCAAGGACTCCTGAGGAATGGGAGGAACAGACTTCTATTCTCATCGAGAGCCCTCTTTTACGGGAGAAAATGGGGAAGGAGGGAAGGCGAAGAGTTTTGGAAGGATATACGGTTCAATCTTGTGCTCCCCGTCTCTTTTCCATTTTTAAGGAAACAGTGGAAAAAACATAGATCCATAAGGATGGTGCTCGCGGCCAGAACTCTAACGCTATGGGGACATCGTCTTACCAAAAAGTTTCTGAGGGTGAGATCAAAGGATGGGTAAAAGAAGAAATCTTCCATCAACTTCCCCCTCGATTCTTTAAGGATCCTATTCCTACTATCATAGAGATGAATGGGACAGTATTGAGGGAATCGAGGCTGAGATGGGCAGCTCTCTTCACCCTTCAGAATCACCGAAGAATTTTCTTAAAGAGGGATAGGACGAAAGGCTGGCCGGAATCTCTCAAGTATCTTTTGTTTCCTTCGAAGGCTAGGAAGGAGTGGTTTGTCACTTACCAATTACAGAAGAGAAACCTCAACATTCCCAAACCATTTGGCTGGATGGAAAGGGTTCATCGGGGGTTTGTGCAAGAGAGCTACTACCTTTCAGAGGCTGTTGGTTCAGGGGTTCCACTCATCGAGGAGGCGAAAAGGCTGAGAGATCATTTTCCTCTTCTAGAATTAGCAAAAGCTGTCAGGAGGATGCACCAGGCAGGATGCGTCCATCCAGACCTGCATGCAGGAAATTTCATGTGGGATGGTGAAGCTGTTTTTTTAACCGATTTCCACAGTGCCAAAATTGTAAAGTCTCCCTCCTTGCGACAGAGGTTATGGAATTTATCTCTTCTTTTCCACTCTTTAAGATCGATCTGGGGAGAAAAGGACCAAATACGCTTTTTGGAGGCCTATTTTGAAGAAGACCCTGTTCTACTCAAAAAAAAGGAAGCTTTGTTACGAAACATTCATTCTTGGATGGATCGTCTTCAAAAAAGACAGTGGCGAAGCAGGACGAAGCGCTGTTTGAAGGAGAGTACTGAATTTTCGATAAAAAGGGAGAAAAGGAACCACTATTACCATCGAAGAGATTTTCCACTCGATACTTTGAAAAGAATGGTCGAAGAACATGTACGGGTCTTGCGGGAAAAGCCAAAGGCATTAGCCAAGCTCTCTCCGAATGTGACCGTGTCCCTATTGGAAGAGGGAGGTAAGAAAATAAGTGTCAAGAATTATCGGCCCCTGGGGCTCTGGGATCATTTCAAAGAACATTTTCGTCGTTCAAGAGGTTTAAGAGCCTGGATTGGAGGTAATGGCTTGAGGGTAAGGGGAATTCCATCCCTGAAACCGTTGGGTTTGGCGGAAAATAGAAACTGGTCTGGATTGGTCGAGAGCTTCTATTTGATGGAAGCCTTTGAAGCAGCTCAAGAGCTGGATCGATATATTCTAACAAGACTGGGAGGATTTAAGGAGAAGAGGTCTTTTATTAAAGCCTTTGCTCAATGGCTTTCGCACTACCACCAAACGAACCTCTTCCATCGAGATATGAAGACTTGCAATATTTTAGTCTTTAAAGAGGGAGAGGGATGGGTCTTTTATCTTCTCGATCTGGAAGATGTCCGGCTGGACAGAAAGGTGACAGCACAAGATCTATTCAAGAGTCTCCTTCAACTCAATACCTCTACACCAAAGATCATTACCACTACAGATCGTTTTAGGTTTTTAAGAGAATATTTTAAGCTTCATCCTATCGTTATAAGCAGGAAGATATTTTTAGGACATCTGATTAAGGAAAGCAAGCGGAGAGGCTTGGTCTATGTTTCGCCGGAAGGCGTGGTCATGGAGAAGCTTTAACGAATAGAACGAATGATAGCGAACGGACCGAATAGGGTTCGTAGAATTCGGTGGCATTCGGCAAATTCGGTTAATTTATAACCATTCGAGGTATCCGCGTAAATCATGGACCTCTCAATCATCATCGTGAATTGGAATACAAAAGACCTTCTCTACCAGTGTTTGGAATCGGTCTATCAAGAAATCAAACAGGTCCAGCTAGAGGCCTTCGTGGTAGATAATGGGTCCACGGATGGCAGTGGGGAAGCCCTGGGGGAAAGATTTTCATCCGTTCATCTGATCCAAAACAAGACAAATCTTGGGTTTGCGAAAGCGAATAACCAAGCTCTAAGTCATTCAAAGGGGAAATATGTCCTCCTTCTCAATCCAGACACTCAGCTGAAGCAGGGGGCAGTCGAGCGGATACTCGATTTTATGGAAGGCCATTTGGAGGTAGGTGTCGCAGGGCCTCAACTGTTGAATCCGGATGGGTCGAAACAAAATTCTATTGCCAACTTCCCATCTCTTGCCACAGAACTCCTCAATAAGAACCTATTAAGGTGGCTGTGTCCCAGCAGGTTTCCGGGAAAGGAAAAAGACTATCTCGAACCTATAGAAGTCGATTCGGTAATCGGAGCCTGTATGATGGTTCGTAAACATGCGATCGACCAGGTGGGTCTATTGGACGAGGACTACTTTCTTTTCTTGGAGGAAACGGATTGGTGCTTCCGTATGAAGAAGGCTGGTTGGAAGATTTTTCATCTTCCTTTTGCTGAAATTCTTCATTTCCAAGGGAAAAGTGCTGAACCAGAGCGCAAAAGAGCGAAGGTGGAATATTATCGCTCGCGATACTATTTTTTTAGAAAAAATAGGGGAAAGCCCCAATGGTTTATTCTTTTGGTTGGATGTGTGATAAGGTTATGGGTAGAGGTCATTTTATCAACTGTCGTTTGTATCCTATCAGGTTTCGCGATCAAGAAGTGGAGAAAAAAGCTTGCCATCTATGCTTACCTGGTGATGTGGCATCTCAGATTGTGCCCGGAAGGAATGGGATTAAGACCTAAGGAAGATAAATTGCAAATTGTAAATTGAGAATTGCAAATTGGGTTTCGAAGGGGGTTCTATGATCAATATTGCGGTGGTTGGAGCAGGAGCGTGGGGAAAGAATCATGTCCGGGTCTTTTCAGAAATGCCAAATGTCCATTTGAAGTATATCTGTGACAGTGATCCGTCTAAATTGGCATCCATGCAGAAATCCCATCCCCAATCACAGGGGGCTGGAAATTTAAAGCCCATTCTTCAAGATCCAGAGATCAAGGGGGTGGTGGTGGCGTCCTCAGCCATATCCCATTACTCCCTATGTAAAGAGATTTTGTTGGCGGATAAGGATGTTTTGGTTGAGAAACCCATGGCCCTCAATGCAAAGGATGCTGAAGAGATGCTTGAGATCGCAACAGCCAGAAAAAGGATTCTCATGGTAGGTCACCTCTTAATTTTTCATCCTGCTGTAGATCGTCTGAAATCAATGATTGTGTCGGGGGAGCTGGGAAAACTGCATTACATCTATACACAACGAGTGAATCTCGGCGTGATTCGTCAGGATGAAAACGCTCTTCTATCTTTTGCTCCTCATGACCTATCGATCATCCTCTATCTACTCGGTGAGGAGCCTGCCACCGTCTCTGCCCACGGGGAAAGTTATATTCAGAAAGGCATTGAAGATGTCGTGTTTTTGAGTCTGCGTTTCGCCGATGGAAAGATGGCGAATATTCATTTGAGCTGGCTGGACCCACACAAAATGAGAAAGATCACCCTTGTGGGGTCTAAAAAGATGGTGGTTTTCGATGATATGGAGTCCTCTGAGAAATTGAAAATTTACGATAAAGGTGTTGGAAATGTGTCGTATGAAACTTATGGAGAATATTTAAGCTTGAGATTTGGAGATATCACCATTCCCAATATAAAAATGGTGGAGCCTCTTCGAGCTGAGGCGGAACATTTCATTCAATGTGTGGAGTCGAGGAAAGAGCCAAAGACAGGTGGCCAAGATGGCCTCAGAGTGGTTAGAATTCTTATGGCTGCCCAGGAATCTTTGAAAGAGAAAGGATTTCCAGTGAGAATAGGGCATGAGTAATGCCTGCCCTGTACCATGCTAGGTTGAGGGCGTGCGGTAGGCAAGGAGTAGTGGAGTGGGAGTGAGCGGTGACATTCTAAGTTCTTCAGAGAGGACGAATAAAAATGCAAAAAGACTACTTCATTCATCCCACATGTATCGTTGATGAGCCCGTGGAGATTGGGAAGGGGACCAAGATCTGGCATTTCTCACACATCATGTCAGGTGCCAGGATCGGGAAGGATTGTGTCATTGGGCAAAATATCTTCATAGCCTCAGGTGCTATCTTGGGAAATAATATTAAGATTCAAAACAATGTCTCCATTTTCGATGGAGTGATTTTGGAGGACGACGTTTTCTGTGGACCTTCGATGGTCTTTACCAACGTCTTTAATCCAAGGAGTTTCATATCGAGAAGAAACGAATTTCGGAAAACGGTGGTAGGAAAAGGAACCACCATTGGGGCAAATGCCACGATCATCTGCGGAAACAAAATTGGCCAGTATGCCTTCATCGGGGCTGGTTCTGTGGTAACAAAAAACGTTCCGGATTATGCCTTGGTCTATGGGAATCCGGGTAGCGTGAAAGGATGGGTCTGTCAATGTGCTGTGGAGATCATATTTCGATCAGGAAAAGCAAGATGTCAGGCCTGTGGAAAGAAGTACCGTAAGGACCGAAAAGGAGTGAAGTTAATTTGAAAATAAAGGTCAAAAGGTAACGGTAAAGATGCCCGTTTCGACATTCGGTTACGTAATTAGAGCTTCAAATGGGACTAGAGTTTATCGTTGTCGATACTCGTATCGATTCTCGTCCAAAGATTCCTGATGCTCGAGTTTCTTGTTTCGAGCTTCCATCTTCGATACGAGCTTCCTCACCGTCAAACGTAACCTCTTTAAAACCAAACGGGCTTCGTAACCTTAACCGATAGACTAAAAAGGGCTCCTTGCTTAAGAGGATAGAATGAAAATTGTTACCATTGTAGGGGCAAGACCCCAGTTTATTAAGGCAGCGGCCGTGAGCCGGTCCATTCAAGCCTTCAACCGAAGGGTGCTGCAGGGGGGGATAGGAAAAAGATTGCGAGAGATTCTGGTGCACACAGGCCAACATTATGATTACCTGATGGATCGGGTCTTCTTTGAAGAACTCAGACTTCCTAAGCCAGATTACCACCTGGGTGTTGGATCGGGTTCTCATGCCATACAGACGGGGAGGATGCTTGAGCGGATCGAGACAGTCCTGAATAAAGAAAAACCTGCAATCGTTGTTGTTTATGGCGATACAAATTCCACCCTTGCTGGAGCTCTGGCTGCAGCCAAATTGCATATTCCCATCGCCCATGTGGAAGCGGGATTAAGGAGTTACAAGAGAAACATGCCGGAGGAAGTCAATCGCCTCCTTGCGGACCATCTTTCAACCCTTCTGTTCTCTCCAACGGTTCAGTCTGTTCGGAACCTATCGAAGGAGGGGATCCGAAACGGAGATAAAACTGTCGTGAAAAATGTAGGCGACGTTATGTACGATTCGGTCCTTTACTATGCTCAACTGGCCGAAAAAAGGTCTACCATTCTTGAGGATTTAAATCTTGTCAATCTGCAATCTGCAATCTGCAATCCGCAATATTATTTAGCCACCCTTCATCGCGCTGAAAACACGGACGACCCCAAAAAGTTAAAATCGATTCTCAGGGCGCTGGCAGAGATTGCTAAAGACTGTTATGTTGTTCTTCCTGTTCACCCGAGGACGAAAAAGATGATAAAAGCCCACCATCTTCTCAGGGAGGTAAAAGAAATTCAGTTGACCGATCCACTTTCTTATTTCGATATGCTTGCGCTGGAAAGACATGCCAAGGCCATCCTCACCGATTCGGGAGGGGTTCAAAAAGAAGCTTACTGGTTTCGAGTCCCCTGTCTCACCCTCCGCAAGGAGACGGAATGGGTGGAAACAATTCGGGGCGGGTGGAATGTCCTTGTGGGGACGGAGACCAGTCGAATTGTGAAAGAGGTGGCGCGCAGGAAGTGGAAGAAGCCACCTCGAAGAGGCAGAGGCATATTCGGAGACGGAAAGGCAAGTGAAAAAATCGTTCAAATAATAGCAAAATACTGCTGTTCATAGGATAAGTACGATCGTGTCTATCAAATAGTGGTTAGTCATCTTGATGATATCGATCGTTTCTAAAATACTATTGGCTCATTTTTAAGAAAGGAGATTGGATCATTGATTCACGCAGTCATATTATCTGGTGGTAAGGGGACTCGCTTTTGGCCTCTAAGTCGGGAAGCCTGGCCCAAACAGATGCTTAATATTTTGGGAGAGGACACGCTTCTCCGGCAAACCATAAAAAGGCTAGATGGGTTTGACCCAAAATTGAATATTTGGATCTGTACTACTGAGGGCCTCGCTCAGGATATTCGTTTCCATTTACAGCCCCTGGGAAAAGAGGCTGAGAGAATTCGATTTATCATCGAACCCGTGGGGAAAAACACAGCTCCGGCCATAGGGTTGGCTGCGATGACGATCCAGAACCTCTCCCCCGATTCCGTGATGATCGTCATGCCTTCCGACCATGCCATCAAAGATACCAAACAGTTTCAAGAGAAACTTCGGCGTGGCATTGAGGTTGCCAAAGAGGATTATCTGGTGACCTTTGGGATCAAGCCACGAATGCCAGAAACGGCTTACGGATATATCCAGTCGAGTCAACCTTTGGCAAATTTCAGAGAAGAAGTATTTCATGTTCAGAAATTCTTTGAAAAACCCGATTTAAAAACAGCGGAATCTTTTATCCAACAAGGGAATTTCTACTGGAATAGCGGAATCTTTGTTTGGAAAACCTCCAAGATCCTGAAAGAAATTGAATCTCATCTCCCCCGTCTCTATGAGGGACTCAAAAAGATCAGTAGCCAAAAAGATGCAAAAAATCAGGCCACAGGTGAGGTTTATGCTTCCTTCGACAACATTTCAATTGACCACGGGATTTTAGAAAAGAGCCAGGCCGTCATGGTCGTTCCTTCTGATTTCGGCTGGTCCGATCTTGGAAGTTGGACTGCCTTGGACGATGTCCTGGAAAAGGATGAGGATGGAAATATTTTGCAAGGGAATTCCGTTGATATTGGGAGTGAGCATTCCACCGTGATCGCCGGGGGCCGGGTGATTGCCACCATCGGTCTTAAGGATATGGTGGTGGTCGATACGCCCGATGCCACCCTTGTCTCATCAAAGGAGAAGGTTCAGGAAGTTCGGAAGGTCGTCGAGGCCCTAAAAAAAGGCCGGCGCGAAGAACACTTGATCCACCGGACCGTGGAAAGGCCCTGGGGAAGCTATACAGTATTGGAGAAGGGAAATCGGTATAAGATAAAAAGGGTCGTTTTGAATCCCAAGGCGAAGTTAAGTCTTCAAATTCATCATCATCGAAGTGAGCATTGGGTGGTCGTTTCTGGAACGGCGAGGGTGACGAAAGGGGATGAGGTTTTTGATGTCCATCCCAATGAGAGCACGTTTATTCCCGTTTCTATCAAACACCGTTTAGAAAACCCAGGGATTATTCCACTCCAGATCATTGAGGTCCAGAACGGGGATTATGTCGAAGAGGATGATATTGAAAGATTGGATGACGATTATCAGAGAGTAAAAAAGGAATGAACACTGCCAATATCTAGAGAGGTATATTGGTGAAAGACAATCTATAAAGTTTTAAAACAATGATAGAAAGAGCGAAAACAAAAGAGGTTACAGAAACGTTTTTGGCATGGCCCTCGAGAATCATAGTGGGTCTTATCTCCATGCCCCTATCCGTCAAATTGGGACTTTTGGTTCTAATTACTCTTCTCACGAGAATTCTGGCCTTATTCCAAACACCGATTATCTCAACGGACGGAGTATTCTATATCCAAGCGGCTAAGCTATTCTCAGAGGGCAGATATGCAGAAATTGGTCGGTTTGATCTTTTTCCTTTAATGCTTCTTCTTGTCCACAAGATCATAGGAGACTGGGAACTTAGCGGACGATTAATCTCCATAACGCTGGGTACGCTTACTGTAGTTCCTGTCTTCCTCCTCGGCCGAAGTCTCTACAATGAAAAGGCGGGTTGGTTGTCGGCACTTTTCTACATGACCCTGCCTGATTTCTTGAAATATGATAGTGACGTGCTGCGGGATCCAACAAGTTGGTTTTTTATAGCCACCACTCTCTATCTCGTATGGGAAGGACTTAAGAAAAATCGGCTAGGTCTTATTGGACTTGCAAGTGTCAGTGCGGGTCTTGGGGCCGTAACCAGGGTTGAGGGCTTTATCGTTTGGGGAGCCCTTGCCATTTTTGCGGCATTTCGAAAAGTGCCAACGGTTTCCCTAAGAAGGAGAGCCTTGAATGTAACTGTTCTCGTTCTTCTCTTCGCGTTTCTTCTGTCGCCAGTTCTGTGGTCCGTGAAGAAACAATCGAGCCAGATGGTTGTTGGGGAGATGATATCCTCTCCCCTCAAGTTCATAACAGCAAATGCTCGCGTGATTCTCAAGCCTGAGAATCTGATTTCTATGATGGGTCCAAGGGTATACGAATCATTGCACTATGTTCCCAAGGGTGCTGTTGATTTGGCAAGTCGCCATAGAGTTGTTTTAGCTATTTCCGAGGTGGTTTATAAGTTAATCAAATCTGCTAACCTCCTCTTCGTGCTCATCCTCTTAGGCCTATGGAAAAGGAAGAAGGAGGGGTTTGAATCCCCAGATTGGTATGTGTTATGTATCTTCGCAGCCTTGTTTGGTGTGTCTGTATTGTATGCCAGGCACGTCTACTATTTCAGTACTCGACATGGTCTCACCTTGGTATTACCTTGTCTTTTTTTTGCAGCACATGGTTTAGAGGTTATTGTAGGGAGCTTATCGCACCGATTGAATGGTTTTTCCTCCAAATGGGTTGTTACAAAAAAGTATTTGCCTCATATCGTAACCATTTTGTTAGTCATCATATTTCTCGCTCAGGGCTTGTCGGACAGAAGAGCAGATAAGATTCGTTTGAAGGAGGTGGGACTTTGGTTAAAGGGAAAGGGCTACCAGGGGTCAGTGATTATGGGGCCACAAAGGTTTCTTCGTTTGGTTTTTTATGCTGAGGGGAAATTTGTGGAAATGCCAGATTCGTGGGGGAAAGGGCTTGACATTATTCGACAAAATGGAGTAAAAGTCGTTGTCATTGATCCCTGCACCATAGAGCAGGAGTGTCCAGATTTTTTGAAGAACTTAGTCGGTTCAAAGCTCTTCCCCATTCAGAGGCCGAATGGAAGAGGGGACAAATGCCCGATACTGATCTACGGGGTTTACTGAAAAGGTGTTGGAAGGAGGAGCAGTAAAACGGATCTGCACTTTGATGTGCATAATTTCCTGTTGAAAACAGATAAAAAAAGGATGTGAGGTTTTTCAGTAGCGATATTATTTTGATCCTGCACATAGACTATTGTACTGCTAATATACCTGGCGGCAATGAACTTGGAATAGAATTGATTATTCCACATTAAGAATTAAAAAATATGGGGGTTTTTATGGATAACCAAAACAAAGAAAAATTAATCTATGAAGGTAAGATTAATCTTTATGACTACTGGGGGACAATCGCAAGAAGGAAGAACCTCATTATCGGATTATTTTTAATTTCTATTTTATTAACAACGGTGATCAGTCTCCTTATGCCAAAGATTTATAGGGGAGAAGTTGTCTTAAACGTAGTAAACGTAGTAAAAGCAGAAACAGAAGCAAGTTTAATTTTTTTCCCATGGCCAATCGTGACCCCAGCGAGAAGCGCTAAAGACACAATAACATCTAAACAGGTAATCAATATTATAGGAAGGATTGATGATGAAAAAATTAGAACCATTCTTGGCAAGGATACTAGTAATGTTCAGTCTCTAAGACTAATGGAAGTTAGAGGATCTCCTTTTGTATTGAAAGTGAGCATTGAGTCAAAAAAGAGGGAGGAGATTCAAGGTCTTTTAATAGAGGTTTCAAAATACCTGGAAAATATTCCCATCATCAAAAGGCGTGTTGGGGAGCAAAGGGCAAGGGTGAGTAAACAAATAGAGGAGGCGTCTTTTTTGATAAGGGAATATGAGGACTTTTCGAAGAGAGTCGTAGACATGGCTAGAAAAAGGGAATTGGCTATAATTGGTTTTGATCCAATCGATATGAATATAAAAGTGTCTAAATTAAAGGTTGAAAGATTAGAGTTAGAACAGTTTCTTGAGAATATTACAGGGATTGAGATGATGTCGGAACCTGATATTCCAACAAGACCTGTTAAGCCAAAATTAGTAAAGAGCATAGTCCTTGCAGGCCTTATCAGTCTTTTTGTCGGCATTTTTTTGGCTTTTCTTCTGGAAAATAAGGAGAAGATCAGGAGTGAAAAATAACTTAAAGGGAACTAACGTTTGGGAAAACTCATACAGGGGTCGAAATGGATTCAAAAAAGCAGTGACAAAAAGTTCTTGCTCGATAAACCTTGTAAGCAAAGCGGATAGACGAATTTCTTGGAATATCTGCCCATTTCGTAAAGAAACTAAGATTATGAATGGATAGCCAACCTAAGAAGAAAGCAGGTGTAAGGACTTACAATCAGTGAATCGCATTTCATTAAGACCCAATTCAATAAAAAATCAGATTCCGTTCTTAATACTTATTCTATTAGTCGGTGGGATGATATCATCAAGTGCGATCGTTGTTTTCCAATTAGACCCAGACATTTCAAACATAATGATTATCTCGCCCATCGTACTGATTCTCTCCTTATGGATAATGAATAAATCTGTAAATATTTTTGATCTAAAATACTTAACCATACCGGGTTTCTTTTTCTGGGCCTATTTAGCGATGATTTTTATTCCGTCGTTTTATATATATGTTGAACATCCAGGGCCGTATCGAGATACATACCTTCTTGCTGTAACTAGTGTTCTATTAACGATACCCATTGGAATCATTTTTGCGAAACAAATGTTAAAGTTCAAAAACCAAGAAATAAGGAATTTTTTCCGTCAAGCTACGACGAAAGAAAGTGATACGGGGGCTTATAAAATAGTCTTTTTTATGCTTCTGGCAATATCAATAATCATGATGTTCGTATATCTTCATGAGGTAGAGATTATCCCACTTTTATATATGATTAAGAACCCGGGCGAGTATGAGTATTCACTTGAATTGAGAGAGTTTTCTGGAAAATTGTTGATGACAACCTTTACATATATTTACGAATGGGTTAAATTTCCAATTTTCCCTTTCCTTATCGTAATATCTTGGGGGATATATCTGCATAATCGGCTTAAAAAATGGTTTATGCTTTCCTTGATGACTCTAATAGTAGGCATCATTTATTGCGCTTTGGTTCTTGTAAAAGGTCATGTGGCATTAATTTTTCTGGTTTTATTTGTTTTCTATTATATTTCAAGATCGGGTAAAGTCAGCATTAAAGGTGTAATCGTGTTTTTTAGTGCAATATTATCGTTTCCTCTATTTGTTTTTTTTATTATTACTTATGGGATGGGAGTAAATATTTTTTCGTTGCTTTTGGAGAGGATATTTTACGTTACGAGTGATGTGCTCTATTATTATTTCGAGATTTTTCCTAACGATGTAGGCTATCTTTTTGGAAGGTCAATTAGGAATATTGCTCGGGTTATTGGAGAGGAACATTTCGATACTGCAAATTACGTATTTCGATATATATGGCCGAAGTCTATAGAGTCGGGGCACGCAAACGCAGCATTTGTCGGAAATTTGCATGCTGATTTCGGTTTGATTGGAGTTTTGTTTGGCGGAGTTTTTGCTGGCTTTATTATGCAGTGGATAAACATAAATCTGGTTCGAATGAGAAAAACAGTTCTGTCTACTGCATTATATTCTGTTCTAATAGTAGCATTCTTAAACTTATGTTTTACTGCACTACCGGTAGTATTGCTTACACACGGTGTAGTGTTAATCTTTATTATTTGGATACTCGTAAAAACAGTGGAGAGAGTTCCTTCTTCGAGGTTCAAGGACAATCAGCTTTAGTGGGGAGCGTTATGAAGGAAGATAAGAGGGGTTCACTACAAACGACGGGTGTTGAAATATGTATGGTTACATCGATCCACCCAGATTTTGATACCCGCATTATGAAAGAGGTAAACTCCTTGGCAGGTTATGGATACCAAATTGATCTAATATGCCCTTGGGAGTGTAGAGGTTCGGATGTCCCTGGCGTCAATTTCCTGACTTTTGAAAGAGCAAAGAAGCGTTTGACACGTTTTATGAATTACTTAAGAATAGGAAAATATCTACTTAAAAAACGCTACGTCCTTTATCACATTCATGATATTGATATCCTGCCGCTGTTTTGTGTAGTGAAACTTTTAAGCAAAAAGCCTGTTATTTATGACATTCATGAAAATTACCCAGATGAGATGCTTGTTCGTTACTGGGTGCCAAAATACATGAGGTGGGTTTTATATTTCGTGGTTAAATATGTTGAACGTATTTGCGCGTTTTATATCCGTAATCTAGTCCTTGTTGTGCCCTCCCAGGAAGCCGAATTCGGAAGTCAGAAGCACAATAAGGTTATGGTTAGAAATTATGCATCAAAAATTCTTTTAGAAGCAAGGTTGGACAACTACGAGACGCGTCAAGATGCCGTAATATTTACGGGCGTGCAGAGTATTAGTAATGGTTCAATGTTATTTCTTGAAATAGCTAAAGCCGTTATCAATAGATATTCCCATGTGAAAATGCTTTGTGTCGATTGGTTTGATGGAGATAATGCCTTAAGAGAGCAGATGCACCAATATGTTAGGAAATTCGCAATTCAACAGAATATTTCATTTCTTCCACCAGTAAAGGGGTCTGAAATCATGTCATACTTGAATATGGCTAAGTTTGGAATATCTCCTAATCTCAGGGTTGATAAGCAAATAAAGGCTTTACCCACAAAGCTTTTTGAATATATGGCTGCAGGTTTGCCAATCGTTACCAGTAATCTACCCTATCAAACTGAAATTATTAGCAAAGCTAATTGTGGATTATTGGCAAACCCAGATGTAACTGAAGATTTTGCAGAAAAAATCTCCTGCCTGATTTCTGATCCATCCAAGGCAAAAGAAATGGGGGAAAATGGAATGAGGGCATTTTTGGAGATTTATTGCTGGGAAAACGAAGTTACGAAGTTAAAAGAATTATATGAATCATTATTAGGAAAAGTGAATCAATATGGATAGGAAGTACCGTTGCAGGAATAAAACCTTTGATGAAAGTGGGTGACAAAAAGCGCAACTTGTATAGCTGGCGAAAGGAGGACAAATTCCAAGGGATGTCGTCAGAACCAAATGAATTGCTCGAGCCTCACCGGTATTATAAATCAGAAAAGGCACTAGACACATTAGATACGTGGTATAAGGTCTACAAAGAGAGTTTCTTTTTTAAACACATTTTTAATGAAACTTCTTTAAAAGGAGTTGTGCTTGAGGTGGGGGGTGGTACAGGATTCCAAGGAAAAGTTATATCCAGCTTTGTTGAAGGTTTATATTTACATAGTGACTATTCGTTTCTGTTGTGCCGTTCGGCAGAAAAGAAAGGACTTCTGTCTGTTCAAATGGATGGGTTAAAACTTGCAGTGCCGGATGAATCAATCGATGAAATCATTACAATTGCTGTGAGTACCATCATTCGCTCGGAATCGTTGCGACGATCTCAATTTGATGAGTTCTACAGAGCCATTAAGCCAAACGGATGCCTCTATCTAGTTACATCCGTATTATATCCGATCCAGGGAATGCATTGCATAGATAGACGTGACATGGACTATTTGGAAAGATTGGGTTTTGAAAGGATAAAAGTCATACATTGGGGAGTAGTGCCTGGTCGTTTTTGGACATCGTATAGCTCATTTATTTTCGGATTGATTGAAAGATTCTTATCGAAAATCTCGATTGGTGTTAGAAAAACTGTGATTTTACAGAAGGTTAAATAATTGATGAGAATTCTCTTAATTTCTCAATTTTTTCCTCCCGAACCCAATTCGGTTGGGCAGATGTTTTATGAGCTTGGTGCAGATATGGTTCGAGAGGGATACCAGGTCACTGTCATTACGGGTTTCCCAAATCACCCATCTGGGAAAGTCTTCGGAGGCTATCAGAAGCGATTATGGCAGGTTGAGAATAAAATGGGTATGCGGGTTATCAGGGTGTGGTTATTTACCTCTCCCAACCGACGATTATTTAATCGAATGATAACCTTTCTCACGTTCAGTTTGACATCCTCTATTGCCATCTTATTAGGGAGACACCATGATATTATGTTTGCTTTATTGCAGCCACTTTCTGTGGGTATAATATTTCCTATCATTGCAAAGCTCAAAAAGACTAAGGTAGTCTTTAATCTTCAAGATCTTCATCCTGATGCAATTATTGACGCTGGTCTCATCACGAATGACGTTTTCATCAAATTTTTACGTCTCATTGAAAGGTTTAGTTACCGCCATGCAGAACATTTGTGTGCGATTTGTAATATTTTCAAACAGCACATTGTATCTAATGGGATCCCGGCTTCTAAGATTTCGGTGATTCCCAACTGGATCGATTTGGATGAGATCAAGCCTTTGCCACGCGAGAATACATTTAGACTCCAGTGTGGCTTGAAACCCGATGATTTTGTTATCCTGTATGCAGGAAATATTGGATATACGGCTGGAGCTGACATCATTGTTAAGGTTGCCAAAATGCTATGGAAAGATTCGGGATTCAAGTATTTTTTTGTGGGAGATGGCCCAGCAAGGGATGAGATTAAGAAACTTTCGGAACAAGAAGGCTTGAAAAATGTAAGGTTCTTACCTTTTCAGCCTCGTGACCTTTTGCCTCTCGTCCAGGCTACAGCTGATGTGTCAGTGGTAACGATGCAAGCCGGGTGGGCTAAGAAGTCGGTGGGCTTCTCGAGTAAGGTGTTAACTTATATGGCTGCTGGCCGTCCCGTGGTAGCATCAGTCGATCTGGACAGCGAGATGGCTGGTTTAGTTAGAGAGGCACAATGTGGAATCGTGGCGACAGCGGGGGACGCGATAGCTCTCGGAAATGCTATTAAACAGTTAAGTGGTTCACCCGATTTAAGGGCTTCATTTGGTGCAAACGGCCGAAGGCATGTGGAACAGCATTTCAGCCGGGATGTAGTTGTAAGACAACACATTCTGTTGTTTGAGTCACTTATATCTCGACAAAAGAAGGATAATTAGATATGGATAAAGTTAAAATTGGTTTCATTGGGTGTGGTAGACATGCAACGAAAGATCTTTATCCACAGATTTGCCAAGTACCTTCTCTGGAGCTCGTAGCTACCTGTGATTTGGAAGAAGACTTGGCCAAGAAAAATGCAGCACTATTTGGCGCCAGGAGTTGGTACACTAACTTTGAAAGGATGCTTGAAAATGAAAAGCTGGACGCAGTAATAATTGTAGGGCCGCCTAAGATGCATGTGGATGTGGGACTTGAATGCTTGAAAAGAGGGTGTCACATTTTTGTAGAAAAACCCTCCGCCCTTACGGTTGAGGATGCTAAAAATCTTGCTGAATCCGCTGAGAGGTGTGGTAGATTTGGCCAGGTAGGGCACATGATGAGGCATTCTCCCCCACTAAAATTGGCTAAACAAATAATATCATCGGACGAATTTGGTAAACCGAACTACATAGAAAGCAAGTATTATACTTCGGGTCCAAGAGAACCTCGTGATTTCTGGGGGGTAAAAGATCTAAAGTGGACGTATATGCTGGTTCAAGGACTTCATCCTATTGACTTGGCTCACTTTTTTATGGGAGCGATGAAAAACATAACTGGAAGAGTAGCCGAAGGAAAAGAGGGGCGTTTGGCATTCGCAATTACAGTGGAGTTCATGAATGGAGCGGTGGGATTTCTAAATCTAAATTCCTCTTTTTCTGGATGGGAGACTCGGTTGGAGATAGGGGGAAGCGAAGGAAGGTTCATCAGTGTAGAAAATATGTCAGGGCTACGCTATGTTGAACCCAATCCATGGACAGAAAGTTTTTCTTTCAGAGAGCCAATTATTTCAAAAAAATGGGAAATATCTCCTTATGATCAAGGGGAACGAATAGGGTATCGCGATGAATTATCCCATTTCATCGGTTGCATTATGTCAAAATCTAAGCCTTCCCCGGATCTTTGGGATGAATATAAGGCTATGGTAGTAGCTCAAGCCATTCTAAAAAGCGTAGAAGATGGGATTACCGTATCTATCTCATATTAACCGAAGAGGAGGAATACATTTTGGGAAAAAAATTTATAAATCAGATGGAGCCTTGGATAGGAGATGAGGAATCAGAGGCAATGGCGGCATATCTTCGGTCAAGAGGATGGCTCACCGAATTTAGAATGACGGCGGAGTTCGAAAAGCTCTTATCAGAATATATTGGGAGCAAATATGTTTCTGTTGTTTGTAATGGTACGGTTAGCCTATTTATCGCCCTGATGGCTCTTGGAATTGGAAAGGGAGATGAGGTGATCGTACCCGACTTCACCATGATCGCTAGTGCAAACGCAGTGCTGATGGTCGGGGCCACCCCCATTCTAGTGGATATTGAAAGGGAGACCGCGACGCTTGATCTAGAGAAAGCAAAAGAAGCTATTTCTCCAAAAACAAAAGCCATCATGTTTGTGAATCTAAACGGACGGTCTCCGGATATGAGGGAAGTAAAAAACTTTGCAAGTGAATTTGGACTTTTCTTGATCGAAGATGCCGCTCAGGCTCTCGGATCAGTGAAAAAT
>Ga0209427_10001466_pt1 | contig 27208 bp, 23 predicted proteins | sample DeeMarSWOR136_30_FD_187465 | JGI IMG/M metagenome (GOLD analysis project Ga0209427, IMG submission 187465) | Marine sediment microbial communities from White Oak River estuary, North Carolina - WOR-1-36_30 (SPAdes) (version 2) | ecosystem: Environmental > Aquatic > Marine > Intertidal zone >...
TGCCGGAGATGGGCGGGCGCTGGCGTGCGCACCGCGCTCGGCGCGGGCTGCACCTGTGCGACAGTTTCCACAGCTACGCCGAGCCGCTCCTCAAACTGCGCATGGAGTTCGGCAAATCTTGCTCCCACCGCCTCCAGGCGCCCGGCAAGGCCGCGCAATGGTACGAGTCCTTCAAGCGCGGCGGCAGCGCTGGCGAGCTCGCGCACGCGCTCGTTCAGAATCTGTGCCGCGCAGCGCTGTACGAGTTGGCCGGAGGACAATGGCAGCTCGAAGGTAAGTCCGGCCGTGGCGCCTTTGCGTGCCGGCCCGACCGGAAGCCGCGTCACCAACTCACCGATCTGACCCATCGCACTCATGAGCTCAGCCGATGCCAGTGCCAGGCCAGTACGAAGGTCACGCGGGAGCGGTGCGGGCGCAAAGACCTGCGCGAACGTGCGCATCATCAGGCCATAAATACTGTCGCCCAGGTCAACCACCTTGGCGGTGAGCGGATCACCAATCGGCGTCATATCTTGCCTGCCGCGGGGATCGAGCAGGGTAGGATTTTCCACCGCCGGCCGTGCGGGCTCGAAGTCAGGGCGCTCTCGCTTCAATCGCGCAAGCTCCTCCTTGACTGCGGCGAAGCGATGATAGTGCGAACCCTCGCGATGCGCAGGCGCGCCCTCGCCCTGCTGGACAATTTCTTCCACGGCGCGGCGCGCGGCCGCCAGGCCGTCCACTTTAAAGAGGCCAGGCAGGCCAAACTCGGCCGCGCCAACCTGGGCTTCGCCGTGCCCCACGAAGACGTTCGTCTCGCCCAACTCCTCCACCAGCTTGGTGAGCCCGCGCAGCACGCTGTGATAGAGCTGACCCTGACTCGTGTAGTCCTGCGGCGTCGGCGAGAGTAGATCCGGGCGCGTCGCGCGGGGATAGTGCGCGGGGTGATCGAAGCCCGCGCCGTCCACCATTGTGATCCCTTCGGGACGTTCGACATAAATGAAGTGATCAATCGTCGACTCGGCAAAGCGCGAGAGCCGCAAAACCACGTCGTCCGGAAACCGGCCGGGCCGCACCGGGAACTCGGGACGCCACAGATGGGGCGAAGCACCGATTGCGGCGAGGATGTTGTTGACCAGCGCGAGATGCAGCATCTCCTCGAGCGCCACTTGCCTGATTGAGCGCCGCCATCCCGCAATCGCCGCCAACTCCGCAGCGGTCACGCCCTCAGCGAGGTCACTTTTCAGCGTCCACATTGTGTACAGATAGGAGCACATGACTGAGTGCTCGAACTCCGCCGCCTCCGACAGCAGATAGAACAGCTCTTCCCGGTCCTGGATTACGATTTGCTCGTGCATGCAGGTCTCCCGAACGACGCCAACTGGTTGCGGAGGATCGGGGGGCGATTCGCCCCCTCGTTTTTTGCGTCATCTTGGCCAAAACCTGCTCGATGATCCAGAGAGTCCAGCCAAATCGATGGTACGGAGGCACGTCGGGAAGCGGCGGACACGCCCGCGCCGATAGCCGACAGGGTCGCGATAGTCGAATTGAGTGAATGGTGCCGGCGCGCGGACTCGAACCGCGGACCTGCTGATTACGAATCAGCTGCTCTACCAACTGAGCTACGCCGGCCGGAAACTGTATGCGAGGGCGCGAAGTATAAAGGGGATTCCCCGGGCTGCCCAAGCCGAAAGAGTGAAAAGCGGGATCCCGGGACGCCGGGTCCCAGCGCCCGTCCACGGTTTGGACCCGTGAGGTATGGGAAATGCGGCTAGTGACAGGATTCGGCGCGTCGCTTACGAGGCTGAACGCAGGCGAATAATCACGTCCACGCCCTCGAGCTCGGCACCTTGGGGCAACGACGGCAGGCTGCTCAAGCGGATGTCCTGGGCAGGAATGTCCGTCAACTGCCCGGTCTTGGTGTCGAAGAAATGATGATGCGGCTCGGTGTTCGGGTCATAAAAGACGCGATCCGGATCCGCAATAACTTCCCGAATAACACCCTCGCGGGCCAGCATGCCCAGCGTGTTATACACGGTGGCCTTGGAGACGTGCTGGCCGTCGCGGTTTACCAACTGAAAGACATCTTCCGCAGAGAGATGCGCTCGCTGGGAAAAGAGTGCCCGCGCAACTGCCACCCGCTGGGAGGTGATTCCAATACCCCGGCTACGCAGAAGCTCTGCCGCTTGAGAGTTACTGAATTCCATTACGTACATTTAGATACCAATATTTAGAAAGATTATAAAATATTGGATTCGAACTGTCTATTTTTTCATCAACCGGTCAATTCTATCGAGCCGATTCATGGGCGCCGAGCCTGCCGATTCGAGCATATCTTGAATCCCAAGGTGATCCGGCGCGGAGAGCAGTCGATCCCTGTATCCAGCACGTCTATTCCGAATGGGGATTACTATACCGTTTGTCTGCCAATAATGACCGTTCATATTCATGAATGCGTTCTCCATCCAGCCTGAGATCCAGACCAAGATCGTCATGCGCCACGCAAGACGAACGATACGTCGTTGCTGAAAATGCCGTTCTACGGCAATTGATTGGGCGTGAGCACTAGTTAGACTGCACTGGTAGAGGCTTGGCAACTTGCTGCAAATGCCGGGAATCCGGGCCTCAGCGCTAGGCTAGAACCATTCGTTCAAGGTACAGAACAGTGCCAGTAGCGAGAGACAGCAGAGAAACCACGGTGAATTTTGTCTGCCCTAAGACGCCGTTCGTCGGGTCTAACGATACGACCATGATACCGTTTGTCTGCTTAAACATGCCGTCTGCTCCGAATCGCCACTTTTCTGCCGCCTTCACTCTGATCGAGCTCTTTGTGGTCCTGGTGGTAGTCGGGATCCTCAGCCTTATCGCATTTCCCAGCTTTGAACCGTTCATTCTGAATCAACGGATTTCCGGTCAGGCCAATGATCTGGTGACCGACCTGTCGCTCGCCCGCAGCGAAGCCATCAAGCGGGCCGCGCCGGTGACCGTCTGCAAGACGACCGACCCCTCCCCGACCGCCGGTTCGCCGACCTGCGATGGCACCGATGCCAATCCGTGGACAACCGGAAGGATCATCTTCCTGGACAGCGGCAGCGGCACGCTCGCCAACGACGGCAACGGCACTATCGATGGCAACGAGCAGATCCTGCGCGTCCGACAAGCTCTCGAAGGCAAGAACAATCGCCTCGTCGGAGACGGGACCGCGGCAGGCACCGGCAACCGTGTGACGTTCCGGGGTAACGGCACGGCGACATTGACCCCCACCGCGGGTAACAACGAGAACCAACTGATCCTATGCGACAAACGTGGCGGCGCCGAGGCGCGCGCAATCGTGATCGGCCCGACCGGTCGAGTACGCGTCGCCGACAAGGGCAAGGACATGAAGGACAACAACATCGTCTGTCCATGACTATGCGAAACACCAGATTGACAGCGCAGCCGACCCTGCGAGATGCAGGTTCAAACAACCGGGCTACTCACCCTGCGTACCCGCAACCTGGCCGTGGGCCGAGCAACCGTGGATTCACATTGCTGGAAGTGCTGGTGGCACTCCTGATCCTGGCGATCGGCCTACTCGGGCTGGCGGCGCTGCAGAGTGTAAGCCTCAAGTACAACCACCAGTCCTACGAGCGCACGCAGGCGACGCTGCTCGCGTACGACATGCTCGATCGCATGCGGGCCAATCCCAGGGGCAACTATGGTGCCAACCCCACCTCCGATCCCGGCTGCATCAGCGCGTCGTGCACGGCCAATCAACTCGCCGAGCATGACATCTACCACTGGCGCATGGCGATCAGCCGCAGCCTGGCGGTCGGCGCCGCGACGCTTAGCGTGACCACCGACACGGCGGGAAATCCCGTGACCGGAAGCATCACGCTGACGTGGATGGAAAACGACATTCCCCAGAACCTCACGCTGGCGACGCGTCTCTAGGAAACCACCGACCATGTGCTCGATTCATCGAAGCAAGCAATCGCCAACCCTGCGCCAGGCTGCCCACGGGATACGCGGCTTCACACTCGTCGAGCTGATGGTTGCGCTCACCATCGCGCTGCTGATCATTGCTGCCGTGGGGAGGATATTTTTCTCGAGCCGCTCCACCTACCAGGTCGACGAAGGGCTCGCTCGACTTCAGGAGAACGCTCGGTTCGCGCTGGACGCCCTGCAACGCGAGATCCGCATGGCTGGCCTCTACGGTTGCATACGCGATCCGAGCAAGATTCAGAACAACCTCAACAGCGATACGACCTTCCCGTACAACCTCAAGGTCGCCATTCAGGGTTATGAGGCCAGCGGCACCGGCCCGAATACCACCGTCAACCTGTCGGCGAGCGACTTCACGGCGTCGGCCACCATGACTGACTGGACGCCAAGTCTCGATGGCGTGTTTAGCGGCAAGATTCTTCCGAAATCGGATATCGTCGTGGTTCGCCACGTCAGCCCGACAAGCGTACCGATCGCGACGGGCACGGCGGGAGCCTACTTCACGGCCACGTCGGTATACATGGCGAACCTCCCGGCCGCGGCCGATTTTGCCGTCAAGGACATTGCGGTCGTATCGGACTGCTCTGCAGCATCGGTTTTCCAGATCGACACCCGCGCCAGTGGCTCCACGAGCGGAGTGAACTGGGTCCGGCTCACGCATGACAACAGCGCCGCAGCCAGCCCGGGCAATCGCTGCCCGAGCTGGGGCACCGGGGCAAATTGCGACAACCGCAGCTACAGCGGGGGCGCGGAAATCGGCAAAGCCATGACAACGGCCTTTTACGTAGGCCCCAGCGCGTCCGGGAAAGGTCCCGCATTGTTCCGGCTGGTGCTACGCGCCGGCCAGCTCTCCGAGGAAGAGATCGTCGAGGGCGTGGAGAACATCCAGATCCTCTACGGCATCGACAATGCGACACCGATGACCGGATACGCGCAGCAGTATGTCACCGCGGCATCCCTTGCCACCGCCACTGACTGGGCGAAAGTCGTCAGCGTGCGTATCGGTTTACTGATGCGGACCACGGGTTCGGTCGAAACAACTACGGATACCGGCAACTACCTGCTTGGCGCCGGTGTCGCTGCCGCTGGCACGACGATCAACCCGGTCGACGACAAACGCCGGCGCCGCATATTCACCACGACGATCCAACTTCGTAACCGGCTACCAAGCACATGAGTATCGCCATGAAGACAATTGCCTTCCCTGTTCCGCCGCACCAACGCGGCACCGCGCTCGTGATTGCGCTGGTGTTTCTGCTGCTGATGACTTTGCTCGCCATCACGGCCGTGAATACCTCGTCGCTGGAAGAAAAAATGGCCGGCAACCTGAAGGACCAGCACTTCGCGTTCCAGGCTGCCGAGGCCGCGCTACGCGAGGGCGAGGCCTATCTCGCGGTGAACAGTCCGGTTTTCGATGCGAGCTGCACCAATGGTTTCTGCCTGCCGGCAGCGTCGTCAGCGCCGCTGTGGGACAACTTTGTCAGCTGGGGAACCAGCAGCACGACCACGCGCGCCTACGGTACCGGGACGACGGCTGGCAGTTACGTGAGCACGACAAACGTTGCTGCCGAGCCGCGCTACATGATCGAGGACCTCGGTGGCGGCAGCGTCGGTGACGAAAAACCTGACAGCTTCGTTTGGAAACCAAGCCCGGATCCGAAGATCTTGCAGGGACACTATTTCCGTGTCACCGCTCGCGGTGTCGGCGGTACCAACGCCGCGCAAGCGATGCTGCAGACAACCTATGTCAAGTAACGGGTAAACAGCGACCCAAGCACGAGGCCACGCCATGAAACGCTTACTGCCCACCAAAGTCTTCGTCACCACGCTGCTTGCGGGGCTGATTTGCGGCGCGGGTTATGTTCCAGCTGCCTCGGCCGCGATGCTGGAGTTGCCCGACATCCCGATTGGTAGCGGTGGGGCGCAACCGAATATTCTGCTGACGCTCGACACCTCGGGCAGCATGGCGCGGGCCCACATGCCGGACGACGTAGGGACACTCACGACCACAAAGCGCTACTGCTCCAGCAAGAAGAATCAGGTCTACTACGATCCCAATACGGTCTATCGACTCCCGCAGGACGGCAGCGGCAATACCCTGACTTTCGGCGATGCGGTCACCTTTACCAATGCACGCACCTGCAAGGACAACCCGTTTGAAGACTCTGCGTGCTCCACTGGCAACCGAATCAACCTGAGCACCAACTTTCGACCGATTGACACAGACGATACACCCACACCCAGCTATGCAACCTGCGGCCAGGCCATACCACAAGCGGCTTTCTATTTCAGATTCAATACGGCGTTAGCGGGCTGCGACGGCACGATCGACAACGAATCCTGCTACCAGAAAGTCACAGTCAGCGCGACCTCAGGTCCGGCGACCGTTGATATCAACGGTGACGGCGTCGTTGACAGCGCTGATGCCGATGAGCGCACCAACTTCGCGATCTGGTATTCCTTTTACCGGACGCGCCTTCTGGCAGCGAAAACGGCGATCAGCTTGGCCTTTTCGCAGTTCCCCACCAACGTGCGCCTCTCCGGCCAGACGCTACTCGATCCGCCAGGGGCTGCCGGCCTGACTAACAGCCCATCGCTGATGCGGCAATTCGCCGGCACCAATCGTACTATTTTCATGTCCGATATCTTCAACACGCGCGAAGGCGGCACCACGCCGCTGCGCGTGGCGACTGATCGTGCGGGACGCTACTTCAGTGCCGATACCACCGTGGTGAGTTCAGCCAACAGCCCGTACCGGAAGGTCCCGGGCGACGCAACCAGCGAGGAGCTCGACTGCCGGGCGAACTTCCACATTCTAACCACCGACGGTTACTGGAACGGAACCTTGAGCGGCCTCGGCAATCAGGACAATCCCTCCTCTGCCGAGACCATGCCTGCAACGAGCTTTGTCCCGGCAACGCGCGGCGCCTACAGCTTCGACGGGCGGGCGCCATACGGCGACAGCGCGAGCAACACGCTGGCCGATGTCGCGATGCACTACTGGAAGACCGACCTGCGCCCCGACCTCCCGAACAAGGTGCCAGCGTACCTGCCGTTCAAGGCAGCCACCGACGCCGAAACGTTCTACGACCCGCGCAACGACCCCGCCGACTGGCAGCACATGGTTACTTTCACCATCGGGCTTGGCGTGTCGGGAAATCTCAATCCGGCGAACTACAACGCAAAGGTACAGCTGAAGTCGGCGTTGCCGACGGTGACCTATCCGACATGGAACGATGGCACGGTGGACAGCGACGGCGAAAAGAGCGACGACCTGTGGCATGCAGCAGTCAACAGCCGCGCCCAGCATTTCGTCGCGACCAATCCGGATGCCTTTGTGATCGGGCTGAAAAAGGCGGTGAGCAACATCAATGCGCGCCTTGGGTCGGGAACCGCACTGGCAACCAACACCACCTCGATCAGCGCCGGCGGGCGTCTGTTCCAGGCGCAGTACGATGCGGGATGGATCGGACACCTCAAGGCCTACAAACAATCGTACAACGCGACGACACACCTGTACGAAACAACGGAAGACTGGGACAGCAGCGAAGCGGCGAATTTCCTGCCGTATAACACCCGCATCGTGATCACCAACACGACCCCGACCAGCTCAACCTACGGCGCGGGCGTGCCGTTTCAATGGACGGGAACGCCCACGATCGATGCCACCCAGAAGGCCTACCTGAATGACAACCCCGACACGCTAAGCATGGATAGCGACGCACTCGGACCGAATAGGCTCGATTTCCTGCGTGGAAGCACTGCAAAGGAAGGCACTGATTTCCCCAATCGCAGCAGCACCTACAAGCTTGGCGACGTCGTTGGATCTTCCCCTGTTTACGTGGGCAAAGAGGGACGTGGCTATCTGGATGCGGGATATGACACGTTCGTAACGAACTACGTGGAAACCCGGATACCGGTGGTCTACGTGGGCTCGAATGACGGCATGCTGCATGGCTTCCGTGCCGACGTCGACGCATCGGGCAACAAGACCTCGGATTCAGGCAAAGAGGTTCTTGCTTACGTTCCTAACAAGATCTTCAAGAACCTGGGCCAGTTGACCAGCCCCGGTGCACCCCATCAGTTCTTCGTGAATGGACCGACCACGGTCGGGGACGTATACGGAGACTTTGGGGCGCGTTGTCCGGGCGGGGCAACGCCGTGTTGGCGCACGATACTCGTAGGCGCGCTCGGCAAGGGCGGCCAGGGCTACTATGCCCTCGACGTAACGAACCCGGCGGATTTCACCGAGGCCAATGCCGACAAGATATTCCTTTGGGAGTTCACGGACGTGCATGATGCCGACATGGGGTACACGTTCGGCGCACCCTCAATCGTCAAGCTGCGCGACGGCAGTTGGGCCGTGATCGTCAGCAATGGCTACAACAACAGCGAGCCGGATGCTCACCGGGGCAGCGGACATGGCGCACTCTACGTGCTCAACATCGCCACGGGGGCCAAGCGCGCGAAACTCACGCTTTCGTCGGACGGTGGTACCCAGGCCGACCCGAATGGGCTCGCCACGCCGGCGGCGGTGGACGTGACCGCTGACAACCAAATCGATTACGTCTACGCAGGCGATGTGAAGGGAAAAATGTGGAAATTCGATCTGACCGACGCCAGCGCGCCGGCCAGCACCTTTACCGTCGCACTCGGCGGAGCGGCGCTATTCAACGCGAGCACCACAGGAAATCCTCGGGCTATCACTACGCGTCCCGAGGTTGGCCCACATCCGAGTGGCAGTGGATATATGGTCTACTTCGGAACCGGCAAGCTGCTTGAGCACATTGATAACACGCCGGCCCCGCCGACCAACTACTTCTACGGCATTTGGGACAACGGGGCGACAGTAGCAAACAGCGCCTCGACCATACTGACCCAGACCGTGGTCGAGACGCAGAATGGCGCCAATGGCAATCCCTATCGCCTCATCAGCAACAACACGATGACCTGGGGTACGGGCCTCGGCCAGTACCTTGGCTGGAAGACCGAGCTGCCAACGCTTGGAGAGAAGCAAATCAGCGACTCGGTGTTGCGAAACAAGCGCATCCTTTTCACCTCCATGGTTCCCGGTGGTGACCGCTGCGAAGGGGGCGAACCGGGATGGTTGTGGACGCTGAATACCGACAATGGCGGACCGCTGGCCTACACGCCGTTCGACACCAATAATGATGGCCGGTTTGATTCAAGCGACTTCTTCGTGCTGAGCGACGGAACCCGCAGGGCTGCGAGCGCGACACGTACCCTGTCGGCGATGTCGTCGCCGACAGTACAAAACGATGTCGAACGCGGGATCGAGGTGGTCAGCGGTTCGCTTGCTGGCGGTGGCCTCGGATCGACCGGCACAAGCGCCGGTGGCAAGAAGGGCCGCCAGTCCTGGCGCCAGCTCAAGTAGCCGCACGAGCGTGACATAATCGGCGGCTCGGCGTTCCGAGAAACTCAATCGCCGGCGGGCATTCCCGCCGGCGATTGGCGACACCTCACCCGGCGAACGGAGAATTCAATGCAAGGCACTGCCAGTCGTCCGCGCCATTGCTGCAGTCAGCCAGCACCAGCACGGGAAAACGGATTCACGCTGATCGAACTGATGATCGTGGTAATCATCATCGGCGTTTTGGCGGGCATCGCCTATCCAAGCTATCGCAACTACACAATGCAAAACCGGCGCACCGACGCGCGCGGCGCGATGCTGCAGATCGCGGCGCAGCAGGAGAAATATTTCACCGAATGCAACCGCTATGCGGCAACCCTGACTGGCGCCACGCGCAGCTGCGGCACTGCTGTGGGTAACGCCGATACAGTGCTGGCATTCAGCACCTCGATGCCCGCGTTTGACTACTATAACGCCGCGCTCGCGCCGGGAATCGTGGAGCGCAACGGCGCTACCTCGGCTAGTTGCTCGACTTACGCGTGCGGCTACAGCCTGACCTTTACGCCCAAGGGCATTCAGGCCAATGATGGAAAGATGATGATCAACGCGCGGGGCGACCGGTTCTGGGACCGGAACAACAACAATAACTACACCGATACCGGCGAAGACAGCTGGCGGAAATAGGCCTTCGCGTGATTGTCAGGCCGGCGCGAGCCGCGCCCTTGTCCGTTGCGCTAGCCGGTGCGACGCAGCGGCTTGGGGACGGGAAATACCACGTTCTCGGAAACGTCCGACGTCCAGTCGACCTGTGTGGCACCCCAGTCCTGCAGTTGCCCGAGCACTTGCTGTACCAGCACCTCCGGTGCTGACGCGCCGGCAGTAATGCCGACGCGCTGAACCCCTTCCAGCCATTCGCGGCGAATATCGTCTGCACCGTCGATCATGTAGGCCCGTGCGCCCTGCACTTCCGCGACTTCTCGCAACCGGTTGGAGTTCGAGCTGTTGCGCGAACCAATAACCAACACGACATCGCACTCGGACGCGAGCTTCTTGACTGCGTCCTGGCGGTTCTGGGTCGCGTAGCAAATATCGTCCTTCTTGGGCGCGCGAACGGCCGGAAAGCGCGAACGAAGCGCCTCGATGATCTTCGCGGTGTCGTCGACGGATAACGTGGTCTGAGTAACGTAAGCGAGATTGTCCGGATCCTGGACGAGGAGCCCTGCGATGTCTGCGGCCGTCTCCACCAGATAGATGCCATCGTTCGCCTGACCCATGGTGCCTTCGACCTCCGGATGACCTGCGTGACCGATCAGAATCACCTCGGTTCCCTGCTTGCGCAGTCGCGCGACCTCCATGTGCACCTTGGTAACCAACGGACAGGTCGCATCGAATACCCGAAAGCCGCGCCGGGCCGCCTCCTCCTCCACCGCCTTTGAAACACCATGCGCGCTGAAGATGAGCGTGGCGTTATCGGGCACCTCGCCGAGATCCTCGATGAACACTGCGCCCTTGGCGCGCAGGTTGTCGACAACGAAACGGTTATGCACCACTTCATGGCGCACATAGATCGGTGCTCCGTACAGTTCGATGGCGCGCTCGACGATCTCAATGGCACGATCGACGCCAGCGCAGAAGCCGCGCGGATTGGACAGATAGACTTTCACGGGATAGTTACTCTACGCCGCGAGCGCCAGGACTGTCATGACGTGCGCCGGCGAAACAGCGCATCGGCAATCAGCACGGCGGCACCGATAGAGATCGCGGAATCGGCAACATTGAAAGTCCAGAAGTGCCAGGATCCGAAATAAACGTCAACAAAATCAACTACCTGTCCAAGTATTAACCGATCGATGAGATTGCCGATCGCTCCGCCCAGTATGAGGGTAAGAGCGACCGCAAGCCAAATCTCCACGCGCGATAACCCACGCAACATTTGCAGGATCACACCTGCCGCGGCGAGTGCGATCAGAATGAAAATGGCATTCTGCCAACCAGGTGCGCCGCTCAGAAAACCAAACGCCGCACCACGATTGAAAGTCAGAGTGAGATTCAGCATCGGAATGACTGGCACCGGCACGTGCGGCGCAAGCCAGGCCAGCGCCAGGAACTTGGTGACCTGATCAAGAACGACCACCACGCCGGAGACCCACAGCCAGCGCAGCATCAGGCGAACTTCCGCGCCTCGCCGCCGCCCGCGACATTGTCGACACAGCGTCCGCAGAGCTGCGGGTGCGCGCTGTCCCGGCCCACGTCTTCCCGGTGATGCCAGCAGCGCACGCACTTGTCGTGACCGGAAGGCGCGACGGCAACCGCGAGCCCCTTGATGTCCGTATCCTTCGCCTCGGCGCTGCGCGCCGCGAGCGGTTGCAGCCGCGCATACGAAGTAATAAAGACGAAGCGCAGCTCGTCACCGAGCTTGGCGAGTCGGAAACGCAACGGATCATCGCAATAGAGATCGATCTCGGCATCAAGCGATCCGCCGATGCCACCAGCGACGCGCAGCTTCTCGAGCAACGGGGCCACCGCGGCGCGCACGGCCATGACCTCCTCCCAATACGCCTGATCGAACCCGGTCTTGACCGTGAATGCCGGCCAGCGCTCATACCAGGTTTCGAGAAACACCGAAGTCGAACGCTTGCCGGGCATGAACGACCAGATTTCTTCCGTGCTGAAGGACAGGATCGGCGCCAGCCAGCGCACCAGCGCTTCGAGGATGTGATACATGGCGGTCTGCGCCGAACGCCGCCCGCGGCTGTCGCGCGGCATCGTGTACATGCGGTCCTTGAGGATGTCGAGGTAGAAACTCGACAACTCCACGACGCAGAACTGGTGAAGCTTCTGGTAGATCACATGGAAGTTGTACGAATCGTAGGCGGCGATTACTTCGCGCTGCAGGCGCATGCCCTCCTCCACCAGCCAGCGATCAAGTGCAAGCATCTCATCCGCCGGAAGGCAGTCGGCCGGATCGAAGCCATCCAGATTCGCCAGCAGGTAGCGCGCCGTGTTGCGCAGCCTGCGGTAGGACTCCGCCATGCGTGTGAGGATTTCGTCCGAGATACTCATCTCGGCGCGGTAATCGGTGGCCGCCACCCACAGCCGCAGAATATCCGCGCCGAGTGTCTTGATGACCTTTTGCGGCGCGACCACGTTGCCCTTGGACTTCGACATCTTCATGCCCTTGGCGTCCACCGTGAAGCCGTGCGTCAGGCAGGCGCCATACGGCGCAATGCCATTCATGGCGACCGACGTGAGGAGCGAGGACTGAAACCAGCCGCGGTGCTGGTCAGAACCTTCGAGGTACAGATCCGCCGGATACTTGAGATCGGCGCGGCGGGCGAGCACGCAAGCGTGGGTGACACCCGAGTCAAACCAGACATCGAGCGTATCCGTAACCTTTTCGTACTTCGGTGCGGTGGATCCGAGTAGCTCCTCGGGCTTCAGATCGAACCAGGCATCGATGCCCCCGGTTTCGACCCGACGCGCGACCTCCTCGATCAGTCGCTCGGTGTCGGGATGCGCCTCACCGGTCTGTTTTTCGACGAACAACGCAATCGGCACACCCCAGCTGCGCTGGCGCGAGATGCACCAGTCCGGCCGGTTTTCCACCATTCCCTCGATGCGGGCCTCGCCCCATTCCGGCACCCAACGGGTGTTGGCGATCGCGCGCAGCGCAAGCTCGCGCAGTCGCTCCATCCCGATGAACCACTGCGTCGTCGCCCGGAAGATGATCGGGGTCTTGTGCCGCCAGCAATGCGGGTAGCTATGCACCAACGCCTCGGCATGGACCAGCGCGCCGCGCGCCTTCAATACTTCAAGTACGTGATCATTGGCCTTCAAAACGTGCTCGCCAGCAAAGAGCTCGGTTCCCGGCAAAAACTTGCCGTCGCCGCCAACGGGATTCTCTACCGCAAGTCCGTAACGGGCGCCGACCACATAGTCCTCTACGCCGTGGCCGGGCGCCGTGTGAACGGCGCCGGTGCCGGCTTCGGTCGTGACATGCTCACCGAGAATGACGGGCACCTCGCGTGCGTAAAACGGATGGCGGAGCTTGACGCCTTCGAGGTCCTTGCCACGACAGTTCGCCACCACCCGGCAGGACTCGACGCCAAAGCGGTCCATGGCGCCCTTCATCATCGGTTCAGCCATCAGCAAGCGTTCGCGCCCCTTGCCGCTATTGCACTCGACGAGCACGTAGTCGAGCTCCGGATGCAGGGCGACCGCCTGGTTGGCGGGCAGCGTCCATGGTGTGGTGGTCCAGATCACGATACTGATCGGCCCTTCACCGGTGTGGCCCGAGACGTGCTCGCAACGCGCGAGAAAATCAGCCTCGTCCGCCGCGCCGAAACGCACGTCGATGGCCGGTGACTGTTTGTCCTGGTATTCGACCTCGGCCTCGGCAAGCGCCGAGCCGCAATCCGCACACCAGTGCACAGGCTTGTAGCCGCGATAGACGTGGCCCTGCGCAATGATGCGCCCGAGGGCCCGAATGATGTCGGCCTCAAACCGGAAATCCATCGTGAGATACGGCTGCTGCCAGTCACCGATAACGCCGAGCCGAATAAAATCGTCGCGTTGGCGCGCGATCTGTTCACGCGCGTACGCGCGGCAAGCCTCGCGGAACTTCGCGGCATCCACCTGGAGCCCGGCCTTGCCAATCTTCTTCTCGACTGCGAGTTCGATCGGCAGACCATGACAGTCCCAGCCCGGCACGAACGGCGAGTCGAAGCCGGACAATGTGCGCGACTTGACGATCATGTCCTTTAGGATCTTGTTGACGGCATGTCCGATATGGATATCGCCATTGGCATACGGCGGGCCATCATGCAGCACAAACTTCGGACGCCCTGCCCCCGCGCGGCGCAACTGCTGGTAGAGACCCTTCTCGTCCCAGCGCTTCAGCTGCTCCGGCTCGCGCGCTGCGAGATTGGCCTTCATCGGGAAATCGGTGCGCGGAAGATTAAGCGTCTTCTTGTAATCGATTGGCTCGGACATGAATGCTGCTTGTTATCTGAATTCGGGGAGGCGTTCAGCTCGCACGCCGCCCGGCCCGTCCGGCGGCGGATTGCGGATGATACTGACGAAAGAACGCGCGCGCGGCATCCACATCGCGCTGGATCCAGTCGCGCAGCTCATCGAGCGTGGCAAAGTGTTTTTCATCACGCAGCTTCAACAGAAAGTTAACGTTAATGTAGGCGCCATAGATGTCCTGATCGAAATCGAACAGGTGTACCTCAAGAAGCGTTCGCGTGCCTCCGATAGTCGGGCGGGTGCCGATGCTCGCCACCCCCGGCAACGGCTCACGATCGAGCCCGAACAGCTCGACCACGAAGACACCCTTGAGCGGCGTCATGTCGCGGTGCAGATGGATATTCGCTGTCGGGAAACCGAGCTTGCGTCCAAGTTTGTTGCCGTGAGCAACGCGCCCGCACATACGGTACGGCCGACCGAGCATCTTTTCGGCGGCAGCAAGATCCGCCGCCGCCAGCGCGGAGCGCACGCGCGTGCTCGAAACGCGCTCGCCATCGATTTCAACGGTATGCATATTGACCACCTGGAACCCCTTGCGGGCCCCGGCCTGCGCGAGCATGGCGAAATTGCCCCGCCGTCGCGCGCCGAAGCGGAAATCGTCGCCGACCACGAGGTAACGCACGCCAAGTCCCTCGACCAAGACGCGCTCGATGAAGGTTTCGGGCTCGAGCGCGGCGAACGCGGCATCGAAGCGCACGCACAGCACGCGATCGACCGAATACCGCCGCAGGGCAGTGAGCTTCTCGCGCAGCCGCGTGAGGCGCGCCACCGCACGCTCCGGCCCGAAGTATTCCAGCGGCTGCGGCTCGAACAGGATTACGGTCGTGGGAAGACCAAGTTTTTCGCCCTTCTCCGCGAGCTGACCGATCACCGCCTGATGGCCGAGATGCACGCCATCGAAATTGCCGATAGTCGCGACACAGCCGCGATGACGCGGTCGGAGATTATGCAGTCCGCGGATCAGTTCCATGGCCAGATTCTAACCGAGAACTGACTGGCGCCGGGAGAAAAACCGCCTTTTCGGACAGCGGCTTAGGTATCAGCCGTGCGCCCAGTCGGGATCGAGCTCCTCGACGACCTCGTGCAGTGGGCGTCTCCCGTCGAAGCCTTCGTGGTAGCCGTGATAGTACGCGATCCTGAGTTCGGGAAACTTCCAACACAGGTAACCGTCGCCGGTGTCGAAATCCACAAGCCACAACCCCTTCACGACCAGACCGAGTCGCTCCATCTTGCCTACCCAGCGACGCACGATCGTCTCGTACTGCCGCTCGATATCCGGGATTTCGGGATGCGTCGGCACCGTGCGCTCGAGCAGCTGTCGCACGGGCTCGAGCTCCTTGTACGCGTGCGCGGTCAGTCGCCGCACCAACGGAAACAGCGCCTGCGCCTCGGCGAGCGTGAAGGCGCGCGCTACGCCGCGTCGGCCAATCTGTGGAGTCTCGGGAGCATCAGTCATCGTGCTGCTTCTCACTGCCACGACGAAGCAGGAGTTGCGAGGGCCGCAAACCCATGGCGATCGTCGCTGCGAGATACACTAGCAGGCCGGCTGCCACCCAGAAAAGCAGCCAACCGGCGCGCGTCCAGGCCGGCGCCTGCAACCAGCGGCCAAGATCGCCCGTGCCCCAGTAGAGCAGCGCTCCCATCGCTGTGGTCCCGATTACGACCCGGGCGAGAAAAAGCGTCCAACCCGGCAGCGGGCGATAGATGCGATCGCGATAAAGGCGATAAAACAACAAGCCGGCATTCACGAACGCTGCAACAGACACTGCGGCGGCGAGCCCCACATGCGCGAAGGGCCACACCAACGCCAAACTCAGCACGATATTGGTGAGCATTGCGACGACGCCAATCCGCATTGGCGTGCGCGTGTCCTGGCGCGCATAGAATCCGGGTGCCAATACCTTCACCAGGATGAAGGCAAGCAGACCGCCGGAAAACGCCATGAGGGCCTGCGCGCTCATGCGCACATCGTGCTCGCCGAAGGCGCCAAAGTGAAACAGCGTTGCGAGCATTGGCCCCGCGAGCACTACCAGCGCTACCGAGGAGGGAATTCCGATCAGGCACACCCAGCGCAGGCCCCAGTCGAGGAGGTGCGAGAAATCATCATGCGCGTTGGCGACGTGCCGACGCGAAAGGCTCGGGAGGATCACGGTGGCAAGAGCGATGCCAAAGACGCCAAGCGGAAACTCCATCAAACGATCAGAGTAATAGAGCCACGAAACGCTACCGGTAACGAGAAACGAGGCAAGCAGCGTATTCACCAGCAGGTTCACCTGGGCGATCGAAACGCCAAAGATTGCAGGGAGCATGAGGCGAAATACCCGGCTGACCCCTTCGTGCGGAGGACGGATTCGAATTCGTGGGCGGGGCAAGAGACCCAGGCTTTTCAGGAACGGCAGCTGAAACAGAACTTGCATCAGCCCGGCGAAAAAAACGCCCCAGGCAAGGGCCATGACGGGCGTATCGAGCATCGGCGCAAGCAACAGTGCGGCCGCGATCAGGCACAGATTGAGCAGGACCGGCGTGAAGGCCGCCGCCGCAAAGCGCCCGTAACTGTTCAGCACACCGGCTGCCATCGCGACCAGTGAAATAAAGAATATGTACGGGAAAATGACCCGCAGCATGCCCACGGTGAGATCGAATTTCTCTGGCTCGTCGAGGAAGCCCGGCGCGAGGAGAAACACCAGTATCGGAGCGGCTAGCACCCCGATGACAGTAATGGCCAACAGAATCGTGCCGAGCGCCCCGATCACGTGGCCAAGGAAATCGCGCGTGTCCTGCGCCTGAGCGCGGGTTCGATACTCGGAAAAGACCGGAACGAAGGCCTGCGAGAAGGCGCCCTCGCCGAAGATCCGGCGCAGAAAGTTGGGAATTCGAAAGGCGACGTAGAAGGCGTCCGCCGCCACACCGGTGCCGGCCCCAATAAGGCTCGCGAAAGCCATGTCCCGGATCAGGCCGGAGATGCGCGACACCAGCGTCATGCCGCCGGTGATGGCCGTGGAAGTAAGCAGCTTGCGGGACATGGTTCGGCCGGCAGTATAAACGATGGACATGACGGCCCGCGGGGCGCCAGTGGCGCGTACCGTCTCCCAGCGATGGTGCGTTCCGGGCTACCTGAACCCGCCCGCGGGAGGCAAGTTACGTTGACAAAGGGCCTGAAAATCCGGATAGTGCGCGGCTTTCTTGCAGTAATCCGCACGACAGGAGACACGAATTGGCTAACACTGCACAGGCGAAGAAGCGCGCTCGTCAGGCCGAGGCGCATCGCGAGCGCAATGCCGCGCAGCGCACCTGGCTGCGCTCAAAGATAAAGAAGGTCCGTGGCTCGATTGCAGCCAAGGACAAGGCTGGGGCGCAGACGGCCTTCCGTGAGGCGGCGTCCGCCATCGACCGCATGGCTGGCCGCGGCATCATTCATAAGAACGCCGCTGCCCGCTACAAGCGCGAACTCAATCAGGGAATCAAGGCGCTCGCCTAGACACCCACAAATTAGGCGACAAAGACACAAAAGCCGGCTTGCGCCGGCTTTTCTTTTTTTGGGGTCAGGTTACGACGAGGTTGTCGCGGTGAATGAGCTCCGGCTCATCCACATACCCCAGAATCGCCTCTATTCGTCCGGACGCCTGGCCCGCGATCCGGGCGGCGTCCTCGCTGCCGTAGTTCACCAGGCCCCGGCCCACCTCGCGGCCATCGCTATCGACGCAGATCACCAACTCGCCGCGCGCGAACTGGCCTTCCACCGCCTTTACGCCGACGGGCAACAGACTCTTGCCGCCCTCACGCAATACCCGGACCGCGCCGGCATCAAGTACCAGCCGGCCAGATGCATGCATGTGCCCGGCTAGCCAACGCTTGCGCGCGGCAAGCCGGCTGGCTCCTGGCTTGAGTAATGTGCCAATCTCCTCTCCGCCCAACACCCGCGTGATGACATTTTCGATTCGTCCCCAAGCGATGACCGTGGTGGCGCCCGATCGGGCCGCCTTGGCGGCGGCAAGCAACTTGGTGCGCATTCCCCCACGACCCAGCGCCCCCGAACTACCGGCCATGGCCAGCAAGGCCGGGTCGTCAGCATCTCCCTCACTCACCAAGCTGGCCTGCGGATAAGCGCGCGGATCCCGCTCGAACAACCCTTGCTGGTCAGTCAGGATGAGCAACAAGTCCGCCTCGACCAGATTCGCAACCAACGCCGCGAGCGTGTCGTTGTCGCTGAATCGAATCTCTTCAGTCGCGACGGTATCGTTCTCGTTGATGACCGGAACGACCCCAAACTTGAGTAGGGTACGCAGGGTACTGCGCGCATTCAGATAGCGCCCACGATCCGCCAGATCGTCGTGTGTCAGCAGCACCTGGGCGGTGTGCAATCCGTGGCGTTGAAAGGCTGACTCATAAACCTGCACCAGCCCCATCTGGCCGATGGCTGCCATGGCTTGCAGCTCATGCAGTGCGCTCGGTCGTGTCGACCTGCCAAGGCGTTGCATGCCGGCGGCCACCGCGCCGGAAGTGACGAGCAGCACCTCGATGCCCCGACGACGAGCGCCGGCGAGTTCCTCGACCCAGCGCGTGATGGCTCCGCTATCGAGACCCTGGCCTGCGTTGGTGAGCACCGCACTGCCGATCTTCACCACCATGCGGCGCGCGCTAGCGAGCCGGGCACGGGATTCACTCATGGTCGGATCTCTTTGTCTTTGGCGAGCGCCTGCAGGCGCATCATGAGGTCGGCCGAGAGTTTCTGACAACCCTCCCCGGTGGCCGCCGAGATCTGGTAGACAGGCTTCGTCCAACGCAGCCGGCGCACGATATTCGTGACACGATGAGCACGCTCGGGCGGAGCGAGCAGATCGACCTTGTTCAGCACCAGCCAGCGCTCACGCTTGGCAAGCGCAGGCGAGAACTTGCGCAACTCGGCAGCGATCGCTCGAGCCGCCTTCACCGGGTCCTCGTCAGGGTCGAGCGGCGCGATATCGACGAGATGCAGCAGGATGCGGGTGCGGGAGAGATGCCGCAGGAACTGGCTACCGAGCCCGGCACCGTCTGCGGCGCCCTCGATCAGCCCCGGAATATCGGCTACCACGAAGCTTCGTTCCGGCCCGACGCGCACCACTCCAAGGTGTGGGTGCAGCGTCGTGAAGGGATAGTCGGCGACCTTGGGTCGTGCATCAGACACGGCGCGCAGAAACGTGGACTTGCCGGCGTTCGGCAACCCCAGCAGCCCGACATCAGCCAGCACCTGCAACTCGAGCGCGAGCTCGCGGCTTTCACCGGGCAGGCCGGAGGTGGTCTTGCGCGGCGCGCGGTTAACGCTCGACTTGAAGCGCGTGTTGCCGAATCCGCCCTTGCCGCCGTGCGCCACCAGCAGCTGCTCGCCGTCGCGCGTGATCTCGCCGATGAGTTCCTCGGTATCGACATCCCGCACGAGCGTGCCAAGCGGAACCGCGATCTCCAGATCGTCCGCGGAGGCGCCGGTGCGGTTGCTTCCACCCCCGCGCTCGCCAGCGCGTGCGCGAAAGACACGCGTGTGCCGGAAGTCCGAGAGTGTATTGAGACCACCGCGTCCGACCAGATATACGCTGCCACCGTGCCCGCCGTCGCCACCATCGGGCCCGCCAAGCGGCACAAATTTCTCGCGGCGAAAACTGAGCGCGCCTGCCCCGCCGTGACCGGCTTCGACGCGAATAGTTGCCTCATCAACAAACTTCATATGCCAGAGTGCGGTTGTCCCGAAAAAAAGAAAAACCCCGCGCTGTCGCCAGGGCGGGGTTTCGTGTTGCGGCGTGAAAACCTGCTCAGCCCGAGACGATGCTTACCGTCTTGCGGTTGCTCGGGCCCTTGGTTTCAAACACCACCTTGCCATCAGAAGTCGCATACAGCGTATCATCCTTGCCCTTGGCAACGTTGTTGCCCGCATGAAACTGCGTTCCGCGCTGACGCACCAAAATGTTGCCCGCCAGCACCTGCTGGCCCGCAAAGCGCTTCACGCCAAGGCGCTGTGCCTGTGAGTCGCGACCGTTGCGAGAACTGCCGCCTGCCTTTTTATGTGCCATTGCGTCTACCTCAAATTGCTGTCCGCACGAAGCACGCCAATAATTAAACCAAGACGCGCGGACGAATTGGTTACTTGATGCCGGTAATCTCGACTTCCGTATAGTCCTGGCGGTGCCCCTGGGTCTTGCGGTAGTGCTTGCGCCGGCGCATCTTGAATATGCGGATCTTCTCGCCACGCCCGTGCGCGCGCACCTTGGCCGTTACTGCCGCGCCCGCAAGCAGCGGGGAGCCGACCCGAACATTATCGCCATCACATACCATCAGCACCTCGGTAAGATCCACCGAGTCGCCGGCCGGGGTTTCGAGCTTCTCGATCCGGATCACATCTCCCGGCGCCACTCGGTACTGTTTGCCACCGGTCTTGATAACCGCGTACATCGCCGTCTCCTTGGGGGCCCGCGCGGACACGCAAGCCCCGGAAAAAGCGCGGATTCTAGCGGCCGGCGCCGGGCCGGTCAAACTTCCTTGACAGCCCCGGGCACCCTCCCTAGCATCCCGCCCGCCAACCGACCCCGATCCCCATGGATTTTCAGGCAATCAGGGCGCTCGCCCACGATGACATGCAGGCCGTGGACCGGGAGATCCAGACCCGGCTCACGTCGGACGTAGCGCTAATCAACGAACTCAGCGCCTACCTCATCCAGAGTGGCGGCAAACGATTGCGCCCGCTGCTGGTGGTCATCGGGGCCAAAGCCTTCGGCTACGCCGGCCAGGCTCATATCACGCTGGCCGCGACTATTGAGTTCATCCACACCGCCACGCTCCTGCACGATGATGTCGTGGACGCCTCGGAATTGCGGCGTGGGCAATCCACCGCGAACACAATTTGGGGCAATGAAGCGAGTGTGTTGGTGGGGGACTTTCTCTATTCCCGGGCCTTCGAGATGATGGTAGACGTGGGTGACATGCGCGTCATGGAGATTTTGGCCCATACAACCAACACCATTGCGCGCGGCGAAGTACTCCAGCTCCTTAACTGCCACGACCCGGAAACCACCGAAACGCGCTATCTCGAGGTGATCCGCGGCAAGACCGCCAAGCTGTTTGAAGCGGCCACCCGACTCCCCGCCGTAATTACTCACCAGAACGGAGAAGTTGAAAGTGCCATGGCCGCCTATGGAATGCATCTGGGAACCGCGTTCCAGCTGATCGACGATGCCCTCGATTACGGCCGCAATAACCCGGAACTTGGCAAGAGTGTTGGCGACGACCTGGCGGAGGGCAAACCAACCCTGCCGCTTATCCATGCCATGCAACATGGCACCGACGCGCAGCGCTTGCTCATCCGGCGCGCGATTGAAGAAGGCGGGAATCACCACATTGATGCCGTCATTGACGCCGTTGAATCGGCTGGATCCATCGCGTACACTGCGCGCCGGGCCGAGAAGGAGGCCGCGCTGGCCCTCAAGGCCCTCGGCGCACTACCCGAGTCGCCGTACGCGCAAGCCCTGCGCGATCTCGCCTACTTTTCCGCCCATCGCAGTCACTAGCAGTTTGCGGTCGTTCCGTTCGGGGTGTAGCTCAGCCTGGTAGAGCACTTGCTTCGGGAGCAAGGGGCCGGAGGTTCAAATCCTCTCACCCCGACCAACGTCGCTGTCGGGGTGAAATGATCCGCAATCTCGTCCTCCTCATCGTCGTGGCACTTGGCGCCTGGTTTGTGCTGCGTGAAGTGCGGCGGTATCGCGAGCGGCGCGACCGAGAGTCCGAAACCAAGCGTTTTGCGCAGATGGTGGCTTGCGATCACTGTGGGATGCATATTCCCGAATCGCAGGCGATCCGGGTAGACAAGCGCGCCTACTGCAGCGAGGCCCATCGCCGGGCGGCCGAGAACGGCTGATACACGGTGTTGGTTGTGGCGCTTGCGCCAGGTTGTGCTACTTCATCCCTATGACAGCAAAGGAGAGCACCCCGACCCCCCTAGCGGCCGGGGCAACGCGGGCAGAGAGTCGCGCCGCGGTCGAAACCGAGAACTGGAAGCTTCTCCAATACTTTAACTATTTCCGTCTGGCCGCCGGCTTGGCTGCCTCGTTCGTGGCGCTCACTTGGGGCACGCTGCCGCCGCTCGGCCAGGCAAGGCCCGCCCTCTTCCTCAGCACCAGCCTGACCTACACGGTGCTCGGCCTGATCGCCGCGTTTACCATTCGCGCCCGCAAGCCGGACTTCGATACGCACGCGGTTCTGCTGTCGTTCGCCGATATCACCCTGCTTACCATGCTGATGCACTCGAGCGGCGGTCTCGCGAGCGGCGTCGGGTTACTTTTGATCGCCGCGATCGGCGGTGCGAGCCTTATGCTCGGGCGAAAGCTCACGCTGTTCTATGCCTCGCTCGCGGCGATTGCCGCCCTGCTCGAGCAGGGTTGGGAGTTGATTCACGATGCCGTCGCGGGCGTGAGTATCGCGGGAACAGACTCGCTGCAGGGTTTCCCGATTGCCGGTCTCTTCGGTGTCGGTCTCTTTGCCACAGCCTTTGTTGGACAGTCGCTCGCCACGCGGCTGCGGGCGACCGAAGCGCTGGCCGAGCGCCGCGGCGTCGACGCGGCCAACCTGGCCCAAATGAGTGAGCTGATCATTCAGCGCATGCAGTCCGGTGTCATGGTGTGCGAGGCAAGCGGCCAGGTTCGCAAAGCCAACGAAGCAGCAGTGAAGTACTTGGGAATCCCAGCTGGCGTGGCGGGAAAGACCAATGTCAACGAGATCTCCCCTGACCTCGCAGCGCAGTTGGTGCAATGGCTTGGCAGCGCCGCCGGGGAGCAGCGCGCGCCGAAGATCTTCCGTTCGCAGGCCGGCTACACGCTCCTGCCTCGTTTCATGCCGGTCGGCGATACCGATGCACGTAAGAGCGGGTCGCTGGGGCGCCGCAGCCCGGTGGCCGGGGTGGTGGTGTTCCTGGACGACATGGTGGTCCTCAAGAAGCAGGCCCAGGAACTCAAGATGTCGGCGCTCGCGCGACTTACCGCGAGCATCGCGCACGAAATCCGCAATCCATTGGGGGCTTTGAGCAACGCCGCCCAACTGCTGTCGGAATCCAGCGGCAGTGAGGCCGAACAAAAGCGCCTGCTGAAGATCATCGATGAGCAGACGCGGCGCATGAATGTCATCGTGCAGAACGTCACACAGCTTAGTCGCCGCGACCGGGTGAATGCCACTCGCATGGTGCTCGATCATTGGCTCAAGGACTTTGTCCGCCAGTACTGCGAGACCTTGTTCGTGCCCCAAGGTACCTTTGCTGTGGTCTGCCCGGATGGGCTCTCCCTGTGTGCGGATAGCGACCAAATCCACCAGGTGGTTACCAATCTCTGCCAGAACGCGCTGCGCCATAGCCCACCGTTCACGGGCACGCCGCTACTCAAACTGCAGGGCAGCACTGATAAGGATGGCCGGCCCTGTTTGGATGTGATCGACTGGGGTTCGGGCGTGCCGCCGGAGGTGGCGGACAGCATCTTTGACCCCTTCTTCACGACCAGCCCGAAGGGAACCGGGCTTGGCCTGTATATTGCTAGGGAATTGTGTGAAGGAAACGGCGGCTCTCTTGATTACTTCCCCGGTGACGGGGGAGTCGGGAGCCGTTTCCGCGTGACCTTTGCCCGTGCAGAGGAATGCTCTGAAAGCATCGCGATATGAGCAAGGCCAAGAACCAGATCCTGATCGTCGACGACGAACCGGACATCCGCGAGGTGCTGGAACTAACGCTCGGGCGCATGAATCTCGAGACCCGTTCGGCCGCTAATGTCGGCGATGCCAAACACCTGCTCGCCGAGTTCAAGTTCGACCTGTGCCTGACCGATATGCGGTTGCCGGACGGCAACGGCATCGACCTTGTGCGATTCATTCAGGAGAACTACCCCTATCTGCCGGTCGCCGTTATCACGGCGTTCGGAAACATGGAAACCGCGGTTGCGGCCCTCAAGGCCGGCGCTTTTGACTTTGTATCGAAACCCCTCGACCTGAATGACCTACGCAACATCGTTCGCTCGGCCCTGCGCGTCGGCCACGGCGGCGGCGCACCCGTGCCGGCAGCGCCGGTGGCGAGCGCCTCCGAGCCGGTCACGGCCGCTTCTGGTGCCCGCCGACTGTTGGGGGAATCGGAACCAATAAAGAAGGTCCGCGCCATGATCGAGCGTCTCGCCCGTGGCCAGGCGCCTGTCTATATCAGCGGCGACTCAGGCACAGGCAAGGAGCTGGTGGCGCGCCTTATCCACGAGCTTGGGCCGCGAGGCGACCGCCCGTTTGTGCCCGTAAATTGCGGTGCCATCCCGGAAGCCCTGATGGAAAGCGAGTTTTTCGGGCACAAAAAGGGAAGTTTCACCGGAGCGGTTCAGGACAAGGACGGGCTCTTCAAGGCCGCGGACGGCGGCACACTCTTTCTGGACGAAGTGGGCGATCTGCCGTTGCCCATGCAGGTGAAGCTCTTGCGCGCCATCCAGGAGCGGTCTGTTCGGCCGGTCGGCGCGCAAACCGAGATCAAAGTCGATGTCCGTATCCTCTCAGCTACCCACAAGGACTTGCACAGCCTGGTCCAACAAGGGCGCTTCCGTCAGGACCTGTACTACCGGCTCAATGTCATCGAGTTGCATATCCCGCCGCTGCGCGAGCGCTCGGACGACATCCCGCTGCTAGCCAACCACGTGTTGGCGCGACTCGCAGCAAGCCTCGGAATGAAGGTTCCACATCTTACTGACGATGCGCTGACAGTTCTGAAGCACTACGGCTTTCCGGGCAATGTCCGCGAACTGGAAAACATCCTGGAACGGGCACTCACCCTCTGCAATGGTGACGAGATTTCGGCGCCGGACCTGCACCTGCCTGTTTCCGGGAACGGACAGGACGAGTCCGAGGCGAACGGGACATACCAGTCCGGCGGCGAGCGCTCACTCGATGATTATCTTGAACAAGTGGAGCGCCAGGCGATCGAAGCAGCGCTTGGCAAGACCAACCAGAACAAGACAGCCGCAGCCAAACTGCTGGGAATCAGCTTTCGGGCATTGCGCTACAAACTTGAAAAGCTTGGCATTGAGTAATCCACAAAATGTGGATAAGCCTGTGGATATCTCTATCTCGTGCCAGATTCTGACTGTTCCAATCGGTGTTCCGCCAAGAATCTCTTGCTGCAATCGATAAGGTGAGAGGTGCTGGGTGGAATGCTATTCGTTCAAGCTGCCGGATCTAAATGGGATTTTCTGGTCCGACAGACGCACCCGACGGATGGCACGGGAAGTGCATACATGTAGGGGTGCTTGTGGTAAAAAGCCGGGCTCGACGGGCGCATGGCGTGATTTGACGGGTCCCAGAGCTCTGCTAATTCGTTAACGGATAGAGGTAGTCCCGGAAAGCATCGGCCCGGCAGGGAAGTCGGGGCAAATGCGAACACGGTCCCAGATTGGAACTGGGCCGGTTTTTTCCGGGACGCCCTCGTCGCAACAAAACATGACTGGAGGTTTTTGAAATGAAGACGTTGCAACGTGGTTTTACACTGATCGAACTGATGATCGTGGTAGCGATCATCGGCATTCTGGCGGCCATCGCGGTTCCGGCCTACCAGGACTACACCATCAAGTCGCGCGTATCGGAAGGCACGTCGCTGGTCTCTGCTGCGCGTACTTCGGTCGACGTCGCGTTCGCAGAAGGCGTCGGGCTCGCATCCATGTACCAAACCCATGACAGCCTCGGCATCGCAGCGAGCGGTAGCTACAAGAGCAAGTACGTGTCCTACGTGTCGATGCGCGCCAATGGCATCATCGCGATCGGCTACACCAACGAGAAGTCGCTGAGCCCGAATGTTGTGGGCAAGCTCCTGATCTTTGTGCCGACGAACAAGGGCGCGAACCTACAGTGGACAGTTTCGACCGCCAGCACGATTCCGACCAAGTACCGGCCGAAGAACTAGTCCCAGAGTTGTTGCAATCGACAAGGGCGGCTCAGGCCGCCCTTGTCTTTTGGAGGACTCAAATCTGTAGCGACGGGTAACCGTCCTGCAGTTCTGCACTATAAGTAGCGTATGACGAATGATCCATCCCACCGGGAGGAATCGCTGCCGAGACCTGGCGATCGAAAGCGGGACCCTCGGGACCATCAAGTGAAACACCCGCCCGAGCCGGGCCCCCTGAATTCCAGACTACTTTTCGCGGTGCTCTGCGCTTTGTCGTTCCTTGTGCCGCTCGTCTTCTTGCCTGGCGTAAGCGGCCCTTACGTATTCGACGATTACTCAAATCTTCTCGAGAACATCTTCGTCAAGGTCCATTCACTGGATCCAGCCTCACTCTGGCAGGCGGCATTCTCTCTTAATGCGGGGCCACTGCGCCGCCCCGTCGCGATGGTGAGTTTCGCCCTCAACCACTACTTCGCTGGCGACTTCAGCCGCACCACACCGCTCAAGCTCACAAATATTGTCATTCACGGGCTCAACGCCGTGTTGGTGCTGTGGTTTACACGGCTCATCCTTGAACGCGCGGCCGCGCTTGCGACACCGTTTGCCACTCGGCTCGCATCGGCGCGAATGCGTCACTTGCTCGCAGGATTCGTGGCGCTAGCGTGGGCAATTCATCCGATCCAGCTTACGAGCGTGCTGTATATCGTTCAGCGCATGACCGAGCTCTCGGCCCTGTTCACGCTGGCGGCGCTCATCGCATATCTGCACGCGCGCGACATGGCGCTCCGGGGACAGCGCCGCCCGGCGCTTATTCTATTCGCGCTCGCGGTCACAGTCCTCTGGCCCCTCGCGTTGCTGAGCAAGGAGAATGCGATTCTCCTACCCGTATTCATTGCCATTCTGGAGTGGACACTGTTTCGCGCTGAGGACCCCTGGCGGCG
>Ga0209427_10001468_pt1 | contig 27200 bp, 22 predicted proteins | sample DeeMarSWOR136_30_FD_187465 | JGI IMG/M metagenome (GOLD analysis project Ga0209427, IMG submission 187465) | Marine sediment microbial communities from White Oak River estuary, North Carolina - WOR-1-36_30 (SPAdes) (version 2) | ecosystem: Environmental > Aquatic > Marine > Intertidal zone >...
GCAGGCCAGAGAACGTCCGCGCACTCCAGTACTGCGAACGGATACTGCGACTGATTGGCGGCGATATCGCCAGCGCCCAAGGCAGCCAGCCATTGCTTGACGCTACGGCTGCAATCGGGTATCATTGATATGTAAGAAAGCACCCGCAGCCACGCCTGCTACCACAGAGAGTGAGTTCGGAGAGCTGCGGCTTGGCCCACATGCAGCGCGGAGATCGGCACAAGTGTCAACCGAGTCCAAGGCAACAGAGGGAAAACGTAGGCTCACTATTGAACGGGTTGCGCCAGCGCTCGTTGTGCTCGCACAAGGTTCCTACGCAAGGGAGGCTGCAGACCTGGCAGGAGTATCCGTCGCAACCGTGCTCAACTGGATGGATTGGGCCTGGAAGCATCGTGACGAAGTAGACGCCTACTTGCGGGAGAGTCACCCTGACTTACGGGAAGACAGGCTGAAGCACTTGTGGGAGCGAATCGAACGGCGCCGAGCGAGGCGCCAGCGGCGCAGAGACTTTGCAGAATGGCGCTCTTCTGGATAGCCAGAAACCCGCTTTCTTTGCGAAAGCGGGTTTCTCGTTTTGACAGCGCGGGGCGGCCCGCCCACCGCGATCAGAAGGCACACAACGGAGGTGCCGAGACTTGACCGAGATTGGCGACATGGCCATCCGTTTTCTCCGTCGCTTGATTCGCTTCGATACCACAAACCCACCAGGAAACGAGCTTCCGGCTGCGGAGTACGTCGCGTCCATCCTGCAACAGGAAGGCATTGAACCAGTGGTGCTGCAGTCGGCGCCAGGGCGGGGCAACGTTCTGGCGCGGCTGTGCGGGAACGGTTCGGCTAGACCACTGCTGCTCATGTCACACATTGACGTGGTGCCTGCAGATCCTCACGAATGGGACCGCCCACCGTTTTCCGCCGAGGTGGCGGATGGATATGTGTGGGGCCGCGGTGCAGTGGACACCAAGCAGCTCACAGCGATGCAGCTTGCCACGATGCTGACGCTCAAGAGAGAGAACATCCCTCTGAAGCGAGACATTGTCCTGGCCGCCACAGCGGACGAGGAGGCTGGTGGCGTGCAGGGCATGGGCTGGCTGGCACAGCACCATGCCGAGTGGTTCGATTGCGAATATGCGCTCAATGAAGGTGGCGGCTTTGGTCTCGATATCTGGGGGCAGAGGTTCTACGTGTGCCAGACGGGCGAGAAGGGCGTCTGCTGGATGAAGCTCACGGCACATGGCAAACCAGGCCACGGCTCGATCCCGCATTCGGACAACGCTGTGGCCAAACTGTCCGCGGCCCTCGCGAGGTTGTCCCAGGCCCACCTCCCCCAACACCGCACGAATACGGTCGAACGCCTGGTACGAAGTGTGGCCGCCTCGCAGCCATTCCCAGTGTCATGGCTGCTGCCGTTGGCGCTCCACCCGGCATTGGAGGAACCCGTGCTGCGGTACTTTGAGAAGCAGAGCGAATTGGTGGCGGTTCTGCGAGCCACGCTGCACAACACCGTGTCGCCCACAATGCTGCAGGCTGGCCAGAAGATCAACATCATACCCGGTGAGGCCACGGCAGCATTGGATGGGCGCTTGATGCCCGGTCAACAGCCTGAAGACCTGCTGCGCGAGATCCGGCCCCATATTGGCGACGAGATTGAGGTAGAGGTTGTGGGGCGTTCGCTCGGTTACGAAAGCGAACCGGCCAGCCGGCTCTTCGACCTGATCGGGGATGTGCTTGGCCAACACGATCCAGGCAGCAACCTGGTGCCGTATCTCGTGCCCGGTGCTACTGATGGCCGGTTCTTGGCTGAACGAGGCGTCAAGGTCTACGGCTTCTCCCCAGCCAGACCTGAGCCCGACTGGCCTGTGCTCGAACTGGCACACGGCCGCAACGAGCGGATATCCCTCGACAACATGGAGTTCGGAACACACGTGCTGTACGACATTGTGCGGCGCATATGCACGTGATCCACAAGACCGGGGCCAGATAGGCACTTGCCCATCAAGCAGCCGCGGCCCAGCGTCTGGGCGACATAGGGTACTATTGCGGTCGTCGTACGCGGCTTCACGGACGCGGATATCCTCCCCCGCCCCATACCCAGGACAGCGCAGAGCCTGCTGCTTGGGCGAGAGAGGGATCGCCCCGACTCATCTCCCTGACCAACCACCAGGGCACGCAGAAACCCGGCGTCTCCAGGACGTCGGGTTTCTGTGCTGGTCGATCCGCCTATTGCAGAGATTCGCTGCAGCAGGTATCGCGTCGCGAAACCTTGCCTAGAAGATGTGGAATGACGCAATAACCGGCGCGAAGAGCGAAGATACGAGCGACATCACTGTGATGAGCGTGTTCAAAGAGGGACCAGCCGTGTCCTTGAACGGGTCGCCTACAGTGTCGCCCACCACGCTGGCCTTGTGTGCGTCTGAGCCAGGGCCGCCCAACTCTCCCGCCTCGATGAACTTTTTCGCATTGTCCCACAAGCCACCGGCATTTGCCATGAACAGTGCAAAGACGACGCCGGTAAAAATGCTTCCTCCCAGGAATCCGCCCAATGCCTCTGGCCCCAGGATGAACCCGATTAACAGTGGAAAGACCACGGCCAGAAAGGCCGGCACAACGAGCGAGGACAGTGCGTCCTGGGCAGCCAGCGATACGCATTTTGAGTAATCGGGGGTTTCCTTGCCTGCCAGAATGTCGGGCCGTTCGCGGAACTGCTTGCGGATTTCTTCAATCATGGTGAACGCGTTCTTGGTCACGGAGAGCATGGTCAGTGCGCTGAATAGGGGAGGCGTCATGGCCCCCAGAAGAGTACCAGCGACAACGAGTGGGTTGCGCAGACTGATCAACAGTTCGATGCCCCTCGCTTCAACCACCTGACCGTAAGCAGCGAAGAGGGCAAGCACGGTGAGGGCCGCTGCACCAATGGAGAACCCCTTGGTAATAGCCTTGGCGGTGTTGCCCGCAGCATCCAGTGCGTCAGCTCTGTCGATGGCATCGTGCGACATGCCCGACATCTCAGCAATGCCTTTGGCATTATCCACAATAGGACCGTAGGCGTCAGAGGAAAGAACCATCCCACTGAGGCTCAGCATTCCCACGGCGCTGATGCCGACACCATAGACGCCACTGACCCCGAATCGTTCGGCGATGTAGAACGCTACCAGCGTGGCCAGGGCAATGCCCACCAGCGATGGGACAATACTGACCAAGCCATAGCTGAAGCCGGTGATGATGTTGACAGCCGCCCCGGAATGCGAAACGCGCGCGGTTCTGAGCACCGGTCCCCGGTCCGAGGAAGTATAGTAGTCAGACGTGAAGCCGATGAGCACACCAGCTATGAGCCCAGCCAGCGTCGCCCATAGCACACCGACGTTATAGCCGCCCAACAGCACCACCGCGGTGGCCAGCACCCCGAAGATCACGCAGGTGATGATCGTGCCCCGGTTGAGGGCCTGGCCTGGCTTGCCGTCTTCGCCCACGCGGACGAAGCGCATGCCCAGAAGCGATGCCACAATGCCCAGCGTGCAGAGCACCAGAGGGAACACCGTATAGCGCGCTTGAAGAGACACATCACCGGCAAAGACGGCGGCACCCAGCAGCATGGCAGCCACGGTACTGGCCACATAGCTGTCAAAGATATCCGCCCCGGTGCCAGCCACGTCGCCGACATTGTCGCCGACGTTGTCAGCGATCACCGCCGGATTGCGGGGATCATCCTCAGGGATCCCAACTTCTACCTTACCGACCAGATCCGCCGCGATGTCGGCCGTCTTGGTATAGATTCCCCCACCCGCTTTGGCCAGAAGAGCCAGTGCTGATGCTCCGAAGCTAAAGCCGAGTACCAGCTCAGGGTCACCTGTGAGCAGGTATATGAGGCTCATGCCGATGACCGCCAGACCCACCACTGCCAGTCCCATCACGGCGCCGCCGTAGAACGACACCCGGAAGGCACGGTTGAGGTTCTCCCTGGCCGCCGTTGCCGTGCGTACGTTGGCGGCGACAGCCACCGTCATGCCCATGTAGCCAGCGAGTGCCGAACACAGAGCCCCGACCAGGAAAGCCACAGCCATCCTAATGCCGGTCAGCGGATCCACTTGAGCAACCCCGATGCTCAACTGCTCAATGTCGAGGCTGAAGACAACAGCAATGATGAGTCCCAGCACAACGGCGACGCCTCCGAGCGCCGTGTAGAGTGGACCCAAATAGGATGTTGCCCCTTCCTGAATCCAGCTTGCCACCTGTTGTGCTCGCTCCGACCCAGCATCTTGCCGTTTCACCCAGAAGTAAAGCCAGGCTGCCACTCCAGCGGAAGCCACGCCAGCCACGACCGCCGCCAGCAGCCAAGCTTGAGACACAGCAATCATCATTCCTCCCAAAACCAAGAGTTACACATCATAGATGAGGTGCGGCCCCATCGTATTCAGGGGCAACCCACTTCCAACGCAATAGCAGGCCACCCCGTCGATGGAGCCTGGACTGCTAGAGGACCGCCAATCGACCGGGAAAACCCACACGTCACATCATCGCTACGCGACTGGGATATCAATGCTGAATCGAGCGCTACGACGGGCGGTGTCCATCCCGGAGTTCATCCGTCAAAGGCATGGGGGGAAGTGGAGGAGCTTCTCTTCCCTACAGACACCCCGTTCCCGATCCTGCCGTAGAGGAGGTATGCCGGCTGGATTTGCAGACCATGTTGGTTTGCGCCGCCCCCATGTTCGGCCTTCCAAGACCATGCGCAAGTGCTCGATGCCGGAATAGGGCATATCCCTGCGACCGCAGTATTGTAACCAACTGTCCGGCAAAGTGCAAATGGCGCGCTCCGGTAGCCAGAGGCCACCGAAGTGAGATGGTTCGCGCAGATGAGGATGTCGCTGAGCACACATCCGCGACAAAAAGATTGACGACGCAAGGCATTCGTGCTACAATCGCTGCGATGCACCGATACCTGCAGAAGGGCAGAACTCATCACCCCTGATCGTATTGAAGAACGCGCTCCAAGGAGGCAGCGATGTTCAGTAGTTACGAGGAAGCCCGAGCTCACGTGCAAGAGAGACAGTTTCAGATGATCGATCTCAAGTTTGCTGATCTGGCTGGACGCTGGCACCACGTGACGCTCCCGGCGAGCCAGTTCACTGAACAACTGATGCGCGATGGTCTAGGCTTTGATGGTTCAGCGGTCGGCCTCAAGTCAGTGAAGGCAGGCGACATGGTTCTGCTGCCTGACCTGAGCACTGCCTTCCGCGATCCTTTCTGGGACGTGCCGACGCTGAGCTTCATCTGCTCTGCCTACGAAGCGGACACCAAGCTTCCCTTCCCGCGTGACCCGCGCAATATCGCCCGGCGCGCTGAAAGGTACATGATCGAACTGGGCATCGCAGACCAAAGTCGATGGGGACCCGAGTACGAGTTCTATGTCTTTGACAGTGTGGCCTTTGAGTGCGGCGTGAATGCTGCTTCGTACCGCGTGGACAGCGCAGAAGCGGACTGGCAGAGTGCATCCGGCGGGCTTGGGCACCTGATCCCCCGCCAGGGAGGCTATCACGTCATTCCGCCGAAGGACCAGCTCTACAACCTGCGTACGGAGATAACCGTGGTGCTGGCTGAACTGGGCGTCGAGGTCAAATACCACCACCATGAGGTGGGTGGACCGGGCCAGTGCGAGATCGAAACGCCCATGATGGGCCTGCTGCGCAGCGGCGATGTGACGCAGATAGTCAAGTACGTTACCCACATGGTGGCTCGCCAGCACAATCAGACCGCTACGTTCATGCCCAAGCCTCTGTACGGAGAAGCCGGCAGCGGGATGCACTTCCACCAGCATCTGTTCAAGGACGGGCAGAACGCTTTCTACGACGCCGACGGCTATGGCAAGCTCAGCCCAGCCGCCCTGTGGTACATCGGTGGGCTGCTGTACCACGGAGCAGCGGTGCTGGCTTTCACCAACCCGTCGACAAACTCCTACCGTCGGCTGGTGCCGGGCTTTGAAGCACCGGTGAACGCTTTCTTCAGTCTCGGCAATCGCAGTGCGGCAATCAGAGTGCCCAAGTATGCGGATCAGCCTGACACGGCTCGCATCGAGTTTCGCCCTCCTGATGCCAGCTGCAACATTTACCTCGCCTTGGCTGCCCAGTTGATGGCCGGGCTGGACGGCATCCAGCGGCGTTTGGATCCACGTGAACTGGGCCTCGGCCCCATCGACCAGGATGTCTTCTCCTGGAGCGAGGAGCAGCGCAAGACCATCAAGGCCTTGCCAAGGTCTCTGCAGGAGGCGCTGGACGCTCTGGATCGGGATCACGAGTTCTTGCTGGCAGGCGGGGTGTTCGACAAAGGCCAGATAGCCGAATGGATAGAAGCCCGCTCTGAAGAGTACTATGACGTCCGCAACCGCCCGCATCCGTACGAGATGGAGCTGTACTTTGATGTCTAGGCAATGGACCACATAGGAGGGATTGTATGCCAGGCGACCACGAAGACATCGTTGTCTACGGCACGACTTGGTGCGCTGACTGCAAACGCGCCAAACAGTTCCTGGGAGAGCAACGGGTTCACTACCACTGGGTTGATGTCGACAAAGACGCCGACGCGTTGGCCTATGTCGAGGAGATCAACAACGGCAAGCGCATAATCCCGACCATCGTGTGCCGCGATGGCTCCATCCTGGTGGAGCCTTCCAACGCGGAGCTCGCTGAGAAGCTTGGACTAAACATCCAAGCCCAGCGCGCTTTCTACGACGTGATCATTGTCGGTGGGGGACCTGCTGGCCTAACGGCAGCACTCTATCTGGCACGCGAGAAGACTCATGTGCTGGTCATCGAAAAGAGCGTTCAAGGGGGCCAAGCAGCGGCCACCCAGCTTCTGGAGAACGTCCCTGGCTTCGATGAGGGTATTAGCGGAGAGGAGTTTGGCCAGCGGCTGGCCAAACAGGCTGTGCGTTTTGGCGCGGAGCTCCTGCAAGCGCAACAGGTTACGGACGTGCGGATTGACGGCAAATACCGCGAAGTGGTGACCGCCGATGGAAGCACCTACGGGGCGATGGCGGTGCTCATTGCCAGCGGGTCCCATTACCGCCGCCTAGGCGTGCCCGGCGAGGACGAATTGATTGGCGTCAACATCCACTACTGCGCTACATGCGATGGGGCGTTTTACAAGGGAAAAAACGTGCTGGTCGTGGGCGGCGGAAACAGTGGCTTTCAGGAAGGGCTGTTCCTGACCACGTTTGCCGACCATGTGACCATTGTTGAGTTCGCCCCCGAAGTCAAGGCTAGCCAGGCCTTGCAGGACAAGGTGGCTGCACGTGACGACGTGACCGTCGTCACCAACCACGCGGTACAGGAGTTCCTTGTCTCCGGTGGCAAGCTGAGTGCAGTGAAGATCCTGGACCGTGCGACAGATGAGCTCAAGGAATGGCACCCAGACGGGGTCTTCGTCTTTATCGGGCTCAGCCCAAACAGTGGTTTCCTGCCACGCGATTTCGACCGCGACCGCTTTGGCTTCCTGAGCACCGACGCCATGCTGCAGACGTCGGTCAAGGGGTGCTTCGCCGCGGGTGACGTGCGCGCCGGCAGCACCAAACAGGTCGCTTCAGCAGCCGGTGAAGGCGCAACCGCTGCCCTGATGATACGTGAGTACCTGAAAGAGGCGTAGACAGAGGCACTGATCATGGCCACGTCCCTGGCTGCGCGAGATATCGCTCTTCTGCCCTTTGCCGGGACCTGACTACCCAGCACGACAGTCTCTGCTCGTCAGGGGCAGCCTCATTCCGCGAACAGCCCAAGCATGCGCTAGCTACTCGTTGCAGGCAAACAGGTTGTCTACAAGAGCCACCAGAATGGCATTCTCTGGCAAGCTCATTCTCTGTCAGCCCGCCAGGTGGGGGCCGTCGTCCACATCTCAGTGACAGTACCGACCAGCCGCTGTCCAATGAGGCCGGCCAGTCCAAAAGCAACTGGGAACCAAGGCGGAAAACCAAGCAGGCTGGGATTGGCGTAGCGCCAGACGCCAAAATGGACGAACACGGCTTCGGCTGCTGAGCCTATCAGGGCAAGACCCAGGAAGGCGGCAACATCACGTCGCTCGTGCCACAGGCCTATTGCCAGCAGAGTCTCGACCGAGACCGTCGCCAGCAGAAGCAGGTTGTCCTGATACAGCAGGATGATAGTGGCGGCCTCCAAGGAGAAGGCGGCCAGCTCGCGAACTAGTTCAAAGCACAGTTGTCTGGACGATTTCATCTCTCAGAGCTCTGCTGGGTTGGCTGCGCTCGTGCGAGCGATGCTGGAGCTATTCTACCACGAGCCATGCGGAGGAGCAACAATCGGCAAGGAAGAAGGCAAACATGGATGAGAAGGTACGGGCATGGCTGGCCCTTTCGCGCCCGCCATTCCATTCGGTTGGACTCCTCCCGTTCACACTGGGTGCGGTGTTGGCGCGTCAGCTGGGCAGGGCTTTTCGCTGGGATATCTTCGCTTGGGGACTGCTGGGCGTGGTGCTCATCATGCTGGCGACGTACTATGCCGGCGAGTATTGGGACTATGAGGAGGATCTGCTCTCGGGCGCACAAGGTGCCAGCCGGTTTGCAGGAGGTTCCCAGATGCTGCAGCGGGGTCTGCTGCCGCGCCACGCGCCTCTATGGGCCTCGGTCGTCAGCGTGCTTCTGGCTCTGGCGGTCGGCTTCCTCCTCCAACTAGGCTACGGTACGGGGCGGTGGACCGTACCGCTGGGCCTTGCTGGCATACTTGGTGGATTCTTCTACTCCACTCGTCCACTGCGTTGGGTAAGCAGGGGCTGGGGGGAGCTGTGGATCGCTTTCTGTTACGGTTGGCTGCCAGTAGCATCGAGTTTCTACATCCAGACACAGGCGATCATCCCGCTCATCCACTGGGTTGCGATCCCCATCGGCCTTACCATCTTCAACGTGATACTGCTCAATGAGTTCCCGGATTATTCAGCTGATGTGGAGGCTGCAAAGCGCAACCTTACGGTGCGTCTGGGACGCGAGCGCGCTTCCGCACTGTACAGTCTGGTCGGTGTTGCGAGCTGGCTGGGAATGTGGCTCGCTGTCAAGCGCGGTGTGCCGACGAAAGCCCTGTGGCTCTATCTGCCCAGCCTGGCGGTGTCTCTGGTGCTTGTCGGGCAGGTGATACGGGGCCGGTGGCGAGATCGTGCCACACTGGACAAGCTGTGCGGCCTGAACATCGCCGTCAACCTGGGCACCACTGCAGCCTTGATCATTGCATTTCTGGTCTGACCACATGGACCTCTGGCAGCCTGAATGGGGACCGAGGCCCAGGCGCAGGGTGCGTCCGTACTGGTGGCCACCTGGCCTTGTCATGCGGCAGGCAGTGAGCGCGCTGTATGTGGGGGCGCTGGCTCGCTGGCGTGAGCTTCCGCACTGGATTCTTGACTACGGCTTTCGGTGTCTGCCGGGCGCCGCCGGGTCACGAGGCATGGGTTGCATTGGATTCCCGGCACACCCTGTCTGGGAGATGACCAGCGCCTGCAACCTGCACTGCATCCACTGTCATGCCCGGGGCGGCAAGCGCGCAACTGATGAACTGACCACGGCAGAGGCCAAACGCCTCTTGGATCAGCTGGCCGAGATACGCGAATTCCGGATGATGGCCTTTACCGGTGGTGAGCCTCTGGTGCGCGCCGATCTGTTCGAGTTGCTGGCCTACTCGCAGGCATTGGGTTTCACCAACACGTTGGCCACCAACGCAACGCTAGTCGACGATCCCGTGGCCCGACGACTCTTCGCCCACGGCGTGGTGATCGCTGCGGTGAGCCTGGACGGCTTCGACGCCGCGACCCATGACTCAATCCGTGGCTCGCCGGGATCCTTCGACAGCGCTGTGCGAGGCATGCGCGCTCTGCGACGAGCCGGCATTCTCTTGCACATTAACATCACAGCCATGCAGTACAACATGGAACAGATAGAACCGCTGATGTCGCTCGTTGAGGAACTGGGGACAGGCATCCTGCTGATGTACCAGCTGGTCCCCGTGGGCCGAGGACAGGAGGTTGGAGAGGCAGCTCTGGATTTGAACGCAAATGAGCGCCTGATACGCTTCATGGCCAAGGCGCAGCGCGCGACGCACGCCATCATGGAACCGGTGGCCGCGCCGCAGTACTGGCCCTTTCTGCTGCAAGAGAACGGCATTCGCGGCGGTCTGCTCTTACACTTGGCTGAAGCGGTGTTCCACGGGTGCTCTGCAGGAAGGGGCTTTGTCTACGTGAGACCCAACGGAGACGTGCAACCGTGCCCCTTCATCGCAGTGAACTGCGGAAACGTGCGAGAGCTGCCCTTTGCCGCCATCTGGGCCGACTCTCCCGTGCTGCAAGACCTGCGAGCACGCGAGACAAGGCTGAAGGGACGTTGCGGCGACTGCCTGTACAGACGCCTATGCGGTGGATGTCGCGGGCGGGCGTGGGCAACCAGCGGCGACTACCTAGCTGAGGATCCCTCTTGTTTTATCCACTCAGACGATGGAAGCGAGGCAGCCAATTGAGCGTCCCACTGCAGCTTGTCCCTCTCCTCGAACCCATCCGGGAAGACCTGAGGAGAGTGGATGGTCTGCTACATCAAACCGTAGCCGAGGCAGGCGAGCCGCTGAGCTCCAGGCTTCAGGCGCTGCTGAGTTCTGGCAAGCGACTGCGCCCAGCGCTGGTCATCCTTATCGGCCAGGTATTCGGTGCCGGCGATTCACCTTTTCAGTGCCTGGCAGCGGCAGTAGAGATGCTGCACTGTGCCACACTGATCCACGACGACGTGGTGGACGATTCACCTGTACGGCGAGGACAGCACACACTGCACACACTCTGGCCCGCCGGAGCCACGGTGCTGGCGGGCGACTTTCTTCTGGCGCGCTCAGTAGCGCTGGTAGCTGAGCTAGGGCAGCCACGCATCGTACGCGTCCTCGCCCAAAGCCTGTGCACCATCAGCAGAGGTGAGATCAGGCGGCTGCTCGAGACCAACGACACGGGCAATCAACGGCAGCAATACCAGAGCACGATTGAGGCCAAAACCGCTTCGCTCTTCGGCGCAATTGCAGAGATGGCCGGCATCCTCGCGGGAGCTGAGGACACACAGATCACTGGTCTGCATCGGTTTGGCCATGAATTGGGAATGGCCTTTCAGATAGTGGACGACGTTCTGGACTTGACCGGCGATGAGTCACGATTGGGCAAGCCAGTCGGCGGCGACCTGCGCCAGGGCCTCGTCACGCTTCCCGTAATCTATTACCTGGAGCAGTTCACAGGGAATACCGCCGTCCGAGCTGTGCTGTCTGGCCAGCGGGATGAAGAACATGTGCAGGCAGCAATCGAAGCCATCCGCTCGTCTGCAGCAATCGAGGCGTCATTCTCAGAGGCGCGGGCTCACATTCGGAGCAGTCAGGAAGCACTCGGCTTACTCCCCGCCAGCGCGGCACGGGAGACGTTGTCAGCTCTTTGTGATTATGTCGTGGATCGGAGACACTGACAGACAATGGCCTCGACGCGACGCGCGCTAACCAGACCCACAATTGCGGTCACGATTGGCGACCCTGCTGGCATCGGACCGGAGGTCACCGTGAAGGCCCTGGCTGAAAAGGAGCTGTACCTTCTGTGTCAGCCTCTGGTGATCGGCGACGCGGGCGTAGTGCGCAGGGCAGCAGAGATCGCAGGCGTGGCACTGGTTTGCCGGCCCGTGAGCGGAATAGCCTCCGCCCGATTCGAGCACGGTACGCTGGACATGCTGGACCTGAAAAACGTTCAGTGGGGGCAACTGGAGTTGAAGAGGGCCTCGGCCGCGGGCGGCCGAGCGTCCGTGGAATACGTCTCGATGGCGGTGCAGCTCGCGTTGTCGGATGAGATTGATGCGATTGCCACTGGCCCCATCAACAAGCAGGCCATCCACTTGGCGGGCTACGAGTACATCGGCCACACCGAACTCCTTGCGGATCTCACGAATGCGTGTTGTTGCACGACGATGCTCGCTACCTGCGACCTGCGGGTGACTCATGTGACGCGACACGTCCCTCTGCGCGATGTTGCCAGCCATATCACGAAACATCGGGTTCTGGACACCATCTTGGTCACGGCGGAAGGTTTGCGGCAGTTAGGGCTCGAGCGTCCACGCCTGGGCGTGGCGGCGCTGAACCCGCATGGCGGAGACGATGGTCTGCTAGGCCAGGAGGAGATCGAGCAGATTGCGCCCGCGGTGACGGCGGCCCGTGAGATGGGAATCGATGTTCGGGGACCCTTCCCCGCCGATTCTATCTTCTGTCGGGCCACCGCTGGCGAGTTCGATGCAGTCGTGGCCATGTATCACGACCAAGGACACATCCCCATCAAAGTGCACGACTTTGAGCGAAGCTACACCGTCACGCTGGGTCTGCCCATTGTGCGCACTTCGGTGGATCACGGAACCGCATTTGACATCGCATGGCAGGGAACAGCCAGTCCCGCGGGCATGACTGAGGCTATCAAGGCCGCGGCGACCTTGGCGCGCCGCAGACACGGATGATTTAGGAAGTGGCGTCGGACGATGGGCATGACTTGACACAGGGGACCATTCTTGTCACAATACGACGCCTGGACAGCCCGCCTGGTGAGGGCAAACGGATCAAGGGAATCTGATAGCCCATTCACCGTGAATCATGCGGGACGTATCGGGAAATCCATATCAGGATGACACTGATGCTATACGCCATTGCTCGCTTTGCTAGAACCAATTGGACAGTCCTGATCCTGATGACCGGCCTGCTGGCAGCGTGGTTTCTGCTGCGTATGCGGAGCACCGATCTGGCTTCCGTTGAGCAGTTCGACCGGCGGACAAAGATGGGCCAGCCGGCCCTGGTGGTTCTGTTCAGCAACACTTGACCGCCCTGCCTGGTGGCCAAGCCTGTCGTCGACAGGCTGGAGAGTGCACTGGAAGGCCAAGGTGAAGTCATCCGGCTAGACGTGATGAGCAGTCTCGGCTTGACGGTCGCCCGGATGTATGGTGTTCGAGCCACACCTACGCTGCTCGTCTTCGACGGGGCAGGAAATATCATCCACCGTCAGGTAGGTATCCCCAAGGCCGACGCTGTGCTTGCAGCGGTGGGCGAATTGGCGGGAAGCTGATCGTGGGAGACCGCGCGCGGAAGGGCACGGCGCTTGGAATTCTCGAGCTTTCTCCTTGAGGCAGTGATCGTCTCCCTGTCGGGTGTGATGGCCCCCGGGCCGCTAACCGCTGTGACAATAGCGAAAGGGAACGAGTCTCCTGGCGCCGGTGCCATGATCGCCATAGGACACGGTATCGTGGAGCTCCCGCTGATGCTGTCCATTTTCCACGGCATGGGTCATCTCTTGAACTCCTCCGATGTGAAGGCTGTGATCTCTGCCGCTGGCAGCCTGTTCCTGGTGATGATGAGCATTGACATGTTTCGCAGCGTCAAGGGGGTGAGAGGTTCGTCCCCCAACTATCCGAGCTCGCCCCTGACCGCAGGAGTCCTTCTCAGCGTGGGCAATGTGTACTTCTTCTTATGGTGGGCGACGGTTGGAGCGGCCCTGATCTCGCGGTCGGTGCAGTTCGGTGTCACAGGGTTTCTCGTGTTCGCCCTTGCTCACTGGTCGTGCGACCTTTTGTGGGACTCGTTCCTTTCGCTTCTGACCTTCCGAGGTGGTCGGTTCTTCGGAAGAAGGTTCCAGAAGATTGCCTTCGCCATCTGCGGCGTCTGTCTGCTCTTCTACAGCGCCAAGTCCTTCGTCGATGCTCTCCGATTGTTCGCGGTATAGAGAAACGATGCACGCCCGCCCTCCACTCGTGGCCAGCTCATTTCAGCGTACCGACAGACAAGTGGTGCTCTGGTGACCTCCACCGCCTACTCCCTTCTGGTCAAGCCCGACCGAATCCGCATTTATGTCCAGACGCTGCGCTCACAGCCCAGTCTGGCTATTGACTTAGAGGCGGACAGTCTGTACTCCTATCCCGAGAAGATCTGTCTGGTTCAGATCTCGACGCCATCCACCAACACCATCCTGGACGCGCTCACCGGGGGCGATGCCAGCCGTGCCTTGGGAACAGTGCTCAGCGACGGAGCTATCTGCAAGGTGTTTCACGGTGGAGACTATGACATCCGGCTGCTCAAGAGACACTACGGCTTTGAGGTTAGGAGCATTGTGGACACCATGATCGGCGCACAACTCGCGGGGCGCGCCAAGGTAGGGCTGGCAGATCTCCTGCAGGATGAGTTCGGCGTCCACCTGGAGAAGCGATATCAGCGCGCCAACTGGTCGGCCCGCCCGCTGTCGCCGCAGCAGCTGCAGTACGCTGCGCTTGACACGGCCTGGCTGCTGCCATTGTGGCGCAACATACGGGAACAACTGGTCAGTTTGGGACGCCTGGAGTGGGCGGAAGAGGAGTTCCGCCTGTTGCAGGCGGTGGTGCCTTCTCCCGAACGCGGACCTTCGTGCTTCGATATCAAGGGATACCAGCAGCTGTCGGCAAGAGAGCTGGCAATCCTGCAAGCCCTGGTCGAGCTTCGCGAGGAGACTGCCCGTGCTTGGAACCGCCCGCCTTTCAAGGTCCTGTCCAATAGGGTCCTGCTGAGATGGGCACAGTCTCCACCCTCCAACCGCGGCCAAGTCGTTCAGACTCCAGGTGCCGGCAGGGACCTTCTCAGGCGTCTGGCACCCCAGATCGTTGCTGCGATCCGCAGAGCGAAATCATTGCCTGAGGAGGATTGGCCTCGGCGTGAGCTTACTCCCTATCGTCCTTTGACGCCGGAGCAGAAACGCCGCCTGAGGCGTCTGAAAACGGCGAGGAGCGAAGCTTCCAAGCGGCTGGGTTTGGACGCTGGCCTCCTCGTCAGCTCCAAGACCCTGGAGAAGCTGGCTCGCGCCGATCCGAAGGAGTCCAAAGGCCTGCTGGAGGACTCGCTCAAGCATTGGCAGTTGCACGTGTTGGGATCAGCCATCCGCCGTGCACTTTGACCGTTGAGCCGCCGACCAAGCCAGGCCTTGCGGCTCCATAGGTATCGGAACATGCACTGCCGAGCTGAACAGGCTTTGTATGCTGCCAACCGAGACCGTCTGTACTAGGCTCCACTCACCAAAACGCGGCCAACAACAAGCAAAGGACGAATGTGCTATGGACAAGCAGCCAAGCTCTCGCACCTGTTTTCTCTGTGGCCGACAGAATCAGGTCGGCCTGAGGATGACCTGGCACAACGACGCCGGTGCGCGGCAGGTCAAATCCACGGTCACCGTTCCGGAGCACTTTAACGGCTACCCCGGTTTTGTGCATGGTGGTATCATAGCTGCGATGCTAGATGAAACGGCTGGTCGCGCCCTGCTGTTGGATGGAGACTCAGACAGACTGATGGTTACGCTCAAGCTGGAAGTGAAGTACCGCCGTCCCACCCCGACCGGCGAACCCCTGACGGTAGTCGGATGGATCATCAAGCAGAGCGCGACCCGTGCCAAGGTTGCCGCAGAACTCCGTCTTGCCGATGGAACGGTATGTGCAGAGTGCGAAGCGGTCCTCAGCCGGCCACCCGAGGAGTTTTTCCGGCGATGGGAGCCCGAGAAGCAGTACTGGCGGGTGGACGACGACTGACGACGCACTGTTCGCAGTCGGCAGTTGCGGCACGCAGTCCACACTCGTCGGCGCCAGCAGTCGCTAGTACTAGTCGCTAGCGGAGAGGAGTACCACTGATTCAACTAGATGGTCCTTGGTTCAAAGACGAGGACGGGCGCACGCTGATCTTGCGCGGCGTGAATCTGGGTGGGAGCAGCAAGGTGCCCTACCGCCCCAACGGTGCAACCTACATCCGCGCCGGATTCTACGATCACCGCAAGGTATCCTTCGTCGGACGTCCCTTCCCACTGGACGAGGCGGACGAACACTTTGCCCGGCTGCGCTCCTGGGGGCTTACCTTCCTCCGCTTCTTGGTCACGTGGGAAGCAGTGGAGCACTCTGGGCCGGGAATCTACGACAAAGAGTATCTCGACTACCTGGTGCAAGTAGTGGGCAAAGCGGGCGAACATGGCATCCAACTGCTGATCGATCCGCACCAAGACGTTTGGAGCCGCATGTCCGGCGGTGACGGAGCTCCCGGCTGGACTTTCGAAGTCGTGGGCATGGACGTCACCCAGTTCATAGAAGCAGGTGCGGCCATCGTACACGCGATCCACGGTGACCCATTCCCGCGCATGATCTGGCCGTCCAACTATGCGAAGCTCGCGGCGGCTACGATGTTCACCCTCTTCTTCGGTGGCAATGATTTCGCCCCTCGGACCCGCGTAGATGGCGAGCCAGTGCAGGAGTTCCTCCAGCGGCACTACATCAATGCCATGAAACAGATCGTCCTGCGCCTGAAGAACCAAGCCCACGTCGTGGGCTATGACACTCTGAATGAGCCGTCGGCTGGCTTCATTGGCCGGGAGGACCTCACGAGCAGCGGTGGCCTGGTGCGCTTCGGAGAGTCGCCCTCCCCCTTTCAGTCGATGCTGCTGGGCGCTGGATTTCCACAGATCGTGGACGTATGGGAAGTAGGCATCCGCGGCCCGAGGCTGCGCGAGCGAAGGCGATTGAATCCCATGGGCGTGCGAGTCTGGGACGAAGACCACGACTGTGTCTGGCGGCAGAATGGCGTCTGGAACGTTGGCGCCGATGGGACGCCGCAACTCCTCGGTGCCGACCACTTCACACGCGTCGCCGGTCGGCGGGTAGATTTCGCAAAGGATTATCTGCGGCCTTTCTTCAAGCGCTACGCCCAGGAGATTCGCTCGGTCGACCCCGATGCCATCATCTTTCTTGAGGATCAGCCAGGCAGAGGGCGCTTTCACTGGGGCGCGAAAGATCCTCCGAACGTAGTCCACGCTGCGCATTGGTACGATGGCGTAACACTCTATACCAAGCATTACCGGCCCTACTTGGCCGTTGACCTGGCCACGGGCAGGATTCTCCTGACGCCACGCGGAAACCGGCGCTCCTTCAGCAGGCAGCTGGCTCGGATTAAGGAGGAGTCTGCTCAGCAAATGGGAGGGATTCCCACCCTCATCGGCGAGCTGGGCATTCCATTTGATATGCAGGGCAAACAGGCCTACCGAACGGGTGACTTTTCGCTGCAGGTGCGGGCACTGGATGCGAGTCTATGCGCCATCGAGGATAACCTCTTGTCCTGCACGCTGTGGAACTATACTGCCGACAACGACAACCTGCACGGCGACCAATGGAACGACGAGGATCTGTCCATCTTCAGCCGCGATCAGCAGACCGACCGCAGCGATATCAACTCCGGCGGACGAGCGCTTCGGGCAGCTGTTCGGCCGTATGCCTGCGCGGTTGCTGGCGAACCACTGCGCATGCACTTTGACGTCAAACGCCGTACCTTCGAGTTCGAATTCCGCCACGACCCGGCCATCCTCGCACCCACGGAGGTCTTCCTGCCCGCCTACCAGTATCCAGATGGCTGCGTGGTCAAGGTATCGGACGGCACATACGAACTGCACCCCGCTGAACAAACCCTTGTCTACCGACATACCGCAGACCTTGGCACCCACCGCATCCATGTGAGACCTGGGTAACGCAATCTGCAACGAGTGACAAAGCCTCTAGCCGCTCCCCACTGACCCAAGCTTGGTCGCCACCCTGCGTTGTGGATTCGCACAGGACGCCCAAAGCATCTTGGTGCGCATGTGGTCCTATGCGTTCGGTCGTCCCCCGCATCAGCGAATCGTCAGCCTGTTGTCGGCTGCTTCTCAGGCAAAGTGACTGGTGCCTGCTATACTATGGTTGCATAGAGGGTCCGGCACCATAAGGCCCAGCTGCGGCTGCAGGGAACACCGGACCGATCAGAAGGAGGGAAGAAGTCAATGTGTTGGTGGTACCGTCCGTGGTACCCAAGGTTCATGTTCAGACGGTGGCGTCGGCCCTACTGGCGTCGTCGCTACTGGCGTCGCCGCTTCTTCTGGGGAGCCCCAGGGTGCGGCTGCCTACCGCTGATGTTTCTGGCGGTACTGGTTCTGTTCATGTTCACACTGTCGATGTGCTCAGGCGCCTGCTGGTACTGGTACTAGGCGCAGCCGGGCGATGGACAGGCCAGCCACGCTACATCAACTCTGCCTGACATGGCGCGAAGATCAAGGCACAGGTGAAGCCACCGAGATCAGCACCTCGGTGGCTCACTTTTTGGCCTTCTAGACCATCTCAATGTGTCTCCTGACGCCGGTACTTGCGCTCATACAATCCCTGGTCATAGGGCGCTCTTCGACCTGGACATCGGGCTCTGGAGCAAAGCTGGCAGCTCTCAAAGCTGATCTGCGTGGGAAAGAAGATGCCAGACAGCGACTTGGTTGGAATCATCAACATGTGATCCGTCAACCGGACGCCGACCAGCTTCTCTGTGTTGCCGAGAATGGTGAATAACGCCCGCTGCTCCTCCAGTGGCCAGTCCGCCAGTGACCCCGGCGCCATGGATGAGAGGCTCCCCGGACGATAGTGGTCAGTCAAGTGCTGGCGCAAGGCCGCGATCGCCCCGTGCAGTGCCATCTCTGCGATTGTCTCGGCCCAGAACTGTCTCAGCAGGTCGCTCTTAGAACTGTACCACTGGCTCAGCTCCATGCCGCAGGTCGCTACATAGGCGAAGACACGATGAGCGTCCGCTAGATTGACGCGCAGCACGCGGCTATCCAGTCGAACGCCCTCGATCACAACATGGTCGTCCTGCTTTGCGTCAACGAAAGCCACCCGGTAGAGGGCCTTGGGCCTGGCGACTGCGCTGGCCTCGTCCAGAAGGTGCCTCAGATCGCCAAGATAGGGACTCACACTCTCGATTCGCAGCCGCTTCCGCAGCACTTCCATCTCCAACTCGAAGGGAAGACTGTCTAGTACGATTGCATCCACAGAGGTACCTCGTCAGGGGATCACCAAACCTACCGGTGCAACGCTTTGGGTCACATTCTTGTGGCCTTCTGAACCGAACGTTTCACACCGTCCTTCGGCCAAAGGCCATCCCACCAACCGCACGATGCAGGACAAGCCAGCTGCTGTAGGTCCAAACAAGCTGGGGGCGCCGAGCAGCACAGCCAGCCCAAGGAGGATTGCTGGCTGAGACTTGCGGCTTTCGGATTCCATGCAGGCATCCGGGTAATTGACTACAGTCCGTACGACCATGTTGTATTGTACCCAATTGTACGGTCCTGAGAAAGCATGCGCCGTGGAGAGAGTAGCTCGGAATGGGACAGAGATAAGCACCGCTAGTGCACCAAGGCCCGCCAAACCGTTGACGACTCCGCACCGGCTACCGATGACTGTCGTGGAGAATCGCCTCTCCAGCTCAGCGCTGCGGCACGACCAGCGCAACCTTTTCATGGCTCCGAACAGGCTGGGAATCGCCTTGGGTGCCATTTGACCCTTTCTCTGCTCGGTGGTACAATGAAGGTGCCTGATTGAAAGGCACCTCGCTGGGGGAGCCCGGCATGGCCGGCTGAGAGGATTGGCGTGGAGCCATCGACCCCTCTGACCTGACCTAGATAATGCTAGCGTAGGGAAGCGAATCGCGCACAAGAGAGCCGCTGGCCGCATCTGGGTCGGCGGCTATTGTATTGTACAGTGCTGAACACGGAGATGAGGTCATGAGGCAGGCCGAGAGACCGCCATCAGAGCAAGCCTTTGACGGCGTAGCGTCGGTCTACGACTCGTGGTTTGAGATGCCACTGGGCCGAATCGTGGATCAGCTGGAGAAGGATTTGCTGTACCAGTTCGCTGCGCCGCAAAGGGGCGAGCTGGTGCTGGACGTGGGCACCGGCACTGGCCACTTTGCCTTCGACCTGGCCGGCCGTGGGGGGATGGTTGTGGGGATGGATGTCTCCACGCCTATGTTGGCAGTGGCACAGGGCAAGGGAGCGTCAGTGCACCTGCTTCAGGGCGATGCGGCAGCACTGCCGGTGGCCACGGAATCGTTCGACTTGGTATTCTCGGTTACGACGTTGGAGTTCGTCGCCCGTCGTCTGCGGGCGGTACAGGAGATGTGGCGAGCACTGCGTCCTGGGGGACGGTTGGTGGTCGCAGTGCTGAATGCGCTAAGCCCTTGGGCCTGGGCTCGCCGACTTGAGAGCAGGAAACAGAAAACTCCTTTCTCCCATGCGCATTTCTTCTATCCCTGGGAGTTCGTTGACCTGCTCCACGACCTGGGACGCGTGACATGGAGCAGCTCGGTCTTTGTCGGGCCGCAGGGTACTGGCCTGCACCGGGCCTGGGGCCTGGAGCGGCTCGGACGCGTACTACTCAGACCGTTCGGGGCTCTGCTGGTGGGGAGAGTGAGGAAATGGGAGTAGGAGTGCAAGCAGGTGTTTATCCACTGGGTCAAGACGACGTCACAGCTGCTATCCAGGAGCATGGGAGGCCTTATGCGCCCACGGCCTGGACTGTCATCCTGGAACGGTAAGGACACCCTTGGAGGAGGACAAGCTGCCTGTGCTGACCGCACCGGGCGACGCGTTTCTGGCAGTGGCTGTACACGGGGGAACGACACGGGTCATTACTCTGTCGGGGGCTTCCCCGCCAGTGCAACCGCATGAGGCGAGTGCCGATGTTGGGTAGAGAGTGGAGACAAAGCGCACGACAGGCTGCCCGCAACTTCCTGCCGCCGCTGCTGTTGACGGGGCTGTTCCTCGCCGCGTGGCAGTGCGCAACCTGGCTGTGGCGCATCGAGGCGTACCTGCTGCCCGCGCCATCGCGAGTGGTGGCCGCTGGGCTCGAAGCCCGGGGCCTGCTCAGCGGGCACATTCAGCAGACGCTGCGTGAGACGCTGATCGGGTTCGGCATCGCGCTGCTCGTCGGGCTGCTGCTGGCGGTAGCGATTGACCTTTCGTCCCTCCTGCGTCGTGCCCTGTACCCACTGCTCGTGGTGACACAGACCGTGCCCATCATGACCATCGCTCCGCTGCTGGTGATCTGGCTCGGCTACACGATTTGGCCCAAGATCATCGTGGTCGCCTTGGTCTGCTTTTTCCCCATCGTGGTCACCAGCGCGGATGGGCTACGCTCCGCCGACCCGGAGTTGCTGGCGCTCTTGCAGGCAATGGGAGCCACCCGCAGCCAGGTGTTCCTCAAAGTGCGTGTGCCCGGGGCTCTGCCCGCGGTGTTCTCCGGTGTCAAGATCGCCATCACCTACAGCGTGATCGGCGCCATTATCGGCGAATGGGTTGGCGCGAGCAAGGGGTTGGGCGTGTTCATATTGCGCGCCTCCAACTCGTTTCGTACCGACTGGGTCTTTGCCGCCATCACCATGAGTTCCATGCTGAGTATCATTCTCTTCCTGGCGGTGGCGGTGATCGAGAGGCTGGCACTGCCATGGTACTACACAGCTACACGCGAGGAACGCTGGGAAGAGATACGCTCGTGAATGGACAGTCAGGAAGGAGGTGAAATATGTTACACAAACGCAAGCCTATTGCTGCAGCAGTGCTGCTCGCTGTCTTGCTGTTCAATTGTGCCGCTCCTGCCCCTACCCCGACACCACTGCCGACCGCCGCGCCCACACTTGCACCCATCGCAACTCCGAAACCCACAAGGGCTATCCTGTCTCTGGACTGGGTTCCGAACACCAACCACACCGGCTTCTATGTGGCGCTGGAAAAGGGATGGTACACCGAAGAAGGAATCTCTCTGGAGATCCAGATCCCTTCAGACCCGGCGGCCGCGCTCAAACAGGTCGCCTTCGGCAACACCGAGTTCGGCGTGAGCTTCCAGGAGGAGGTGACCATCGCTCGCTCCAGCGGCATACCGGTGGTATCTCTTGCGGCCATCATCCAGCACAATACGTCGGCCTTCGCCTCGCTGGCCGAGACTGGCATCCAGCGAGCCAAGGACGTCGACGGGAAGCGCTACGCGTCCTACGGACTGCCCATTGAGCGGCCGATTCTTGGCCAGCTCATGGCCTGCGACGGCGGCGACATTGATACCGTCGAGTTCATCGACGTCGGGTTTGAGGCCTTTCCCGCACTCATTGGCAAGCGCGTGGACCTTGCTTGGATATTCATGGCCTGGGATGGCGTGCAGGCAGAGATCATGGGCGTCGAATTGAACACCCTGCCCTTGTATGGCAGCTGTGTGCCAGACTACTACACCCCCGTGATCATCGCCGGGGAAACGACCATAGAGAACAAGCCGGAGCTGATTCGGCGGTTCATGGCCGCAACAGCGCGCGGCTACCGGCACGCGATTGCCGAGCCACAGGAGTCGGCCGAAATCCTGTTGCGCGCATCTCCCGAGACCAACCCGGAGCTGGTCCGTCGCAGCCAGGCATGGCTCAGCCCGCGCTATCAGGATGACGCTGAGCACTGGGGCGAGCAGAAGCCAGAGGTTTGGCGGGAGTTCGCGGAATTTATGTTCGAGCAGGGCCTGATCACAACAGCGGTCGACCCGAGCCAAGCTTTTACCAACGACTTTCTGCCGTGAGAACTTGCTGCGGTGGGTCGTGTCCCTGGCTACGCCTGTGACAGCGGGTGACAGCCCGACGGAGGACTGCCATCAGAAGCAGCAACAACTGGAACGATCCGGCCAAGATCGAGATATGCGACGTGCACAAGGCCTACCGCGTGAACGGGCAGAAGGTGCAAGCGCTGGCCGGCGTCAGCCTGCGCGCTGCAGCCGGTACCTTCGTCACGATCATCGGCCCCAGCGGCTGCGGCAAGAGCACGCTGTTCAGCATCATCTGCGGTCTGCAGCAGCCCGACCGGGGCGAGATACACTTCGATGGCGTGACCGTCCGTGAGCGTGCTGGCACAGTGGGCTACATGCCGCAGCGCGACTTGCTGATGCCCTGGCGCAGGGTGCTGGACAATGTAATCCTCGGACCAGAGGTGCGCGGTGACGACACCGCAGCGGCACGTCGCGAAGCGCGGGAACTGCTACCGCTCTTCGGGTTGGAGGGATTCGCAGACAGCTATCCGGCAGCACTGTCTGGGGGAATGCGTCAGCGTGCCGCCTTGCTGCGCACTTTTCTGTGCCAGAAGGACGTCATGCTGCTTGATGAACCCTTCGGTGCGCTGGATGCCATCACGCGCAATTCTCTGCAGAGGTGGCTACTGCACGTATGGCAACGCTTTCGCCATACCATACTCTTTATCACGCACGACGTCGAGGAAGCAGTCTTCCTCTCAGACTATGTCCATGTACTCACCCCAAGGCCGGGCCGGGTCCGCTTGGAGCTGGACATCCCCCTGCCCCGGCCTCGTGCGCGTGAGGTAGTCTTCAGCCCCGAGTTCGCCGCCCTGAAGCAACAGTTGCTCGATGCGCTGACGAACGGATGAAGCGGGGGCCAGGCACCCCGAGCAGTCTAGATCGCCTGGCTTCTTCACCCGCACTGACCAGAGTGCCTCACGGAGCCGGGTGGACCGGGCTAGGTCAGCTGTTTTGACAAGCGCTTCGCTGAGGAGTATAATGATCAGCGGTTGGGGCCTGCTGGTCTGCCCAAGCCCCGGCCAAGCTTCGCGTGGATAAGAGGCACAACGGACAGCAGCTAAGAGAACGGATGGACGTAGACAGTAGCAGCAGTCATAAACAGAGCAGTTCCGACGACCCTGCGAGTTACCAAAAGATAGTCCCCCCGTAGGCACACAGGCAGCGAAGCGAAGACACGGGTCCGCCCGCGCTCGTCCTTAAGTCGCAGCTTGTTGCTGCGGCTTTTTTCTGTCTGGGGAACCTCAGCCGTGACATACTGGGTCCGAGGAGCGGCCACCTTTGTCGCTTGGAGGTGCCCCATGACCATGTACCTGAGCCGCATCTTGGGCAAGCCTGTTTGGGATGAGCAAGGCGAGCGCCTGGGCCGCTGCGTCGATCTGCTGGCAGCCGAGGGCGAGGTAGGGTTTCCCCATCTGCGAGCCATCGCTGTACATGATGGTCAAGAGACGCGACTGATCGCAGCCCAAGCCATCGCCTGGCTGACCCCTTCCATCATCCTGAATACCTCTCACCCTCCGACCTACGAACCTCGCGGAGATGAATTGTGGCTGGCGCGCCAGGTGCTTGATCGTCAGATTGTTGACACCGAAGGACGTCGTCTGGTCCGCGCCAACGATGTGCAAATCACGCGCGTTTCCACAAATGGAGTTCGCTATCACCTCGCTGGAGTGGACGTGGGCACCCTTGGACTGCTGCGCCGCCTGGGGGTGGAGGGGCTCGCACAGACCCTGTTCAGGCTGCTGCGTAGGCAACCCCCCAAGGCAATCATTCCCTGGCGTGATGTCGCTTCGCTACAGGCCGACGAGCCTATTCGCCTCCGCGTTTCGCTTGAGAAGATTAGCGAGTTCCACCCTGCTGACATCGCTGACATCATTGAAGAGCTCGACCGCCCCACTGGCCAGGCGCTGCTTCAGACACTGGATACCGAGATCATTGCTGACACGATTGAGGAGATTGAACCGGAGCTGCAGGTGAGCATCCTGGGCACGCTGCCGCCAGAGCAAGCTGCTGATGTGTTGGAGGAAATGGGCCCAGACGTTGCAGCAGACCTGTTGGCTGATCTGCAACCCACTCAGCGGGCGGAGCTTTTGGAGTTGATGGAGGCCGAGGATGCCACCGATGTCCAGAAGCTCCTGACCTTCCCGGAAGACTCTGCCGGAGGGATCATGACTACTGAGTTTGCCACGATCCCTATGGGACTGACCGTAGGCAAGGCCCTGGAACACCTGCGGCAGTCACAGGCAGCCCATGAGGACGAAGCGCTGTTCTATATCTATGTCTTGGACGACAAACGGAGGCTGCAGGGGGTCATCGCCTTGCGCGAACTGGTGCTGGCATCGCCAGATGTCGCGGTACGGGATATCATGCAGACAGGTGTCGTCACGGTCGACCCACTGGCATCTCAGCGGGACGTAGCTCGCCTGGTGGCCAAGTACAATCTGCTGGCCGTACCGGTGGTCGATGATGCAGAGACGATGCAAGGGATTGTCACGGTGGACGACGCCATCGATGCAATCATTCCCACGGCATGGAAGAAACGCCTGCCCCGGGTTTTCTGAGACACCGTCGCGCCATCGGAGACAGGCATGACATTCACACAACGAGTGAGACCTATCGCTCTTCGCATTCTGTTCTTGTTAGGCGTCATCGGGCCCGGGCTGATCACCGCCAGTGCGGGAAACGACGCTCCGGGGATTGCCACGTATTCCATGGCCGGGTCCTTCTACGGGTACGGTCTGCTGTGGGTCTTGCTGTGGGCAGCTATAGGAGCGGTTGTACTGCTCGAGATGGCGGCACGGATGGGCGCGACCACCGGCAAAGGCCTGACCGAATTGATACGAGAGCGGTTTGGGGTCCGGGTGACCTTCTTGATCACGCTTGGCATCCTGATAGCAAACATAGGCACGACGACCGCGCAGTTTGCAGGAATCGCCGCCAGCGCAGAGCTCTTTGGCTTGGCACGCCACACGATGGTCCCTCTGGTAGCTGTAGCCGTATGGTTCCTCGTCCTGCGCGGCTCATATGAACGAGTAGAGAGAGTACTGCTGTTCCTGACCTTGTACGCAGTGGCCTATGTGATCACGACCTTCGTCGTGCGGCCACCGTGGGGTGAGGTGTTGCGGCAGGTGATGGTGCCTTCGGTGCGCTTGGAGGCCGACTACCTGTTGGCCTTGCTGGCTACGGTCGGCACGACGGTGACACCTTGGGCCTGCGCGTATATGCAGGCCTCCGTCGCCGACAAGGGCGTCACGGCACTGGAATACCCGTACACCCGGTTTGACGTGATCCTCGGCCTTATGGTGAGCAGCCTAGTCGCCGCCTTTATCGTGATCTGCGCAGCGGTAACCCTGTTCGCCAACGGCATCCGTGTGGAGACGGCGACACAGGCTGCGCAGGCGCTTGCCCCGCTGGCCGGGTCCTGGGCGAAGCAGCTCTTTGGCATTGGTCTCTTTGGTGCATCGGTGCTGGCAGCCTCGGTCCTACCGCTAGCCACAACCTATGCCATCTGTGAGGTCTTTGGATGGGAGCGAGGCATCGACCGTGAAGTTGGTGAAGCGCCCATCTTCTACGGGCTGTACACTCTTCTCATCGTGGCCAGCTCGATCGTGGTGCTCATTCCCGGCATTCCTCTCTTTCCCCTCATGTGGCTGTCACAGGTGCTGAACGCAGTTCTCTTGCCTTCGGTGATGATCCTGATGCTGCGCCTCGCCAACGATCCGCGCATCATGAAAAGGCAGCGCAACTCGCCCCTCACCAACGTTCTGGCTACCTTGCTGGCAGTCGTTATCACCGCAGCGACTTTTGCTCTGCTTGTGGATGCGGTGCTGTAGACGCCACCTTCCCCACTGGACTGCGCCCCCGATCGCTCTCTCAGGTCCAGCGTGCTTCTCGGGCAGCCATCGGTTTGGCATGAGGAGGAGGTCTAGGGAGATGTGGTGAGGGATCCCCTCATCCTGTCCAACGCTTCCGCCAGAATAGAGCGCGGGCAGCCAAAATTGAGGCGAAGGAACCCGTCGCCGCCTTCACCGTACTGCGCCCCATCGCTCAAGGCCACTTCCGCCCGGCGCAGGAAGAATTCAAACGGTCGCTCCGGGATGCCGGCCTGTCGACAGTCAAGCCAGGCCAGATAGGTCGCTTCGGGTTGGGTCATGTGTATGCCAGGTAGATGCTCATCGATGTACAGCCGCAGGAAATCGCGGTTGCCCTGTAGGTAATGCAACAGCTCGTCCAGCCAGGGTTGACCATCTCGATACGCTGCCAGTGCGGCCACGTAGCCAATGATGCCCGGGGCTCTCACAAGATCCTGACGTGCAATCTCGAACTTTTGGCGCAGATCATCGTTCGAGATGACGACAAACCCACAGTGCAGGCCTGCCAAATTGAATGTCTTGGTCGGTGCCATAAAGGTGATTGTCGCTTTGGCAATCTCGGGATCGAGCGACGCTATGGGCAGGTGCTCGTGGCCATGAAACAACAAGTCACAATGGATCTCGTCCGAGCAGATGACGATGTCGTGACGTAGGCAGATCTCGGCCATACGCTCCAGCTCTTGACGGCGGAACACTCGCCCAACCGGATTGTGTGGGTTGCATAGGACAAAAACCCGCGTCCGCTCCGAGATAGCCGCTTCTAAGGCCTCGAAATCGATCACATAGCGCCCATCTGCCTGCCGCGTTAGCTGCATTGCATGACAGGCGCGCTGGGTGTGCCTGGGCAGCGCCAGGATACGCTGATAGACAGGGGTTTGCAGCAGCAAACCATCGCCCGGGTCGGTGAG
>Ga0209427_10001471_pt1 | contig 27182 bp, 16 predicted proteins | sample DeeMarSWOR136_30_FD_187465 | JGI IMG/M metagenome (GOLD analysis project Ga0209427, IMG submission 187465) | Marine sediment microbial communities from White Oak River estuary, North Carolina - WOR-1-36_30 (SPAdes) (version 2) | ecosystem: Environmental > Aquatic > Marine > Intertidal zone >...
CATCTTTCCCGTATTAGAGCCTTTTCAGCCCCCAGTTCCTCTGATGCTTTACTCCCCACAAAAAAGGGGAGGGAAAATTTTGGTTTATTTTCGTCTTCTGAGTGCCCAGAAGCTGGCTATGCCGATGATGCTGGCTATGACGACGGCTGCGATTATGGCTACTTCTGTTGTGATGAATGGTGCTTCTGTAGGTTCTGCTGGTTCAGGCTCTGTAGGCTCAGGCTCAGTTGGTTCAGGTTCTGTAGGCTCAGGCTCAGTTGGTTCAGGTTCAGTTGGCTCAGGCTCAGTTGGTTCAGGCTCTATTGGCACTGCCGGTGCAGGTGCTGGACCCACTGAAACATAGGTTGCTGCTCCTGAGCTGCCATAAGATTCGTCGCTCTCGAAAGAGGCGATTATCTTGTAGGTGCCTTCTTCTGGCGGAGTCCACGCAAGACCGAAAGTTCCATAGTACCCTTCAGTTGTGACTGTGCCGATGTCGACGTAATTGCCTTCTGAATCTATAGCTGTTAACGTAACTGGAACACCAGTTATCGTCTCATTTTCCCAGATTCCGCCGATTGGCCTCTGCAGATGCAAGTACTCCATCTGCAACGACATAGATTCTTTGGATACGCATGGCGTGCCGGGCTGAGCAGGAGACAGGTCAAGCACTGTGCCTTTTATCGTAATGGCGCTTCCTTTTGGTACTTCAACATCAGGTGCTGTGACTGTTGTGGCGCTTTTTCCTCTGCCGAAGACGTACATGTATCCATCCCATGAGTTGGAGGCTGTGAGGTATCCGTCAGCGACAGCGCCATAACTCATTGGATTTGCTATTTTCCATACGAGTTCGCCGTTAGTGATGTTGATGCAGTGGAGACCCCAACCTCTGGTTATGGGCCAACTGGTTGTGTGCTCAGTATTGTATACGAACATTTTTCCGTCAGCAATCATGGCGCCACCATTGAAGGGATAAGTCCCTTCATAATCCTTAGTTATGTAGGGAGATTCATACACTGCAAGCGAAGGCGCACTGTAGTGCCAAACTATATGTCCATCATCCCAGTCAAATGCGTAGACGCCATCGTAACCTTCTCGAAATAGCATGCCGTAAGCTGATTGTATCGCGTAAGCTCCGAAGCTACACGCTGACCAAGGATAGTCCATCTGCTCGCTTTGCCATGCCAAGTTCCCTGTCTCGAGATCATATGCCAAGAAATTGCCTCGTTGGGTCAAATAAGCGACTTTTCCGTGGTCAGCGACAGAGCAGCTTCCGCTGTAATAGTTATAGTCGGTTTGTTTTTCCCAGAGTTCTTCGCCTGTTTTCAGGTTGTAACCGCGTATGATGACTCCAGTACCTACTCCCGTTGAAGATGGAGGAGTATAACGATCCACCGTAGCACCTAAGCCTACATTCCAGTCGATTAGACTAGGTAGGCTGCTTCTAGCATAGGACGTGTTGCTTATTACCCTGCTAGCGAAGTTGCTGCTGCTTCCCAATGTGGTCCAGTTAATCAGACGGTAACGCTCTTCAGCCGGTACTGAAGAGCCGAGATTCTGTATGCTCAAAGCATAACCGTTCATGTAGTAGGTGGCTGAAGACACTGGAGAAATCGAAACGTTAGTGCTCACACTTCCAGTCGCTGGATTCCACTTTATTAGTCTGTCACTGCTTATTCCTATTAGACTTGCGGTCCATGAAGAAGCTGCTTCAGCGCCTGGAACCTCAGCGAACGCTCGCATATCATATTCAATGTAGCTGGGTGTTAAAGCTCTGACAAACCTCCAAGATCCCCAATACGAAATAGTTGTAGGTGTTGGTTTTTGCCAATATATTTCTCCAGTACGTAGATCGTAACATTGCCAGAGATTTTCATCAGTATTAGGGTCTGTATAGGTACCATAAGCTCTTCCAGCATAAATCATGAATGGAGTGCCAGGACCACTAGTCTGGCCGTAATGATATGCATATGCTCCGAGAAGACCAGCTATATTGTCTCCTTGCCTTTTCCACACTACGTGTGCACTGTTTGGCCCTATGACCCATGGATGGAAATCATAGCTGGAGCTCCAGCGCGGGTTCGTGCCAGGGTAGAGTTCATCCCATACAGGACCTCCTCCTACATAACCAGTACCCGGATAGCCCCCTGCGATAGTCCACCACTCTCTGTTCTCTAGAGATATGGGTCGCTCCCAGTAGTCTGTATAAAGATCATTCTCGGGCCAAGAATACACTATGTCTTCCTGCACGGTTAGTGATTGCTCTTCAGTGGAGCTGGGCTCGTAGTACACTGATTGCTGAAAGCTGGTTACACCAGCACCTACCCAAGCCCCAGGATATGTAGTGTAGTTTCCTGGTGGGAAATAGCCTCCAGCGAAATCAAACTTGAGCGTCCATTCGCCAACCTGGTCGACTCTGTATTCAAACCATGCTGTTGCGTCCGCACGATAAGAATCAATAGTGATAACGTCTTCGTTTCCCTCTGGATCTGTGATAGTCACCTTGTAATCTGAAAAGTAACGACTCACATGAAGCGGGGGGTTAAGCCACAGGTTAACCAGAATGACCTGGTCAACTCCTACAGGGTTAGGTCTGAAGCTAAGAAAGGCTCTTGTAGATTCTGTAACATCAGGTGTAACGCCGGCAGGTAGCGGTATCGAACCGCCTTCTTGTTGATTCGTGTATTCTTGAGCTTGCACTGGCACATTAATCATTACCACGAAAGCAGAAGCTATCAAAAGAACTATAGCGATTGTAGCTGTCAATTTTGTTTTGTTTATTGAAAATTGCATTCTTTTTTTTCTCCTTTAAATTTTTTGCAAGTAGAGTATAACATCCTTTACTCTATTTAAGTTTTGCACCATTTTGGGTTCAGCTCAAAAACCGTGGCGTCCTATGATTGCCTAGATGAGAGTATAACAGACAATTCTTAGCCAGAACACAGCTCACAGGGTCTGGATTGTTAAGCTTCAGATAAAGTCATCAACCAAGCTTCTCAGGAAGTGCCAAGCAACTTCAACTCGCAGATGCAGCCTGTAGACACGATTGAAGACGCGCGGACGCGATGTTTCCTTTCTATATGCCTCCGAGTTTCGTTATCCTTATGTCTCTATAGTCAATTTCGATTTGACCTTTCTCTTTCGCGTATTCTATTTAATTGAACATATCATATGTGCGTGCCGCATTATTGCAACTAAAGTTTGGATTTAATGGCTTTAAGGAGGTACGCGAAGGCTATTCGGGATGCTGTAAAACCGTACTTGCCCCTCTTGAGAAACATACGGAGAATATATGTGGGACGAAGATAAAAACTTCGAAAAGCCTTTTCGTAGAGTTCCTTTAGCTCTTTCATGCTTAATATCGGCGTTTCAAAGACGGGAGTCTTGCAGTCATATTTGTCGAAGTCAGTTATTCTTAGCCAACCATTTTCTTTGACGCTATCGTACATGGGGGTTCCTGGGAGAGGCGTAGCTATATTATAATAGGCTACATCATCAGGACTTATTTTCTGAGTGAACTTTATGGTTTCCAAAGCACTCTCCTTGGTCTCACCCGGGAAGCCGAGGAGCACGTTCGGAGCGGGCTTTAGCCCAAGCTCTCGTACCCAACCAATTGCCCTAATCGTTTGTTCAGGTGAGATTCCTTTTTGCATCTCATCCAGAACATGTTGTGAACCTGACTCAACTCCAAACCATACGGAGACGCAACCTGCCTCCTTCATTTGCTGAAGCAACTCTTTTGTAACCAGATCCACACGGGTTCCACAGTTCCATTTTATCTTCAGTTTTCGGTTTCTAATCTCCTTACATAATTCTTTAATTCTAGGTTGATCGACAGTGAATGCGTCATCGCAGAATGTAAACTGGGTCACATCATAAGTCTTGTAAAGAAACTCAAGCTCATCCACGATATTCTTAACGCTTCTCATCCGAAATTTTCGACCAAACATTCTGACCGCTGCACAGAACTCACACCAAAAGACGCAGCCCCGGCTCGTCGTTAAATAAAATACATCCTCGATTTTCCGAAGGCTCTCAAGAGGCCAGAGATGACGAGCTGGGAAAGGGAGTTCGTCTAAGTTTTCTATGTAGGGTCTGTCTGGGTTCTTCACGAGTTTTCCATCTTTTCTAAGTGTTGTGCCTAACACGTCATGAACGCTTTTTCCTGCTTCTAATCGTTGCACCAGTTCTAGCAGAGTGTTTTCGCCTTCTTTTCTTACAATTATGTCCAGTTCTGGGCATTCTTGGAGTGCATTTTCATCCCAAAATGTGGGATGTGACCCTCCAAGAATAGTTAAACAGTTTGGGCAGGTCTCTTTAGTAATTTTTGCTATCTGTAGCGCAGATTTGTATAGGCGTGTTGTCGCGGTTATTCCGACTATGTTGGGTTGGCGCTTGCTAAGTTCGCGTCTAAAATCTTCGTATGAAAGCCTAGATGCTTGACAATCGATAACATCAACTTCATATTGATTCTCCTCCAAAACAGCAGCCAAATACCCCAAACCTAATGGAGGAAAAGGCATATGCTGGTAAGGGTGACTCGGGTATGGTGGATTCACAAGAGTTACATGCATCCTCACGTTGCTTCCCCAAACATTGATTATTCCACAAAATACATCAAGTCGCATGCTTAAATATGTTGCACAATTTTTTAAAACATGCGAAAAATATCAGATGATGAAAAGGTACGTATAAAAAAATATCAGTTCTATGACTATCCAAAAAAAATAATCATTATTAAATAAAAAATTGGGAAAAATGCTAGGTCATGATTGTATATTAAATTTATAAGCCATCTAACTAAGGGTTAAGGTGTAACATCCGAAGATTGTAGCTATTAGTAGTATTATGGCGCTAAAGATTATCTGCAGTAAGATCGAAGCGAAGAACCCCAAAGTGCAGTTTCATTTAAGAGGCAGTTGTGCACAAAAGGAAAGTATTAGATCACATAGAATACATTTTCGAGAAGAAAATGAATTTAAGTAGAAACACTTGCTTTTCTATCTGCAATTATGAAAAACAAGCAAAGATTTTGTATTCCTTAACCTAGCATAATGCTCTCATTTTCCAGAAGATGGAAAAAAAGAAGCGTTGGAGGGTTGTATTGGTTTTGCCCTATTTCACCTGAACCAAGTAGAGATTTTAGCGCCAATTGCAGCAAATATACACCAAACGCCATAAATTGCAATATAAGTAAACCATGCAAGCCCCACTGCATCCCAATAATCCGCGCCCATCTTGAACATTGGAGCAAACCAGATATATGTTACTGTAGTAAATATTGTTGCTACTGCAGCACCCACTATTGATGCAATCAACATGTTTTTGAAGTTGTCATTACCTCGCATGCGCGCGCGTGTCATTAAGGAGCCGGCTATGTATCCCGCCAACATACCACTCACAATCAAACCAAGCCAGTCTGCGGTCGGAACAAATGCTCCTTCATATGGAGAGTAATATACAGCTATACTCAGCGTATAGAGTAAGCTACACAGGAATCCTGATGCGCCTCCAGCCCACCTGTTCCAAGCCAATCCAAGCACTATTGGAATAGCACAGGTGAGAATACCCTGAGCGGTACCGATGGTTAATATATACTGTAGTGGTACTTCTACTCCATCCCAGATATATTCTGGGAAATTTATCTTTACCGTAGCTAGAAGGTCGTAGATCACTGTTGGAAAAGCGAGTATCAACACGCCTATAAGGATCGGCAAAACTAGACCAAGTGAAATTTCGCTAAAAATCAACGCATACAGTTTATCTGTTTTCGACAAACTTTCTACACCTCTTTCTTCTATTTACTTAACTATTAATTTATAAGCTTTTCACCTTATTTTCACGCAAACGCCTCACTAAGCATTCTCACAAAGACGCAAAGACTTCTTCCAACAATTACCTATGTTTACGCCTTAACCATAGTTTTTGCTTCTCAATCGATGATTAAAAAAGGAGAAAAAAGTGAGCGCAATGAAGCGCGCTCGTTTAGTGGATCTTATCCCCGACGGATGTTGCGCGCGCGAACTAGGAGTGTTTTTGGCTAACGACCCGAACTGCTCAGCTTCGCACGTTCTTTCTTACGAATAGCTAATGTCGTGATTTCTTTCTTCTCCACTTTACCCTTAGTCAAATCGAGCTTTTCCAATAGTTTTTCGCCAACATCCGATCTCACTATTACAGTGGAATATCCTTCATCGCTGCCCACTGAACCAACAGAAATATCAGCATATTTTGCAGTGAAATCAGGGCAATCGAGGCATCTTTCTTCAACAGCGTTGTTCAATTCTTTTACGCTCACCGAGTTTTCCTTTCCACCGATTTGCACAATGAATTTTCCCTTGTGAATCTGGGTTTTTTCCGCTTGGTCCAAATCAACACCTAATAGCCTCGCTGTTTCTTCTTTGAGCTTCTTGTAGTCGAAGCATTCGTAACAGAACAATCCAATTATGGTTAGTTCTAGGTCTGGAAATTCACGAAGGAGAATCTTTTGTACCCTTCTTGCGGCTCGAACCTCACAAGCCATACCAACAATGGCAATTTTTCGCTTGCCTTTCGCTATCAAATCTCCTAACTTTGACATCAATGCAACCCGTAGGTATTTTGTTCCCTTAGCTTCCATTATTTCATCGACGTTTTCTGCTATAACCGCTTCCGCCCAATAGCCATCTGTTCGTTTAACCACTATGGCAGCATCAAACATGCCCTTCTGCATGCCCGAAACCAGCAACGCGGTAGCTACTCCACCATCTTGCCCATCTATTGAACTTTTGGCTGCGAACATATCCGTGTAAACGCCAATATCTTCATCTGCTGTTCCTTTCAAGAATTGCTGCTCTATTTTTTTCGCTTCTTCTTCACTCATTGGGTAACCGAGTGTGTAGCTTTCAAGATCGATTCTTGCGGGGCAAACGAAATTACAGTCACTACAACCTGCACAGTAGTCCGCATCCAGTTTCATCAGTTTTTTTACGTCTTGTTTTTTAAATGCCTCTTTAATCAATATGGGGCTTAGTGAATTGCAGCATACGTACATGCACGCGCCGCATCTTATACACTCATAAGTCTTGACTGTGGCAAATTGCTTGGCTTTTGGAAGTTTCGGTTCGGGTCTCTTTTCGCCTGATTTCGGAATTCCAACTTGGTCAAGAATAGGAGTTGTTAGATTCATGATCACTAACGCAAGAATGGATCCTCCTAAGAATCCCATGTACACTTGGATAATCATTGTTAATATTGCTAAGCCTGTACCGAATATAATCTGACCTAAACGGGTCAGAGGCGTAGTTGCAGGGTCTGTTGCCATGAAGAATGCCAAGAAAATTGAACTTCCCGTGAATACATGGAACAATAGCCTAAATAGGATGTCTCCGCCGTAAATGGATCCCATAACAATAGAGAAAATTCCGGTGGTTACTAGGTAAGCCAGAGTTATTCTCCATTTAATATAACCACGGCAGATTACAAACAGGGCTAGACCTACAGCCATCACAAGGATGCTTGAAAAGCCGCCTATCCAACCGTGATACTTCAGAAATATCATGTTGTAGAGAACATCAGGGAGGGGGTTCTCGAATGTGCCATATGTAAAGGGGTTCATAGGGTCTAATGAACGACTTCCATAGCATGCGACCAGAGTGGATCCAAAAATTGAAGTGTCCATTGGGTAATAGATGCCACCAGTAAATACGTTTGTGGTTGGAGGATTTTGCAAGTCTAATAGGAAATGATCGGTGGGCAGTAGGGCTGACATGGATGAAAAAGCGGGCAAAAATAGTAAACCGAGAATCAGAAGTTTCGCCATTGCAGCGGGATTCACGTATTTTCTTCCAGCTAACCCTTGAAGTTTTTTGAAAACAATCAAGCCGACAGCTGAAATCAAAGCAGCATATAGGTATTGTTCAATTCCACCAGTTAGGACAGGGATCATTTCGGTGCTCATCAGAGGCAAACCTAGAGAGTAGGACATGGCAACGATTAAGCCGAAGACAGCAGCAGACATTGTGTTCTTGGGTCCCTTGGAACCCATTACCATAGAGAGCAAGAAATCGCAGGCTACAGCGACAAATACCGAAATTATAGATATTAAAATTGATTCAAAACCGAATGAAATGTAAGATAGAACGGCAATAATCAAGAGAGCAATAAATGTATATTTCATCAGCAGATCCTTTGTCATTGGAGCTTTAACAGAAGTTTGTATTCCCATTTTCCATAACCTTTTATGTTTATGTGGGCTAGCTTTCTTGAACTTTAAATATTTAAGCTTTTAGACAATGCAAAGTCAACTTTCTAACGTGAGATTTTTTGTTGGTTAACCCGCAGTTGTTTGTTGAGTAATGTTATGCAATTGTTTCCGGACATTAGAGGAGCCCCCAGAGAGCTTGTCAAGAATGGTTTAACCGTGACACGCATCGCAATATTGTTCGATACTACAAGACAGGCTGTACACAGGTAACTGAAAAGAGGCAAACTGCAGGAATACAAGGAGTGGGTCAACTACTCACGGTTCCACAAATGAATAAACGCGTTCCCCGCAGAACTATACAGTGTAACGTTAAAAACTTCAGACACTAATATTATTTAACTGCGTCAAAACTGAATATAGGAAGTCGAATGTGACGTAGATGAAGTGCAAAGTGATTGTGGTTATCCTTCTCGTTTCTATGTTTCTCTTTCTTCTTTTTTGGAAAGTTGAACCTGTGAAGGATCTCTCGAAGCCTGACTTTTTTGTTGGTGTCGACGCTGTTTCTAACAACGTAGAGGACATTAAGAGACTTGTTGACGAGGTTAAGTCATATACAAATCTTTTTGTGATAGGCAGCACTGGGATAACCTATAACGTAACTAAGCTCGACGAGGTCTGCCAGTACATCTACGAAAGGGGGCTTTACTTCATGATCTTTTTCCACAAAAATGAGAATATTCCTCAGTCTCGATGGATTGAAGAAGCAAGACAGAGATGGGGAAAACAATTTGTTGGATTGTACGCCTATGACGAGGCGGGCGGACACCAAATAGACGCCAGTGAATTTATGCTGGTAAAAGAAGCTGATAACTATACAGATGCATCCAACAAGTTTGTTGGAAAATTGGAGGACGCGTTGAATGACATTAAAGATTATCCTATTTATGCTGGGGACTTCCCCCTATTCACATCGGACTACTGTCTTTACTGGTTCGATTACCAAGCTGGCTACGATGTAGTTCTATGCGAGTTTGGATGGAACCATAGCAGACTGCTGAATATTGCACTCAACAGAGGGGCAGCAAAGATGCAAAATAAAAATTGGGGTGTGATGATCACTTGGACCTACCAACACTCACCCTACATAGAATCGGCAGATGAACTTTATCACGATATGGTTTTAGCCTACCTAAGCGGAGCAAAATATGTGATCGTTTTTAGTCACCCAATGGAAAACTCATGGAATCAAACAATAACAGAGGAGCACTTAGATGCAATGAAGAACTTCTGGCACTACACTCAGACAAACCCTCAAACACCTTTGATTGACGGTCCCACTTCAATTCAGACGGCTTACGTTCTCCCGAAAGACTACGGTTGGGGCTTTCGCGGATACGAGGACAAAGTTTGGGGGCTTTGGGTCGATGAATTGTCGATAAAAATAGGGACGGATGTTAATTATCTCCTGTGTACCCGTCACATAGGCTTGGACATAATTTATGATGACCCAAAATACTACAACGCAATGCATGCATATAGTAAGCTCTATTTTTGGAATGGAACGGTGCTAACAAATAACAATAAACAGTAAAGTGCCTCACCAAAGCACAAAAAGTAAACTATGCGCTGTTTCAGTCTCAATCACACTCTGGTTCTCTGACTTCGGTTATTTCCAAATGTTTTTAGGTTCCCAGCTGAATAACTAACATTGTAGAGATTTACTAAGCCAGAAATGGGATAATAGGTCTAAATTGGCGTGCCAAGGTAGTGAACAACAAATATGCGTGTTTGTTTGATTAATCCACCACGTATACACCCAAAATCATGGGGAAAACCAACGGTATATCAACCTTGGGGAATAGCATATGTAGCAGCGCTGCTAGAAAAGCAACATAAAGTTTGCATTATAGATGTTCCTACAGAAGGCTGGAGAAATCTTGAACAAATAGATGAAACAAAATATCGGGTAGGTTTAACAAACAAAGAGATAGCCGACAGGATAAAACGGTGGTCACCAGACATTGTTGGAATCAACATTCCATTTTCCGGCTGGTCCAAAGGCGCATTTGAGGTTGCCGATACAGCAAAAACCATTGACAAAGATATCATCACCGTGTTGGATGGACTACATCCCTCTGCAAGACCCGTAGAATGTCTTTCACATCCGAACGTCGATTTTGTTGTAATAGGAGAGGGAGAACACACTATTTTCGAGTTGGTCGGCGCACTGGAACAAGACATCACTGAGGACCTTGAGAAAATAAAAGGAATCGGCTTTATCAAAAGTGGGAAGACGGTTATTACGCCTCCAAGACCGGAGATTCAAGATTTAGATTCTCTGCCCTTTCCGGCAAGACATCTGCTTCCAATGGAGACGTACTTTGCCGCTGTAAAGGAAAACCCCATAAGAGGAGTAATACGCAAACGGTGGGCAATAATGACTACCAGCAGAGGCTGCCCGCACAAGTGCATTTTTTGTTCTAACCATATTGTTATGGGAAGAAAGTGGCGTGGCAGAAGTCCAGAGAAAGTGGTTGAGGAGATAGAACATTTAGTTGAGACCTACAAGATTGAACAGATTGACTTCTATGACGACAACATGACGCTAAACAAGAAAAGGGTAGTAAACATTTGTGATTTAATCAAGGAAAGGGGTTTAAACATTGAATGGTATGTTCCAACCGGTGTTAGAGCGGATACTCTTGATGAAGAACTTTTGACAAAAATGAGTGCGTCTGGCTGCAAGGGATTACGGATTGCTCCCGAGTCTGGCGTTCAACGTGTTGTGAATCAGATTATTAAAAAGAACCAAGACTTGGAAAAGGTGGAAAATGCTGTTGTTTTATCCAAAAAAGTGGGAATTAAGTTAGGCGTTTTCTTTATACTTGGACTTATCGGTGAAACAAAAGAGGACATGAAAGAAACAATAAATTATGCTTATAAACTGAGGAAACTAGGAGCCGAAAATTTCCACTTCAGTATAGCTACCCCATTATATGGAACAGAACTCTATGAACAGGCTAAGCGTGGCGGTTTCTTAAGGGACGACTTTAGTGATGAATCTTTAGCTGCTGCTGAACCTCTGATTGAAACTGCAGAGTTCACGGCAGACGAGTTGCGTGCATTATGCTTGCAAGCTAATTTGGTAAATCAAACTATTACTCGCGATAAACTAGTAAGAGCCATTCGAGACCCAAAGAAAGCAATAAAAGTCTTATTGGGAAAAAAGTAAGGTGAATTAAAGGCTAAAGCGATTTTTCAAAATATTAACCGCGCAAGTAACTGTCTAAAACGCGAACGCGCGCTAGGCTGTTTATTTCGTGCGAGAAATGTAGAAAATGGTTATTGAATACCTAATGTTTTCTTCTGTAGATTGCGACTGCTAGTAGACCGACTGTTAATAGTATTGCCAGTATGAATAAAAGAATAATTGATGTTGGTATTGGTGTAGAATAAATTTGCGTGCTCGGTGAAGGACCAAAGGCGTAGATTAAGTGATCGTATGACCCTACGTAAACTATGCCGTTAGCGACAGCAGGAGAAGAAACTACCATATCGTCTGTCTTGTAGCTCCATATATAGGCGCCTGTTGAAGCGTTCAAGGCGTAAAAATTGTTGTCTTCTGAGCCTACGAAAACCTTGCCGTCAGCCACTGCAGGAGAAGAATCCACGTCACCGCCAGTTGTGTAATCCCATATGAGGTTACCATTCAAGGCATCCAAAGCGTAAACCTTGTTGTCCCGTGAGCCTACATAAACTACGTCGTCAGCAATTGCAGGAGAAGAATACACTGGACCAGCAGTTGTGTAATCCCATATGAGGTTACCATTTAAAGTATCCAAAGCGTAAACCTTGTTGTCCTGCGAGCCAACATAAACCAAACCGCCAGCCACAAGAGGGGAAGACAGCACCATATCACCTGTTTTGTAGCTCCAAATATGGGCGCCCGTTGTAGCATCCAAAGCATAAACCTTGCGGTCTAATGAACCTATGTACACTATGCCGTTGGCAACAGCAGGAGAAGACATCACTATCTTGCCGCCTGTTGTGTAATTCCACACCAAGTTGCCGTTAGATGCATCCAAAGCGTAGACCTTTTTGTCCTGTGAGCCCACATAAACTATGCCGTCAGCAACAGCAGGAGAAGAAACAACATAAAGGCCTGTTTTGTAGCTCCAGATATGGGCGCCTGTTGAAGCATCTAAAGCATAAACCTTGTGATCATACGAACCCACATAAACCAAACCATCAGCCACTGCAGGAGAAGATAGCAGTATCATATCGCCGGCAGTGAAACTCCAAATGGGAGTGTTGTGTAGCTCCACATCGAAGCCAACCATGCCTGTTGTAGCGTTCAAAGCGTAAACTTTGTGGTCATGTGAACCCACGTAAACTATGCCGTCAGCAACAGCAGGAGAAGAATCCACTTTGCCACCAGTTCGGTAGTTCCATACGAGGTTACCATTTAAGGCATCCAAAGCGTAAATCTTGCCGTCCCAGCCACCTACGTAAACTATGCCGTTGGCAACATCAGGACGAGAAATCACAAGATCGTCAGTTGTGTAATTCCATACTAAGTCGCCGTTAAATACATCCAAAGCGTAAACCTTGTTGTCCTGTGAGCCCACGTAAACCAAACCGCCAGCCACGGCAGGAGAAGAAGATACGCCACCGCCTGTTGTGTAACTCCAGATATGGGCGCCTGTTGTAGCGTTCAAGGCGTAAACCTTGCCGTCTTCTGAACCTATGAAAGTCACACCGTTAGCAACTGCAGGAGAAGAAAACACTGGACCACCAGTTGTGTAATTCCACATCAGATTACCATTTAAGGCATCCAAAGCGTAAACCTTGCTGTCTAATGACCCTGCGTAAACTATGCCGTTAGCAACAGCAGGAGAAGAAACTATGTTATCGTCTGTTGTGTAGTTCCATATGAGGTTACCATTTAAGGCATCCAAAGCGTAAATTTTGTTGTCTAATGAGCCTACGTAAACTATGTCGTTAGTAACAGTAGGAGAAGACAACATTATCTGACTGCCTGTTTTGTAGCTCCATACATCGGCGCCTGTTGAAGCGTTCAAGGCGTAAACCTTGTTGTCCACTGAACCCACGTAAACTATACCATCAGAGAAAGCGGGGTCTGTATCCACGAAGTAGTCTGTTGTGTAATTCCATATTTGTGCGCCATTAGATGCATCCAAAGCGTAGACGTTGTAGTCTTCTGAGCCTACGTAAACTACACCGTCAACCACAACAGGACGAGAAATCACTACCCCGCCGCTTACGTAGTTCCATACTTGAGCGCCGTTAGATGCATTCAAAGCGTAGATTTTGCGGTCATACGCACCTACGTAAACTACACCGTCAACCACAACAGGAGAACTTACTTGACCGCCAGTGTTGAATTTCCATAGGATTTGATTTGTGTCTGGTGCTTTTGATTTTGAATTACCTGTGTGCATCAGGTCCTTGTGGAACATAGGCCATCTGTCTACAGAGCCACCACTAGAGCTAGCTGCTCCAGCGAAGGGGTTCAGTGTAAAAACCGAGTGTAGAAACAACACAAAGAGGGCGAGACAGACAAATGTTTTCCCGTTCATTTTCTACTCTCCTCTGAAACAGTTATGCTAAGGGTGGATACGGCAAAGTTAAAACCTGAGACAAACCATAACCACTCTACTAGTATTTAACACTCAACAACAAATAAAAAGTTTCTTCTTTTATACTCCTTCGCCTCATTTCTTTTCCAAACGCGCCTATTGGGTTTAAAACGCCAAGCAATAATGTTTAGAAGGATGCCAAAACATTCACGCAACCTTGTGAACCACATAATTCCCTAAAGGAACTCAGCAACACCATACTAGGCATCGTATGGTTGGAATTCTGCCTCCCTTAACGCAGAAATCCACACAAAACAATAAAGATATAGCTGAGGAAGTTTCTAACTGTTTGACTATTCTGGCGGTTGCCGCAAATCCGGTGTGAAAGTGACGAAGATGCATAAGAGAGTTAAGACATCGCTAGTCAACCCACCACCCCTAAAAGGAGTCTATCGGCATCAGCCTTACCTACCCATAGGATTAGCCTATCTGGCGGCTGTCCTTGAAGAAAACGGACATGAAGTAACTGTTATAGATTGTCCAGCACTAGAGATGAACCATGAGAAATTAAAAGCAAAGTTAGCCTCTATTGAACCTAATGTGATCGGCATCACTTCTATGACACCCACGATACAGTCGGCTCTTCTATCTGCGCATGTTGCAAAAGAAGCATGTCCTGATGCAATGGTTATTCTGGGAGGCCCACATGCAACGTTTATGGGCGAACAAGTTCTCGCCGAAGAGGAGGCAGTGGACGTAGTTGTGAGGAGCGAGGGCGAACAAACCTTGCTCGAGCTAGCACAAAATGTATCCAACCCGAAAGCTCTCAACAGCATTGAAGGAATAACATTTAGAAAGGATGGACAGGTTGTTCGCACGCCTAACAGACCATTCATTCAAAAACTCGACGAACTGCCCCTTCCAGCATACAAATACTTCCCGCTAGAAAAATATCGGCTTTTTGGGAGAAGGATGCTTCCAATAATAACAAGCAGAGGGTGCCCCTCCCAATGTTCCTTTTGCACAACAGCTCGAATGTTTGGGAAAGCTTTCAGGGCGCGGAGCCCCAAAAACATCGTTGACGAGCTTGAGTGGTTAAGAGATGTGCATGGAGCTGACGCCTTCACCTTTTACGACGACACGTTTACACTCGACAAAAAAAGGGCACTCAAGATTTGTGAAGAAATCAAGAACAGAAAAATTGGTCTTCCATGGGATTGTCAGACCAGAGTTAGCACGGTTTCAAGAGAGATTCTGCTCAAAATGAGGGAAGCAAACTGTCAACAAGTTTTTTTCGGGGTAGAGTCGGGATGTCAAAAAATTCTGGATGCCGTGAAAAAGGGAACTACGGTTGAACAAAACGAGAGAGCAATTAGATTGGCAAAAGATGTTGGTTTGTTCGTCTCCATTTCTGTGATCATTGGATATCCTGGAGAAACAAAAGACATGTTACAAGAGACTGTTGATCTCATCAGAAAAGCGGAGCCCGATGATGTGTACATATGTGTGGCAACGCCGTATCCCGGCACTGAGCTTCGCAGAATTGTGGAGGAGATGAAGTGGGAAATGTCCAATGATTGGAGACGCTATGACACAATAACGCCTGTTTTTGCGAATCCTAACTTGTCGGCAGAGGATGTCAGAAAATTAAGAACATCGTTCTATAACCGTTTTTATTCTCCAAAATATGTGCTCCGTCACCTGTTTAAAACAAACTTTTACAGTCGAGTAATGGCTCGAACCGCTTTGAACCATATCCTCTGGAGAATCAAGAATATATTCTAGAGAAAAATTTGTTTAAGCTACAGATTCCCTAATTTTTTGGCATCGCCGATTTACGAAATAGCAAGATAATTGTAGGTGTTGCAGTGCATGCAGGCTTTAAACGTTTAACTTCGCATAAATCGAATTTTGCGCCGAGCATCTGCTCTAAAGTTTCTACTGTGAAATAGTATTTGTGCGCGTCATAACGCAACCCCTCTATCCCTTCAGGCGTGGATATTATCAAATGTCCATCAGCTTTAAGAACTCGGTAAGCCTCATCCACGAAACTGTGCGGATTCCATAAATGCTCTATTATTTCAGAGGCCAAAACAACATCAAAAATGTTCGAGGCAAAAGATAATCGTTCTGCGTCGCCAGCCACAGCTAATAGACCTTGGCATCTGTGAGCTTGAATAGCAACTGTTGGCAAGTCCACGGCTACTACGTTATTGCCCATTTTCATTATGTGCTCGCCGATGATTCCGTCTCCGGCGCCAACATCTAAGATGTTCAAACCCTTTCCTAGAGGATCAACCATCTCAGAAATGATTTTTATTCGTTCCTGATTAAATGGTCGTGTGCGAGTATCGTGAAGAGCCGCTACCATCGCGTCGTATGCACGTTCTGAATCATATTTCTGCCACTCCACCCACATCCGCTTACTTTTATTCCTAAAACGATAGCGGGTCTCTCTTAGGATGATGTGCTTCAACTGGGAAGGATTTGACAGTAAATATACAAACCCATGAACTTTGTGTCTAATCAGCTTTAACATGCGCGTCTCCATCATTAGCTTAAGGGATACAAAAGATTCAATGTCTTCACAACATATGAAACTAGCGCTGCAGACACGCCTGAGCTTCTTTCAGCATAGATATAATCGGTAATTTGTATGGACATTTTGGTTCGCATTCGCCGCATTCTGTACATTTGGTGGCATCAACTTCAAGTCCGTTATACAGTTTTTTTGCCCAATTTTTCAATCCATAGGTGATGGAGAGCGTGTGAAACCTGAGAATAGCTGCTATGTCCAAGTTTTGAGGGCAAGGCAAGCAGAGTCCACAGTCTCGGCAGTATTTCCCATCAAATTGAACACTAAAACGGCGTTTTTCATTCCTTGTTAACCCTCTGTAATTTTCTCCGACTTTAGCGGCTGTCTCAACTTCTTCAATCGACTTGAACCCTGTGACAACCACGGATATATCCTGTGACAAAACAAACCTGAGTGCGTTGCGAACCATTGAACTCGTATGCTGCCCCAACAGAGTTTTCAGTTCGGGCTCGTCAGAAAGCAGAGACAGGGACGGCTCATACAAACAGGTTATGAGTTTAGAGGTCTTAGCTGATAAAGGCTTCATTATGGCAACCCCGATGTCCAAATCTTTTGCAAGAGGGATCAACGCCTCTAAAGCTTGCCTCGTTACCACGTTAAGGGGCACAAGCACAGTGTCAAACTCGTTTGTTTCAATGGCTTTAATCAACACATGAGGCTTGTGACTTGTTATGCCAACATAATCCACTAAGCCTTCAGACCGCGCCTTTTTACACATCTCCAGTGAACCACTTGGACCCATTGCCTTCTCAAGCGTTTTTTCGTCATCTATCCCATGAAGCTGAATCAAATCCAATCTGTCCGTCTTCAGTCGACGCAGACTACTTTTAAAGTCTGCAAACGATTCACTTCTCGTTCTTGAGGCAGTTTTTGTAGCTAAAATGCACTCATCTCTTACATCCTTCAATGCTACTCCAATCTTTTCTTCGCTGTCCCCATCCAGTTTCGCAGTGTCAAAGTAGTTGATACCCAAATCAAAAGCCATTCGAACAACTTTGACTGCTTCATCCATGCTTAGCTGTGAAATCCATGTGCCGCCAAAACCAACAATGGACACCTGAAGACCGGTTCTGCCAAGAGTTCGTTTCTGCAACAAATTACTCCTCCAGCAGCGTATAAGAGAAACAACTTGAAAAACTTGTATCAGATGGCTAGAGATTATCTAAAGCTTAGTTTGGCTGCTATGGTTCTTCGAAGCCACGCCAAGGCAGTGAGGGTCGTCGAGTAGCCATATACCCCTCCTTTGCTGAATGCGCGGATGATGTAAGTTGGGCGAAGATAAAATCTTCGATGCACCTCATCATGTAGTTCTCTTAGTTCCTTCATGCTCATGGTTGGAGTCTCGAAAATGGGTGTAGCTGTATCATACTTGTTAAAGTCAGTTATCTTTATCCAGCCCATCTTCTTCACGTAATCGTACATTGGTGTCCCAGGATAGGGCGTGGCTATGTAAACGCCTATCTCGTCAGATTTTATTCGTTTCAAAAGTTTTATGCTTTCCATTGCGGTTTCGCGGGTTTCACCGGGAAAGCCGAGGATCATGCTTGCGACGGTCATCAGACCAACTTCTTTTGCCCACTTGAAAGCGTTAAGAGTTTGTTGGATAGAGATTCCTTTGCCCATCGCTGTTATAACCTGCTCCGATCCTGCCTCGACGCCGAACCATACGACAATACAACCGGCATCTTTCATTTTCTGAAGCAAATCCTTTGTGACCATGTCAACACGGGTTTCGCAATCCCACTTTATCTTTAAGCCTCGCCTCAGGATTTCGTTACATATTTCCTCGGTTCTGGTTTGGCTCACAGTGAATGTGTCGTCATAGAAGGTGTATTGCTTCTCACCGTATTTTCTATAGAGGAACTCGAGTTCGTCCACAACTTTTTTTGGGCTTCGCATCCGATATTTTCGTCCAAACATCCTGACCGCCGAGCAGAAGTCACACCAGAATGTGCAGCCCCTGCTAGTCATAACTGGGAATATAATATTTCCGTATTTTTTGAAATGCTCAATAGGCCAGAGGTGAAAAGCCGGAAAAGGTAGACTATCGAGGTCTTCAATGTGAGGCCGGTCTGGGTTCTTCACAATCTCTTTGTCTTTTCGGCAGGTTGTGCCCACAACACTGTGAAAGCTCTCGCCCTTTTCTACCTTTTTAATGAGCTCAAGAATCGTAGTTTCACCTTCCCCCCTCACTATTACGTCCAGTTGTGGACATTCTTTTAGAGCCTCCTCGTCCCAGAATGTGGCATGGCAGCCACCATAAACGGTTAAGCAGTTGGGTAAAGCCTTCTTAGCTACTTCAAGTATGCTGAGGGCAGATTTGTAGGTAAGAGTTGTAGAGGTTAATCCAATCATGTCAGGTTGACGTTTGCGAAGTTCGTTTTCCACATCGTTTAATGTGAGGTGTAGAGCTTGGCAGTCGATGACGTTGACGTCGTACCCGTTTTTCTCTAGGACGGCGGCGAGGTATCCTAAGCCCAGAGGGATAAATGGTGGGTGCTGGTGAGCGTCTGGTGGGTATGGTGGATTCACAAGAGTTACTTGCATCTTTACACTGTCCTAAAATATTTTCGAGTAATAAGACAAAGAGGGTTATTAATAAGGTTAATGCGGAATACTCTCCAAAAATCCAAGAGCTTATGGGTGAAAAATAAGTAAAAAAGATTGAAGAAAAATGATGCACCAGCAAATCATAAAATGATGAAAACATATTTTAAAGGACACCACGCCTAGAGGTACAAACGATGAAAATACTTCTCATCAATCCGCCACAGACGTTTTTCCCCGGTTCAGACCCGCCAGCAGCTAATCTGCCTTTAGGTCTGCTGTATATAGCTGCGGTTTTAGATAAGGCAGGCTATAACGTGGAAATTTTGGATGCATTCATGACGGATTTGCCGTTCCGAGAAAAAGGCGACACAACAGAAGTTGGCATGCCTTACGAAAGGATAAAGGAGGAGATACAGAGAAGAAAGCCAGACATTGTGGGCATAGCAAATCCTTTCACATCCCAAGTTGAGCAGGCTGTTAGAGTTGCTGATATTGTCAAAGAAATAGATCTTAACATTTTAACAGTTGTTGGGGGTCCGCATGTAACCGTAGTGCCAGTAGAATTTTTGGAAGAGGTAAGGAATGTCGACATTGTAGCAATTGGCGAGGGAGAATATACAATGTTAGACATTGTCAGCTTCTTTGAGGGAAACAAGAAGATAGGCGATGTAAAGGGGATTGCCCATCGTAGGGATGGAAAGGTAGTGCTAAATTCGCCAAGACCATTTATCAAAGATTTGGATGAGCTATCTTATCCCGCTTACCAGCTAATGGATATGGAAAAATATCTTAATCCTAAAAGGATAGAATATCGCAGCTTTCAGAAAAGAGCATTATCGATGGTGACCAGCAGGGGCTGTCCTTTCAATTGCAGCTTTTGTTCGGTTCACCTGCACATGGGGAAGATGTTTAGAGCGCACTCTGTAGATTATGTTGTAGACCATATAGAGTATTTGGTGAATAAATACCGAATTAAGACGATGTACTTCGAGGATGACAATCTCACATTTGACATAAAGAGGTTTGAAGCAATTTGCGACAAAATAATTGAAAGAGACATCAGATTCCAGTGGGAAACTCCGAATGGAGTAAGGGTAGACTATTTGACGTTAAACCTTCTAAAGAAAATGAAAAAGACAGGATGCCAAAGCGTTTTTGTTGGCGTCGAATCTGGCAACCAGTATGTTTTGGATAACATAATCGGTAAAAGCCTCAGATTGAAGAATGTGATTAAGTTTGCTGAGCGGTGTAAGAAAATAGGGCTAAAAACTGGGGCGTTTTACGTTATTGGTTTCCCTGGTGAAACGAAAGAAACTATGATGAATACTGTCGAGTTTGCCCTTATGCTGAAGCGGAAATACGATGTTGGTATGCACCTGCTTTTTGCAACTCCGTTATACGGCACCAGATTGTATGAAGAATGCAAGCAAAAGGGGTATATTCGAGGCAGTTTGACGCCGAGGGCTTTTGCTGAGGTGAGACAAAACTGGGGATTGCCGTTAATAGAAACCGAAAACTTCACGGCGATGGATGTAAAAGAGATTGCTTCAAGGGCGATGAAGACATACAGGAGGTTATCCATAATCAACTATGTTAGGCAGCCCAAGAAAACACTGAAGACTATGATAAGTCAGCCAAATCTCGTTGGGAAATTCATCAAAAACATGCAATCTCGATGAATAGCGCAAAATATCAAAATTGGGGAACAAATCAGTAATCGTTTTTCTCTATTTGTAAATATACTTCAATTTGGATATGATTTGAGAAACCTTTAATTCAGAATACTCAACATAATTATATGTAAAGGCACTTTGGGGGAAATCGCTTACCTCTTACAATGGAATCGCGGTTTTACTCTTTCACAAGATAACGCTTTGAAGTGAAAAACGTGAGAATCACAAAAATTACATGTTCAGCGGTTGCATCCGTCCTAGTTTCGTTATTGATTGTATCATCTTTTATGATGTTCCCAGTTTCTATGAGCGGCATCGTTGTTGACGCAAACACTACACTAGATGATTACGGCGATTTACTTCAGTATGAGTGGCCACAAATTCACGGCGATTCAGGTTTTACTCGTTACTCGGAGGGACCAGCCCCTGAAGCAGCAGACATCCTATGGAAAACAACAATAAAAGGAATAGAAAGTTATGTTGCAGCATTTAACGGCAAAATCTTCGTTACAACATCAAGGAATGTTATTGCCCTCGACAAGGACACAGGAGCAACAATCTGGAATACCACCCTTCCTGACCGACAGCGGTGGCCAGCAGTATTCAAAATCGATGAAACTCGCCTGATCATATCAAAATATTGTCTTGAAACAGAAACTGGAGACATTTTGTGGACAAGTGACGAGTTTTCTGCTAAAGTGTCCAATTGGGCTGAAAGTGTTTACAGTCCTGAAGAAGAAATGTTCTATACTCAAGGTGACTCGGTAGTTCGAGCTTGGAACGTCTCTGATATGTCAGAACCTCCAGTACTAGTATGGGAAACATACATTTCGGGAAGCACAGGATCCGGAACGGGTATACAATATGGCAACGGAAGAGTTTTCCCCGGATCGTTTGAACCTCACCAAGTGGCTCTTAATGCCACGACAGGCGATGTTCTTTGGGATGTTGAAACAACAGGTGCAATGTGCTTCTCAGGTTCCTATTATGAGGGCAAGTTGCTCAAAGCCGCCGAGCAAGATAACACTTTCTACTGTTTTGATGCTGAGACGGGTAACATATTGTGGGAATACAACCCAGGTACTCAGCTTGGATATTGGGTCAGCGGTAGCGCCGTAGCATACGATATGGTCTACGAACTGAATAAGGATGGACATCTTTATGCTTTGGATGCGAACACGGGTGATTTGGTGTGGAAATATGAAGGCCCAGGATATCTTTACTGGCCAGGATGGCCAGTTGTTGGTGATGGAAAAATCTATGCCACAACAGGTCAAAGGGTATCGATTCATCCTCACACATTGGAATATAGCGAGTCTGAGTTTGTGTGTCTCGACGCTTATACGGGAGACCTCTTGTGGGAACTGCCTATAGAGGCATATGCGCCAAGGGAGTCTGTCGCCATCGCCTATGGAAACCTGTATCTTATTCCCGGCTACATTGAAGAATACAAGATGGACAGCTACGAAACTCTCAATGAGGTTTGGGCTATCGGAAATGCTCAATGGTCTATGTGGCGTAGCGATTCAGAGAACACCGGAACGGGTCAGTCAGGCCCCACAGAGCTAAATGTCAGGTGGAGCTTTACAACAGGCGGAGGAGTTGTTTCTTCTCCAACTATTGTAGAGGGAAGAGTTTATGTTGGTTCACAAGACAAAAACATCTATTGTCTTGACGCACGAGAAGGCAGGTTTTTGTGGAGTTTCACGACTAACGCTCGAATTAAATCGTCACAAGCTGTAGCTAACGGAAAGGTGTACGTTGGGCCTGACGACGGGTATGTTTATTGTCTGGATGCAAAGAACGGCAGCCGAATTTGGATGACTTACGCGGGCGGTTTCATCGAAGCCCACTTTGATGCTGTAACGGGAATACGCTCTTCGCCCATAGTGGTAGGGGAGAGGGTGTATGTTGGGTCGCTGGACACCAACTTATACTGTTTAGATGCTAATAATGGAGAGATCATTTGGGCATACAAGACAGAGGGACTTATAACTTCTTCTCCAGCTGTAGCGGATGGTGCAGTTTACATCACTTCGCAGGAGTCGACCTCCGGTGCACTCTACAAGATAGACGCCAGCAATGGGACTTTGATTTGGAAGTTGGATATGCAGTATATTTATTCGGCGGATAGAGGCACTGATCTGCATGTATCCCCAACAGTTGCAGATGGCATGGTTTTTGTAGCTACGAATAAGGATGAGTATTATGGGGTAAACGCGACAACTGGTGAAGTTGTGTGGACATTCGTTACTGCTAGGGGCACAGAAGATGCGGGAGGATATTTGGTTGGTTCTATGGCGTATCATGATGGCAAACTCTTCATTGTTGACATGTTCTTCATAACAGCCCTTAACGCAACAAATGGAGAAGTCATCTGGAAGAACTGGCAGGGAACGGAGTTATACACCGCACCCACCTATGCCGATGGCAAAGTCTATGTCGCCACAGACAGGCGTCTAATTTACGTCCTAAATGCCTCAAACGGAAAGAGGCTCTCATTTTTTGAGCCTAACTCTAACAGCTGGTCATCCCCCTCCGTCTACGAGGGAAGAATGTACATAGGAAACAACAATTGGAATGTCTACTGCTTCAGCAATTACCCAGTGACACACGGTCAGATTTCCACTACATTAGACAAGAGTGAGGTTGAACAGGGCGAATCTGTTACGGGTAGTGGTCAACTTACTCCCGGAATTGCTTATGCACCCATAACTGTGAGTTTCGTAAAATCTGACGGCACTATAACCAAACTACAGGTTAGAGCTCGCAATGATGGAACATTCAGCTTTGATTACATACCCGATGAGGTTGGCGAGTGGACTGTATCCATCAGGTGCTCAGGAGCATCATATATCATGGAAAGCATGGAGCTGCCCCTCAAGGTGGTTGAGAAGCAACAAGAGACACCTCCACCGAAAGAAACACAACCTGAACCGGAGCAACCAACAGATGAACAGGTTTCAGGCATACCAGCAGAGTATGTCAATGCTGCAGTTTTCACAGTAATCGTGGCATTGATTGCTTTGGTCGCATATCTGTTCATTAGGAAAAGGAATAGAAGTTCACCTGTTGTGATTAGCGACTGAAAATTAAAATAAAGAAGGTTTAGACTTTGCTTTCTAATGCTTCAGAGTAAACATGGAACATTTTCTTGGAACAAATATCCCAAGAAAAGTTTTTGCTAACAAATTCTCTGCCAGAGCGTCCCATCTTTTCCCGTAAAGGTTTGTTTGAAAGGAGACGCGAAAGGGCGTTGGCTAGTTCGTAACTGTCGGGTTTAACCAGTAGCCCAGTTTCTTTGTTTTTTACGACTTCGTTGATTGCGCTAACGTTGAAGGCAACCACTGGCTTAGCTGTGGCTTGTGCCTCCAACAGTGAGATACCTTGCCCTTCCTGGATTGATGGCGAAGCAAAAATATCAGCGCAATTGTATAATTGGTGAAGCATAGCTTCGGGAACGTCGCCTAAAAAGGCAAACTTGTCCGAAACACCCTGCTCTTTTGAGTATGAAATCAGATGGTTTTTGAGCGGACCGTCTCCAACTACTACAAACTTTGTTTCTTTATTTTCTTTGATAACATGTTTTGCTGCTTCGATTAGGAAATGTAACCCTTTTCTGGGTATCAAGTTGCCAACGAAGAGTATGACATGTTTGCTGTTTCCACCGATCAAATCCTTGACTTTCTCACAATCTTCAGCGGGCTTGAACTTTTGGAGGTCCACACCGTTTGGAATAATCCATATTTTCGTCTCATCAACATCGTATAACTGAACAATTTTATGGGCTGAGTATCGGCTGACAGTAACTATTAGGGTTGCGTCTCTGGCTGCTTTCTTTTCGATTCTTGCAAGATGCCACAAAAAAACGTTAGAGAGTTTCATTCTGAGGGACGGAGACATGCTCTTGGATGATTGAATATATTCATCAGCCAGAACGCCGTGAATAGTCTGTATGAACGGCTTGCTGAATTTCCGCTTTTTAAGGGTCTTGAGGAATCCGTAACCGCTAACAGTGTGCGCTTCATAGATATCGGCTTTAATGTTGTCAACCATTCCTTGGAGGGACTGATTGAAAACCCAGTTGTCCAGCGGATAAAGCACATCAGTGGAGAAGCAGGGTGTGAAGGTTATTCCGTCGATCATAGTAGTTTTGTTGAAACCTCTTTTTGTTCCACTGTAAACCGTCGTATCAACTTTATTTACCAATATTTTTGCAGTCTCAAATATTCGGCGTTCAACACCTCCGAAGTAAAGGTGAGGCGGCTGCGTGTTAAATACAGCTAATTTCAGCTTCCGGTTCATGAATACGTACCTCTATATTCGAAACGATTTTCCCTAGCCATTCTTTGGCAACATTAAGTATTAAAATGAAACTAGATAGGATAAGCCCCGCATACTTTGCAGAATTTACTTTTTTCGTTACCGCCTTTAGACTTGCAGTATGGACACTGCTTGCCTTCTGCATCCTTGAAGACTTCAAAGGGTACTCCAAAATGGGACCTGAAAATTTCGTAGTAGAACAGGTGCTCTTTGTCTCTTATCGTAACCTGATCAGCTTCCTGATATTCTTTCGTTTTCTTTTGGAAGTACTCGTCGGAAATTTTTTCGCTGAAAACTTTTGGAAAGATTGTGGTTCCGGAGCCAAATTCTAGGGGAATCTTTATTCTCCACGTAATCTCGTCGGGCAAGAGACCTTCGTAGGCTTTGCGGATTATCCATTTTCCCCAGATTTTGCCTCGTTCACGTCTGATCATTAGTTTTGGGTCAACACCATAGGCGAACGATTTGAACTCTGGATCAAGAAAGGGAGGCTTAGCCACCAATCCAAGCGATTGTGCCATGGGAATCGAAGAAAACTGCATTACTTGCCACATGTTGGACAGATATTCCATCAGCTCCTTTTCTTTGAGACCAAATAGCCAGCTGTAACCGCCCAATAATTCGTCCAAACCATCGCCGGTCATAATGCCTTTGATTCCGTGTTCCTTTGCGACTTTCAAACCAACATAGGCTGCTACACTGTTTCTAACGTCCATGGGATCAAAAACCTTCAGAATCTTGATGACAGCTTGGATGCCTGAGTGCATCTCCTTCTCGCCAAAAAAATGAATCGTGTGGTTCATCTTTAACCGATTCGCCATCAACTTTGAGTACTCGAGGTCTAGTGCCGGCGAGTTCTCGAAAGCAACGGTGAATGCTTCAAGTTTCGAATATTTTGATGCTGTAAATGCAATCACACTTGTGTCTAATCCTCCGGAAAAGAGGATTCCTTCTGTTAGATTTTTTTTAACAACCTTGTCGATGAGCTGGCGGATTTCTGAACAGATTTGATCGAGTGAATCCAATTTCAGTCTCCTCAAGGATTAGGTTACAGGGTGATTGTGTGAATTTAAGGTTTATTGGCAACCGCGGCAGGGCAATATAATAAAAGATGAACAGTTGAAAGCTATGCAAGTTAATTTAATTCATATTGAAATCAGTGACTCGCCAGAGAAGAACTTGGAGATTACAGAGCAAATGCTGTGTAGGACAGCTAATGCAGGTGCGAGCGCTCAATCTATCTGACAAATTGGAAAAAATCGCTAAGTAAAAATTCACATCTTCAACTTAGGCTTCGACCAATTTTCTCTTTTCTTAAAATTCAAATAAAAAAGCATTTTTTCTACTGATTGTACAAGGCTAGAAAGTAATTATTGCGTTATGTATTTTCGAATTAGTGCCACTATAGCTAAAACAAGTACTAGAGAACCCAAAGCCGAAAGTGCTGTATTAAAAGTTAAGCCGAACATAGTGAAACTTAGGAAGAGCCCCACTAGGGCTGTAACGGCGAAGCTTAATCCTATAGAAAAAGTGAATTTTTCGATTAGGTCCAATGCATCTTCACGGGGAAACAATGTTTCAGTTAGACAATAGCCGGGCAAAAATGCTACTAGAACAAAGCCAAATATGTAACGTAAATAAGACAATGATGTTCCGGTCTCAGGAATGAACAGGATCGAAACGAATGATATAAGGGATATACCTATTACAATCCAGAACCAGTGACTTTTTCTCGGAGATAGGAAGCTGATGAAAATTTCTTTTTGGCGTATTGGTTCCTCTAATAACACAAGTCCCTTTCGATGAAGATGCTTTACTTCTTTTTCGATATCTTCTAGTGGGGCGTCAACTTGTTCCTGAACTAACTGGATTAGTTCTTTCACATTCTTCGGTTTCTTCGTCTCCAAGACGTCTAAGATGACTTTTTCTAGGGATTTCATCGTGCACCACCTTCTTATTGTCAGGTTTACATAAAAGCATAGTTCTCCAAGTCAGCTGATTTGGGTCCACAAAGAAGACTGAAAGGGGTGAATGTAACTCTGGTAAGCTCACTAAGAGTGTTAAGACTAGAATCCAAAAAAATAAAAAAAGTGGGCTTGAAGCCCGTGGAAAAATTGTGGTTTTTCTGTTTAGCCAATAATCCTGAATAGAGGATGCATACCTTCTATTGCAGGCTTCGTGCCAATTTCCGCAGTTGCAGTCAACACGTAGGTGTCAATTACTGCAATAGTTGGAAAGAGGAATTCTGCATATTCTATGGGTCCAAACATGATCCA
>Ga0209427_10001472_pt1 | contig 27181 bp, 24 predicted proteins | sample DeeMarSWOR136_30_FD_187465 | JGI IMG/M metagenome (GOLD analysis project Ga0209427, IMG submission 187465) | Marine sediment microbial communities from White Oak River estuary, North Carolina - WOR-1-36_30 (SPAdes) (version 2) | ecosystem: Environmental > Aquatic > Marine > Intertidal zone >...
CAGGCGTGCACAATCTCGGCGGTGCCTATCGCCGCCAGGTCACCATCGCCCTGGTAGGTGAAGGGGACGAGGTGGGGGTGGCACCTTTTGATGGCGGTGGCCACGGCCGGGGCACGTCCGTGGGCCGACTCAAGGCCGTCGAAATTGAAATATTCGTAGGAATTGACCGAGCAGCCGATGGAGGCCACGCAAATCGCTCTCTCTTTGATTTTGAGCTCATCAATCACCTCGGCGACCAGGCGAAAGACGAGGCCGTGGCCGCAGCCGGGGCAGAAGTGAAAGGGATGCTCTTCCATCGATTCCGGCCGCAGCCCTAACAACGTTTCCAGTTCTTTATTGTTTATCTGAGCCATAGCAACGTCAACCGCTATTTCATTATCCTCTCGATTGCTTCCAGTATCTCATCGGCGGAGATGGGCACGCCGCCGAACTGATTGGCCAGCTCTACCTGTGCACCTGTGCCCAGGGACAGCCTGACATCTTCGATAAGCTGGCCGAAGCTCAGTTCCACCACCAGGAAGCGTCTGGTTTTCTGTGATAAATCGGACAGGGGTTTAACGGGGAAGGGGAAAAGGGTGATGGGCCGGAATATGCCTATTTTAAAGCCCTCCTCGCGGGCCATTTTCATGGCCGTCATCGCCGAGCGAAAAGCGCTGCCGTAGGCGACAATAATCAGGGAGGCATCGTCAAGGGCGATGCCTTCATAGCGGACCTCGTTCCGCTTTATTTTTATCAGCTTCTGGCGTAGGAGCTCGACGCGGGGGCGGTAATCCACCGGGTCCATGGCAAAGGAATTGATGATATTCTTGGGTCGTCCCACCGCTCCGGTGATGGCCCACGGTTTATCGGGAAACTCCGTGACCGGTTGACGCATGGTTACCGGCTCGACGGCCTGGCCGAGAAAGCCATCGGGAAGCAGGGCCACCGGATTGCGGTACTTATCGGCGAGTTCGAAGGCGAGCATGGCTAGGTCCATCATCTCCTGCACCGATGCCGGCGCCAGCGTGATAATATTGTAATCACCGTGGCCTCCGCCCTTGGTGGCCTGAAAATAGTCGCCCTGCGCCCCGCCGATGTCGCCCAGGCCCGGCCCGCCGCGCATCACGTTCACCACCACCGCCGGAATTTCAGCGCCGGCCATATAGGAAATGCCTTCCTGCTGCAGGCTGAAACCAGGGCTGGAAGTGGAGGTCATGGCACGGCATCCGGACGCCGCAGCGCCATAGACCATATTGATGGCAGAAAGCTCGCTCTCTGTCTGGACGAAGACCCGTCCCTCCTCCGGCATCCGTTTTGACATATGCTCGAGGAGCTCGTTCTGAGGCGTGATCGGGTAGCCGAAGTAAGCCTGGCAGCCGGCCAGTATGGCACCTTCAGCGATGGCGATATTGCCTGCCATCAATGTTTTTTCCGACACCGGAGGCCTCCAAAGCGGGAGGGTTGTGGGCGACCTTATTTCATGCCTTCTTAGGGCGGCGATGTACGGTAATGGCGATGTCCGGACACATCAGGGCGCAGACGCCGCAGCCGGTGCAATCCCGGGCTTTCTCTTCATTGACTTCGGCCGGCGTATAACCCATGCGGTTGATGCGAGATGCCGGCCTCAAAACCCCTTTGGGGCAGAAGGCGACGCAGAGGTGGCAACCTTTGCACCTTTCCGTATCTATGACGACATAGCTTGATTTCGGTTTGGTCAGAGTGACTATATTGCCACCCCCTTTAATTGGCCAATGCTAAAGGGAAGAATTCTTTACCTTAATTATCAACCCTGTGATTTCAATGGTCAAGGGCGGATGCCTGGTGGAAAAAGCCATTATCAGCTTAATTATCGCCTGATTAAGCCGTAAATAAACTTTAACTGTGCCTGATTACGACATACAGGCAGAAAAAGTCGTTTAAAACCAGCGAGCAATAATATTTAAATATTTTTACAGGTATAATTGAAATGGATTATGGAAGTCACTCCAATTGACAGGCCAATCGCCCCGTGCCATACTGTTTGCTATCATGGACGACCTGGACCTGCGTTTGATATCTGAGCTGACCAAGGATGCACGGCAGAGCAGTGCAGAGCTATCCCGTACATTAAACGTGAGCGAGACCACCATTCGGCGGCGGATTCAGCATATGGAGGAACAGGGTATCATCACCTTCACCGCCATCCTGAACCCCGCAAAACTGGGCTACAGCATCATTGCTATTATTGCCCTTGAGGTGGAGCTGGGAAAAATCGATAAGGTATCCGAGTCTTTGGCCAATTGCCCCAACGTCCGCTACGTATCACTATGCACCGGAAATCACGATTTATTTATCGGCACCTGGTTCCACTCGTCCAGCGAGCTGACTCAGTTCGTCAAAGACTATCTGGCCGGTGTGCCCGGAATCAGGAAAAGCGAGACCTTCGTCATCCTGGACGTGAAGAAGGATGAGGTGGGCTGGCTGAGAAGCCTGGAGCAGATGGACACCTCGGGATAATTAATTCCAGGCAATAACCTGCGAGTGCATCATGAACAGGAAATGGATGCCGATAGTGGGGGGGATATGTGAAATACTGGCTGGACTTGTGATGCTAGCCTCCGCCTTTGTTATTATCATGATGTTACATGTGGTGGGAGCACCATGGGCGGGGCTATCTCCTGCTATAATTGTCGCTGGCTTTTTAGGTACATTGCCGGTGGTTGGGGGTATCTTTGCCTTACGGCGTCGAAGATGGAAATTGGCGTTCGTGGGGACACTCCCCATAGTCCCGCTATTTTTAATAGTCCCAGAAACATCAGGTAAATTTGCTAACATACACTGGGGTATGGCTCAACACTACTCTTTTGCGTTATCTCTACTGCTTTCAATATCACCCATCGCCCTTATTATTCTCTCAAAGAGGGAATTTAAGTAAAACTATAACAAAATATCTTTCCTTTATTTACTTCGGCCACGGGTGCCTGGCGATTTCCTTCTCGTTGAGTTCTATCCCGATGCCGGGCTTCTTCGACAGGTAGAGGTAACCATCTTTTATCTCCGGTACTTCCGTGGTGATGTCATCGCGCCAAGGCACGCTATCCACGTCCGTCTCCAGAATCTTGAAGTTGGGTATGGAGGCGCAGAAATGGGCGTTCATGAAGGTGGAGAGGTGGGTGTAGTAGTTGTGGGGTGCCACCGGCATCTCGTACATATCGGCCAGGGCGGCAATGCGGCGCGATTCTATGTAGCCGTTCCAGGGCAGGTCAATCATGCAGATGTCCATGGCGTGCTTTTCCAGAAAAGGAGCGTAACCTTTCATGTTGTACAGGCTCTCCCCGGAGCAGATGGGCACTCTTGCTGACTCCTTGACCTGTAGGAGCGCCCCAGGGTCGTATATGTCCATTTCCAGCCACATCAGGTTATACGGCTCCACGACCCTGGCCACCCGAATGAACCCCTCCGTCTTGAAGTTGAAGTTCAGGTCCAGGCAGAGGTCAACTTTATCCCCCACCGCCTTGCGAAAGGTGCTCATCAGGCGGTCGATGGTTTTCAGTATGCCGGTGTCTATGTTCTGTTCCATGGACCACAGCATGCGGGGCGGGTCTCCGGGGGTGAGTATATTGGTCTTTAGTGCGGTATAGCCGCTGGCGGCCACCTCTTCGCCCAGGCGGGCGATATCGTCATAAGTTTTCAAAGCTGGTTTGTCGGGATAAAACTCGGGGTTGCGGGTACGGTAGGTGCCGCAGTGGGACCAGTAGATCCGTAACTTATCGTGGACCGGACCGCCGAAGAGTTCATAGAGCGGGACGTTGAGTGCCTTGGCCTTGATATCCCAGAGGGCGATTTCTATGCCGGCGATGGCTTTCTGGGCGATACCGCCGGGGTTATGCTGGAAGCGATGGCCCATCTCGCGGTAGAGTCTTTCCACGGCCCGGGGGTCCTTGCCGATGAGGCGCGGTTCCAGGTCTTTGACACAGCCGCCTATGCCAGACGCGGAACTGTTGTCGGTGCATTCACCGTAGCCGACCAGCCCTTCGTCCGTTTCCACCTTGACGAAGGCAAAAACCCGCCAGCCTCCATCGCAGAAAACCGGTGTTACTTTGGTAATCTTCATGGTCAAAGCCTCCTGAATGTTAAAATTATGTGCTTCAGCTAGCTATTGAGCTGATTGCCGACCAGCCGAAATGACGGTTCAAAGGAGTTGAACAGGTCAAGATACTGTTCCAGGTATCGGGTCAGGAGAAATCGCTCCCTCACCGTTTCTCTGGCCTGCTGCCCCATATGGTTGCACAGTTCCCCATCCTTCAGCAGACGGACGATTCTGTCGGCGGCTTCCTCGATGGTATCGACCAGATAGCCGTTCACCCCGTCCTTAATCTGATAGCGAATGCCGCCCGTGTTCCCGCCAATCACCGGTTTTCCTTTCCACATCGCCTCAGATACGGTCAGGCCGAAGCCCTCGCGAATTGACTTTTGCAGGACCACCGCCGCCCGGCGCTGCAACGCATTGACCAGTGAGCCATCCTGCCGGCTCAAAATAATGATGCGTTCCTCCCGCTGGTCCAGCAGCGATTCGTACACGTTTTCGCCTTCAGGGTCATCGGTGGCCACGTTGCCCAGCAGGACCAGGGTGGCGGGGACCTCTTTCCGGGCAAGCTGAAAAGCCTTGATGACTCCCTCCGGGTCTTTCCAGCGGTCGAAACGCGATATCTGCACAATCAGCGGCAGGTCGGTGGGAATGCCGTAATGGTGCAATCGCTCATCGCAGACCTCCTGGCTGAGCTCGCGGTTGACGATGGAAAAGGGGTCTATGGCGGGCATGAAGTAAAGCTGCGGCGTGGCCAGCTTCTGGGCATAGTCCGGGCAGCTGAGAATGACGGCGTCGTATTTTTCCACTAATGGAGAGAGGTAATGCCAAAGCTCGTCATTGGGGTGGGAAAGGTCGATGTGGCAGCGCCATATCCAGGGGCCTCTTCGACGATAGTAATTAATGATGGGGAGGGGCTGGGGGTCATGGACGATGACTATATCGTGGTCCAGGTGGTTGCGAATCGAGTTCTCGTGGATAATGGCTTCGTATAACTCCATTTTGCGGTCGGTGAGGTTGATGGGGCCACCCTGCAGGGCGTTGTGCATCTTTTTGGTGATGCTGAAGAAGTCCGGCGAGCCAACGATAACGCGCCAGCCCGTCTTGATGCCGACGCTATCCATCAGAAGGGTAAGCGACGACAACAGTTGAGAAACACCGCCTCCGTAATAGGTCGAGTTAACGTGGGCGATGTGTACCCCGTGTAAGCAGCGGGCTTTTTCCCGGAGGCGCTCGATGGTCTCCCTGCCCACCAGTGGCTCGTAATCATCAATGCCGGTAACATGGAATCCCGGCACGGGCATGTGGAATTCTGTCATTTCCGGATATCCCCCTTTGCTTGCAAGTGTGCTAACGCCTATCTGAATTGTCGGCATTTCTCTTCCAGGGCAACCAGCAACTGGTCAAAGGAATCGCGGAACGCCTTAACGCCATCCACCTGTAATTGCTCGGTAATGGCGTCCAAGTCAACGCCGACTTTTTTCAGGTCTTTTAAAACCTGTTCCGCTTCCGTTATGCCTTCGTTCAGCGTGTCCCTGACCCGGCCGTGGTTCAGGAACAGGTCCAGCGTTTCCGTGGGCAGGGTATTGACCGTGTCCGGCCCCATCAATTCCTCGACGTATTTCACGTTGGAGTAGTCGGGGTTTTTGGTGCTGGTGCTTCCCCAGAGCACCCGCTGGATGCGGGCACCACGCCCTCGCTGCCTGGCGAACTCGTCCCCGGCGAAGACCTCTTTGAAGCGATTATAAACCAGCTTGGAGTTGGCTACCGCCGCCTTGCCGCGCAGCGATAGTGCCTCTGCGGTGCCGAGCTTTTCCAGTTCCCGGTCCACATACGTGTCCACGCGGCTGACGAAGAAAGAGGCCACCGAACTTATCTGCTGTGGATTGGAACAGCGGGCAACACCGTTAAGATACGCCCGGGAAACCGCCTCGTAGTGCGCCATGGAGAACATAAGGGTGATGTTGATATTGATGCCCTCGGCAAACAGCTGTTCGATGGCCGGGATACCCGGAGGGGTGGCAGGCACCTTGACCATCAAATTGGGTCGGTTCACCAGCCGCCAGAGACGGCGCACCTCGGCAAGCGTTTTGTCCGTGTCATAGGCCAGTTCTGGGTCGGGTTCTAGGCTGACCAGCCCGTCCATGCCGCCGCTGGCATCATAGACAGGACGGAAAACGTCAGTCGCCATCTGGATATCCTCCACAGTAAGGCGGTCGTAGATGTCTCTGGTGCCGGCGTCGGGGTGGGATTTCAGGATGGACTTTATGGCTTCATCGTAGTCCCGGCCCTGGGTGACCGCTTTGTGAAAGATGGTGGGATTGCTGGTCATACCGCTCAGGCCGTCAGCCACCAGTTGCTGCAACCGGCCGCTGGTAATCAGCCCCCGCTGGATGAAATCGAGCCAAACGGACTGGCCCAGTTTCTGGACTTCCCTCAGCTTTTCCATCGGTTTCCTCCTTGCCCAGAGTAATATCACTTACATTATAATTTCCATGCCGTCGTAGGCAATAAGCGCTTCCGGATGCTCGCGGCGGAATTCGTCTTCCCCGGCAATGGTTTCCCTGCCGAGATGAGTGAAAATGATATTTTGAATTCCGTACTTGCGGCACCAGTTTATCTGCGTCGTCATCCGGGTATGCCCGAAAAGGGTATCGCCCCTCCTTCTCACCAGATTGGCCTTAATCGCGGAGCCGTCTCCGATGTAATAATCAACATCAGCCAGCACTTCTGCCTTGTTCACCATATCCACCAGGTCGGAGTTATAGACCAGCGTTTGGTGCTGTGTTTTCAATTTATAACCCACCGCCGGACATCTTATGGAATGGATTACCCGGTAAGCGCAAAACTGAAAACTCCCCTCCGTAATATATTTATCCGGTTCAATGACACGGCTGTTTGCCGGCCTGAAATTACCATATTCGAGCGTCTCCTCCGTCAGGTAAACCGGAACATCGGTCTGGATATCCTGTTCCAGCCATACATAGTGGTCCGGATGAGCGTGGGTAATCAGTATGGCATCCGGCGCCAGTTCTTCCAAATTATACCGGTGCAGCATCCCGTAATCAATGAGCAGTCGTTGGCCATTTGAGATGACCAGCAGTGAGGAGTGGTACTGATGTTTCTCACTCGATTCCTCGATTTCCCCCTTGGTGCCGAGAAAAATCAGCTTCAGCACTTTATCTTACTGTCGACTCACTATATTTACCATACCGTATTTTATAAAAACGAGAAAAACGAGCAGGTAGCAGATGGCTCCGAGCAGCAACGCCTGGGCGAAACCGAAGCTGATGGCAATGACGATGGTGAGCGCCGAACCCAGCACCGACCCCACGCCGTTCAGACCCCACATCCAGGGGATATATCCGTCCATCTCCATCGCTTTCAACGCCCTGATACCGAGTGGAAACGGGAAACCCATTATGAAGCCCAGGGGTACCAGCATAACCACCATGACCAGCAGACGCAGTGCCAGGTCGAGTCCCAGCAGCTGGTGGAAAATAAGGGGAATGAGAAAGATGTAAGCGATTGCCAGTACGGCAATGAAGATGGCAGCCGTCGTTATCCCCTTGAATATCACTTCACGGGTCAGGCGGCCGCTGTACAGACTGCCCAACCCGGCACCGAGCAGCAGCGAAAACAGGAGGACGGCCATTGACAGCACCGGCTGACCGAGGTAAAGGATGAATCTCTGGATCAGTGAAATCTCGATGAGCATAAAGCCGATGCCGATAAGCACAAACAGTGATACGGGTCGAATCAATCCGTTCTTCGTCCTCTGGCGCCTCCTGGTCTGACCGCGCCTCCCGGGAGAACGAAGATACCAGTATGCCGGTGGCCCAGCCAGCACGAGCAGCATCAGGGCAAAGGAAAACCAGAAAACCAGCGACACCGGTTGCGGCAGCCCAGCGTCGATTTTATAGAAGAACGGGCGGTTATCGGTAACCGTGGACAGGTCCATGCCCATCTCCGTGGCTACGTCGGCAATCTGGCGGAAACTCAACTCTCCGCTGGCGAGGGATTGAAGCGTCGGGTTAACCATTTCCTCATCCTCAAGGTGAGGAAAGTAAGAAAGCAGCGGTTCATAGCCCAGCTCGACCATTTTCTCGTGCCTGACCAGCGCCTCTTCGGGCGTAAACGGCGTCTTTTTCAGGACAAAGCACGGATATACGCTCTCCCCCGAGCTCAGGCCGAACATATAAATCTGCTTGAGTGCTTCGGCATTCTGGATACCTTTCTGGTCGAGTGATGCCAGCGAGATGGCCAGCAGCCGCCAGGCGGTGAAATCATCATGGGTCACCACCATAAGCCTGCCTTCATCCGTCAGGTGGTCCAGGTAATCGTTGATTGATTCCGTGGTGAACAGGAAATTTTCCGTCAGCGAGTAGCCTTCAAGGCTGCGGCTGGTCTGGGTAATGGGGAGGTTGAGCATTATGATGTCGTACTTCTCCGTCTGGCGTTTGAGGAAGTTCCGGCCTTCGTCCACGACGACCTGCACATTGGGGAAATCGTTATAAATGCCACCGTTATACTGGCGGTATTCCCGCACCATATCCACTACATCCGGGTTTACTTCAACTGCTGTAACCCGGTTAACGCCGCCCATGAGGGTCAGCAGGACATCTCTACCGCCGCCGGGGCCTATGATGAGGGCGCTGTCCTTTTCATCTCCGGTAAGAAAGTAGAAGGGGAAGTAGCCGGAAAACGTGGTCTTTAGGTCCTGCACGCTGGCGTTCGGGCTCTCGGGGTTGCCGTTGAACTGGTACATCGGCGCCGAGGCGGTGCCGTCCAGGTAAATCTCCATCTGCGCCGGATACTCGGTATATTCCACCAGATCGGTCCGACCAAAGGCGCTCCATCTTGTGTCAATTATCCGCGCCGGGGAAGACCTTTCATACAGGGCACGGTGGATATCCTTGTTGGGGTTTTTCCCGATGATCGGGATATCACTCAGATAGGCTACTGATGAATTGGTAGCCAGGAGGATGACAGCGATGATAAAGCTGGCTATTGGCAGTGCCGCCCGCCAGGTGCTGCGCTTAAAAATTCTGCTGGCGAAAAGGAGTGCCGCTATGGCGGCGGTAATGCCGAGGAAGAAACTGGTATTGATGGCACCCAGAGCGTCAAGGAAGAAGATGATGCCCAGCGAGCCGAGGGCAGCGCCAGCCAGGTCGGCACCATATATCCGGGCGCTTATCTCGGGGAAAGTGCGGAATACCTCGGCCAGGAAGATGCCGGTGAAGAAAAACGGGAAGAACAGCAGAAAGCAGTAAAACAGGATACTGTTCAACGCACTGTCCAGATATCCGATCTGGATCATGAGTATCGCCGAAATCGGCATTGCCAGCGAAATGAAGCTGGCAAGCACTGCCAGCGGGCCAAACCGGTTGCTGGAAACGGGCGTTTGCGACCGGAAAAGATAGACAAAAATGCCGCCGAGGCCGAGTCCCAGCAGCGCCAGCGATACGATGGCGAATACGTAATGGTAGAGAATCAGTATCGAGAGCAGCCTGGAGAGGGTTATCTCAAAAGCCAGCATGCTGAATGAGATGAGAAAGACCCCGATTAACAGAATCCAAAGAGCGCCTCTGGTCAGACCTGTGTCTGCCGCGTTTGTGTTCGTGGTTGATGCCGTACTGCTGCGTCTTTTCATTTTTCCCGACTCAAAACGATTATAACGATTATAACATATTGCTCGTTGCATAGGCGTGGTGGCGGAAGTCTTGGCTCAGAATTACCCTGGAGCAAGTGGAGTGACATAGCCACGGCTATGGGCTATAATAGGCATTAACCTGAAATGAGAACCCAAGGAACTTAAGGAGGAGATAATGCCGGAGCGATTCAAAGTGATGCGAGTGGAGAATAAATCCCAGGTCCCTACGACGGTGAGAAATCTTGATATTGAAGCTGAAATACTGGCTAAGGTCAATGCCGAGCTGGTGGACGCGGATTGCGGTACGGAAGACGAGATAATCGAAGCGGCGCAGGATGCTGATGCCCTGCTGGTGATATTTGCCCCGATAACGTGCCATGTGCTGTCGTCCCTGCCGAAATTGAAGGTGGTCGTCCGATACGGCGTTGGCTATGATACCGTTGATGCCGATGCCGCCACCGATAATAATGTAATAGTGGTCAATATCCCCGATTTCTGCCTTGAGGAGGTGTCTGACCATGCCCTGGCCTTGCTGCTGGCCTGTGCACGGGGTCTGGTCTGGTCAACGAAAGGGCTGAAGGAGGGGCGCTGGGGTGAGGTTCAGATGGGGACAATCGAAGCGCCGTCTCTGTTCGAACAAACGCTGGGGATGGTTGGCTGTGGGAATATCGGGCGGCTGATAATAAAGAAGGCGAAGTGCTTCGGCCTGAAAATCATCGGCTATGACCCATATCTGGATAAAACCGTAGCCGAAAAGCACGGCATAAGGCTGGTCAGCCTCCCCGAACTGCTGAAGCAATCGGATTACGTCTGCCTGCAGACTCCTCTGAACCAGGAGACCCATCACATGATCGGGGAAAAGGAATTAAAGCAGATGAAACCCTCCGCTTATCTCATAAACACGGCACGGGGAGCGGTGGTTGATGAGATAGCATTGGCCCGGGCCCTGAGGGAGAGGTGGATTGCTGGTGCCGGACTGGACGTCTTTGAAAAGGAACCGATTGCGCTGGATAACCCGCTGCTCAAGATGGACAACGTTGTGCTCACCCCGCACTACGCCGTGCACACCAGCACGGCAATGATGCGGCTCAGAAGGAGCGTGGCGCAGGAGGCCGTCAGGGTGCTTACCGGCAAATGGCCGCGCCACTGGGTGAACCAGGGCGTTAAGCCCAAGGTCGAGCTGGTAAAGGAGGGCTGAAAAGCTGGCCCTTGTTACCCGGGCGCCAGAAAGCGTTTTAATCCAGCGGTGGGTGGAGGGTCACCCCCAGGGCTTTTTCGCACCATCTCGCCACCGCCAGCAGACGGGTTTCGGCTCTGGCAGGGCCGGCCAGCTGTACAGACAGCGGCAGGCGGTTGCGGCTGAGCCCGGACGGTAGGCTGAGGGAAGGCACGCCTATTATCGTCCAGGGGGCCTGCATTACCGGGTTTCCCGTTGAGGCCAGGCCGTGGGGTGCCGCCCCTGGTATACCCGGCGTGAGCAGGGCATCTGACTCCTGTAACAGCGGCTGCATCTCGGCGCACTGTTGCCGGCGGACGTTGAGCGCCTTTTGGTAATCAGCGGAAGCTATCGCCTGGCCATCCTCAATCAGTTTCCTGATGCCGTCCCGGTATTTGTCCCCGTGCCTGGCAAAGGACTCGCGGTGGCTATCGGCTGCCTCGAAGGCCATGATGATACGGGCGTTGTCAATCATGTTGGCGAAGCTGGGGGGTGGAGTCACCTCTTCAATTACTGCGCCCGCCCGCCTCAGGCGGGCAGCGATTTCATCCGTGTGCCGGCGCATTTCATCGTCAGCGTGGTCGTAGAAAAAGGCGCGCACCAGCCCCAGACGTGGCGGCGACTGCTTTTCCAGAGATGCCAGGCAGTCGGGAACAGGCTCGTTGAGCGAGAGAGCATCCTTGGGGTCGTGGCCGGCAATGGCCTGGAAAACGATGGACGCGTCTGAAACGGTACGGGCTAATATGCCGACGTGATCAAGGGTCGGGCTCACCGGCACCACACCATAAACGCTGACCCGGCCGTACTGGGGCTTGAAGCCGACGATGCCGTTATAGGCCGCAGGGCGCAGCACCGAGCCCATCGTCTGGCTGCCCAGCGCTGCAGGGCACATAAAGGAGGCGACACCAGCGCCTGAGCCGCTGCTTGAACCTCCCGGGGTGTGCTCGGTATTCCAGGGGTTGCCGGTGGGGGCGGGGTCAAAATAGGCGAACTCGGTGGTATGCGTTTTGCCCAGGATGATGGCCCCCGCTTCCTTCAGGCGAGTGACTGAGGTAGCATCATAATCAGGGATGAAACCAGCCCAGGCACTGGAGCCGGCTTCAGTGGGCAGGCCAGCGGTGTAGAAGATGTCCTTGATGCCCAGCGGAATGCCGTGAAGCGCGCCGCGCCGCTTACCCTGCGCCAGCTCCTGCTCCAGCCGCCGCGCCGCGGCCAGGGCACCATCCCGGTCAACCAGCACCCACGCTTTTACTCTGCTGTCAACGGCGTCAATTCTTTCCAGGCAGGAGCTGACCAGCTGTGACGGCGTCAGCTTGCCGGAGGCTATTGCCGAAGCGGCCTCGGCAATGGTCAGGGAATAAGGTTGCTTTTTCGTTGGCATTCCAGACTCCTCTCGTTAAATTTATCAAATTTAATATTACTATAACAGTGTCAGTCCTGTGGTTTGTTTACTTCCAGCGGTATGGAGAAGCTGAAAGTACTGCCCTTGCCCTTCTCGCTCTGAACCCATATCTGACCGCCGTGTAACTCCACCAGTTTCTTGGAAAGGCTTAATCCCAACCCCAGTCCACTGAGGCGGGTTTTTTCCCGCTCAAGCTGCTGATAGGGCTCAAAGAGCCTCTCCTGAGCTGCCTTGCTTATGCCGCGGCCGGTATCCTGCACTTCCACCACAAGAGCGTTTCCTTCTTCTCTGGCCCTCACCGTAATGCTACCTCCGGAGGGTGTAAATTTAAAAGCGTTATTGAGCAGGTTGAGCACCACCTGCCGCAAGCGGTCTTCATCAGCCTGGATGATGGGCAGAGACGGGGGCAGTTCGGCATTTAGCATATGCTTGTTTTGTCGGGCCAATGGCCGGACGCTGTCAACAATGCTGCGCAGCAATTGCCCGGAATCCACCGACCCGAGGTTGAGGTGGAGCAGGCCCACTTCACCGCGTGCCAGGTCAAGCAGTTCATCGATGCGCTGGTTCAGATTGTAAGCACCCTGATTGATATTTTGGGCTAGCTCCTGTAGTATCCCGGCCTCCTTGATTTCTTCCAGCAATAGCTCGCTGGAAGCAAGTACCGGTGTTATCGGTGTTTTGAGCTCGTGCACAAGGGCGCGGGTGAACTCCACTCTTTTATTGATTTCCGCTTCCAGGTCCTGTCGTAGCTTCTTCTCTTCTTCAAATAAGTTCCGCAGCTCCGTTTCCGATTCTTCCAGTGCGGATAGCATACCGTTGATGGTGGCGCCGAGCTTGGAAAGCTCATCCGATCCGGGCACTGATACCCGCGCTGACAGTTTGCCACCGCTACCGATATCACTGACGCTTCGGCTCAGGTATGACAGCCGGGAAAGAATCTGCCTCTCCAGGAGCAGGATGGTTACCAGGCCAAATGCCAGGCTGACGCCGACGATGGTCAGGATGAGATAGGAGATGGCGGACTGGCCCTGCTGGTAGATGTCTCTGGGTGCATCCACTCTGAGTATCAAAGCAGGTTGTTCGCTGATGTCTCTTATAAGTGTGTAGCCAGCAACAGAGTGGTCACTGAGGGGCTGAACGAAAACCGGAGACGCTGTTGAGATAGAGGAAAGGGCGTTTGAGAAGTCGGGAGGAATCCGGGGATCACCGACCTTGTAAATCCCTATGGATAGGAGCGTGATTTCAGCCAGCTCCTTGACCTTGGTGGCATCGAGGTAGCGCCCCATAATCAATGTGCCACGAATCGGCCCTTCATCTTCACTGGTCAGTATGGGTAAAGAAGCGAGCAGCATGGTACCTTCCGGGAGAACAATGATGCCGGCATAGCTGCTTTCTAAGTCTTGATGGGCAATCAGAAAATCGTGGTCAGCCAGATAATCGGGTATGCTCTGCGGGAGGGGTATCGCCTCTTCATTCTCCAGGTCAAACGCTTTGCTGAAAACGATTCGACCGTCGGCGTCAACATAAAGCATCACGTTCAGCCCCAGTTCAATGAATGTGCTGTCGGTAAGGTTCGACCTGATGTATTCTTCATTGGTGTCAGCAATGAAAGCATAGGTATCATCCCAGGCAGCCCAATCGGAAGTCGTGGTCTCCAGGCCGGCAAGTTCCTGCGAGTAAGACGCTAGTGCCCGGTCAACGTCACGATATATGCTCTGCCTCTCCAAATCGGCATAGCTTTCCAGCAGAATGGTGCGAGAGATAAAAAAGAGCAGGATGATTACTCCATAGAATGTACCGGCAATGATAAGCAGCGTCTTCCTACGCAGTGTCATATTTCTACCTCTGTCAAGCATTCTATCACCCGTAGCTATGGCTAGCAAGGCGGCGATTCGAGAGTGAGACTGAAGAGCGTACCGCACATAGCGATAAAAGTCATATTATATTTCCTGGACGGGAACGAGGGCGGTTGACGTGGGCCCGCTTGACGGGTAAACTATCTTACAAACAGGTGAGCGTATCAAGCTATGATCTGGTTGCGCAGAGCTATTGCCATACCTCTGGCGGTCATCTTCGTCATTCTGTCGCTGCTGGTGCTACTCGCCTTCCGCGTTAATGCCACGGTTGGCAACCCGGATTTCTACAGTGAACAGTTGCAGCAGGCAGATGTGTATAACTTCATTTACGATGACGTGCTGCCGGAAGCGCTGGAAGAAGCCGGGATAGGGGAGGATGATGGGGGGGCCAGCATCATTATTGCACCGCTTAAGCCCCACCTCGTTACCGTGGTTCGGCAAACGCTGCCCCCGGAATGGCTTCAGGCGCAGGTTGAGCAGGCGGTAAACGAGGTGGTCCCTTACGTCTGGGGGAAAACGGATACCTTCCGCGTTGATATTCAATTGAAGGATCGGGCGGAGGCTGCAGGGGAGGCAATAAAGAACGTCCTGCACCGTGAAGATGTTTTTCCGGTGCTTTACGGGCAACTCATAGCATTAATCACCGATGAGGTAATATCAGCGGAAGACGGGATGCCGGCAATGCTGGCTACATCGGAGGAAGAAATCGAGCTAATGCTGCGCCAGGTGCTGCCTGAGGATTGGCTGCTCGAGCAGATAGACCGCGCCGTCGATGAAGCAATACCCTACCTCAGCAAAGGGCAGGAACACTTTGACCTTGAGATAGACATAGCCAGGCCGCTCGATGAACTGGAGGAAGTGCTGGCCGATTTACTGTCGAGACAGGAAGCCTACGACCGCCTGTTTGCGGAAATGCTGGCGCCGGCGCTACAGCAAAACCTGGAAGAAATAACCCGTCTTCCCATCGGTGGGGAGCTTGCGGAGGATGAAATCATTGCTGTTGCTAGGGAAGCCCTGCCGCTGGAGAGGTATCAGGCGCTGATGCACGACCTGGTAGGCCAGCTTTTTGCCTACATACGTGGGGAGCAGGAGGAGCTGGAGGTGACCATATATCTGGCCGACTACAAACCGGGGATAGCGGTGGCCCTCGACCAGCTGGTTGATGAGAAAATAGAGGCGTCTTTTGATTCACTGCCGGCCTGTTCGGAGGCACAACTGCTGGAACTGCTGTCCGACCCATCTCTGGAAAACCTCCTCTGCCGTCCGGCGGATATATCATATCAGGAATTCAAGGGACTGGTGGGGCTGGAGCTGGGCAGCCTGGTGCAGCCTGTCATTGAGATGGGCCTACCCGATGAGTGGACTCTGACTGAAGCGGAACTGGGCCAGCTCTTTGGCGGGGAAGGTGGGGAAGATATCTTGCTCCAGGGCAGGGAACTGGTACAGGAAGGGCTGACATTCACTGAGGAAGACTTCAAAGAGGCGGTGGGCACCGATGCCACGGCTCTGGAAGATATCCGGCAACTGATAGCTGATGGATTGACCTTTACCGAGCAGGATTTAAAGCAACTGATGAGCGATGGGGAAGATGATGGTTCCGGCGAGCAAATGGCAGTCTTTGAGGAACTGCGTTCCAACCTCGGAACAGCGAAAATGTGGCTCAACTTTATCTGGCTCGTACCATTATTGCTGCTGTTGGCAGTGGGTGTACTCGGTGGCCGGCGCTGGAGCAGCCGGCTGATCTGGACAGCGGCACTTCTGGCCGTAATGGCGATTATCGCTTATATCATCTTCGGCCCGGTGTTTTCCGCCACTGCGCAGCCGGTGATAGACCGGACAGTTACAGCGGGGTTCGGTCAGACTGAAGGTATCACATCGTTAATGGCGCAAAAGGGCGTTATCGTGGCGCAAAATGCCATCGATAGCTTCATCAGCGGCCTGAGGAATCAGGCGATAGCCATAATTATAGCCTCGGTGGTGCTTATAGGGGCGGGGGTGGTTCTGCACAACTGGGACAAAATCCGCAGAAGCTAAATCAGAGCGATTACAGGAACTTGACAGAGGAAAAGTTAGGCTTTAACATATAAATATATGTATATAAGTATATAAGAATATAAATGCGTGAGGGAATATGAATTATGCACAATCAGGAGCTGTTCAAACTGAAAGCGGAACTATGCAAGACCTTCGCCGACCCGACGAGGCTGGCTATAATCAACGAATTGCGGAGCAGGGAGAAATTGGTTGGGGAACTGGCGCAGGCCCTGAATGTTCCCCAGGCTGTTGCCTCACGCCATCTGGCGCTGCTGCGCAATCACGGCGTGGTGAAGCCGCGCCGTGAGGGCACTAACGTTTATTACAGCCTCGCCGACCCGAAAATAGTGGCGGCATGTGACCTGATTCATCAGGTACTCCTGAACTCATTAACAAAGAATCGAGAGTTGGCCGAAAGGCTGACCGCCTGAGCTTGGCCCGTACCCGTGCCACCAGTTCCTTTGGGTAGAATGGCTTACTAATGTAATCATCTGCGCCGATTTCGATGGCATCGCGCAGCGCGGTCACCTCGCCCTTGCCGGTCAGCATAATCACCGGTACATCGGACTTTTGACGTATCAGGTCGAGCACCTGAAAGCCATCAAGGCCGGGCATCATAATATCGAGGATAACCAGTGCCGGCTGCTTTTGGCACAGCAGAGGAATGGCGGAATCGGCACTGGTGGTACCCACAAACTCATATCCCGCTTCCTCGAGGACCCTCCTGAGCAATCGCAATATCTCTTCTTCGTCGTCTACGGCCATTATGCAGCTGCGCTTATTCATCAGATTCTCTCTCGTGATGATTTTCAATGCATTAATTTGGTGATTTCAGGATATTGCCGGAATGCGAAACAGAACCTAAATATTTACCCCGCGTTTCTAAAAATTTCCTTAACATTTTGGGGAAATAGAAAAACACCCGGAGCGGGTGCCTTTAGAGCGGCAGGTCAAAAGTATCGAGATTCTTTTTATCCAGAATCAGTGAATTGGTAACCAACGCTGGAGACGGTGATGATGTATCTGGGGTTTTTAGGATCCGGTTCCAGTTTGGAGCGCAGCCGGCGGACAAAGACGTGCAGATATTCCCTTTCCTCCCGATATTCCGGGCCCCATATCCTGTACAGCAGGTGCGTATGGGTGAGCACCTTGCCCGAGTTCAGGGCCAGTTCCTGAAGCAGGGCATATTCAGTGGGGGTCAGTTTCATTTCCAAACCAGCCCGGGTTACCTGTCTTTTGGCAAAGTTGATGACTAGGTCACCGCTGGTGATGACAGATACTGCTGGTGATACATCAGCCGTTTTGGTGCGCCGCAGGACGGCGCTTATCCGCGCTATAAGTTCACTGGTACCGAAAGGCTTGACGATATAATCATCAGCACCGAGATCAAGGCACTTTACCTTGTCCTTTTCATCGCCCCGGGCACTGAGCATAATGATGGGTATCTGCGACCATTGGCGCAGCCGACGGCATACCTCAAAGCCGTCCATTTGGGGCATCATGACATCCAGTATGATGAGGTCGGGCAGCTCTCTCTCTATGATGTGGAGAGCTTCTTCGCCATTGGTCGCGCTGATGACCTTGTAGCCTCTATCTTCCAGATTAGAGCGGACGAATTTGAGGATGCTCAACTCATCATCGACTATCAGAATACGTTCTTTCATCAACTGATAATCCTCTATCAGCGACCTCTGCCCGTGAACAAGCTATTCTTTTTTGAGGATTCTGAGCAGGGCTTCTCGAAATTCTTCAACTGAAGCAATTGGTTTCTGCAATTCAGCCGGAAGACCGGAGAGCAGCGACTTACTGCCGTGCCTCTGCTTTGATGCCAGTTGCTGCAGCAGCTTGTGCTCTCTGGCCATGCTGTTAACCAGCTCGGTGAACTGCTCCTGCATCCGCTTGGTCTGCTCAGTAATGTTCTGCTTGAGCTGGGCTTGTTGCTGCTTGTCCTGAAGGTATTCCCGCCATCTTATAATAGCTTGACGAATTCTGGCCAGCATTTTACCCTGGTCAAACGGCTTGGTGATATAATCATAGGCACCCAATTTCATGGCAGCAACGGCGGTCTGAACATCGGTAACCGCGGTTACCATAATGACGCAGAGGTCTGGCCAGTCAGTGTTTATTCTGCCAAGCACGTCCATGCCAGACAGTCCGGGCATTTTAATATCCAGCAGCACCACAGCAATATCACCATCGGCAATAACGGACAAAGCTTCTTTGCCGTTAGCCGCGGTGATGACATCATATCCGGCAGTTTGTAAGATTCGCTGCGACAAAACCCGTACCGTTTCCTCGTCATCGACAACCAGAATCTTTACTTGGTCGGCAACCATTTTTACCACTCTTCATGCTTAACTTATAACAGCCTCATTTTTAGCGGCAGTAAAGAGCGCAGCAATAACGTAAAAGACACCGTTCATTTTATCAACTATATTGTGTTTTCCAGTTTTTGGATAAGTCCATTAATAGCGCGACCGGCACCGTGCGTAATCGGAGCGCCATGACCGAAACAGATGATATCAAAGTCCAGGTTCGCCAGTCTCTTTATGGAGTTGATTTCCTGCTCAATATTAACCGTAAACGTCCTTGAGGGCAGGCCCAATCGGAACCTGTTGGCCAGCAAATCGCCGGCAATGAGCACCCGCTCTTCAGGGGAGAAAATACAGATACTACCCGGAGTGTGCCCCGGAGTGTGCAGCACCTGAAGTCCGCCCAGTACCGGCAGCACGTCGCCCTCGTTGACTGCCTGATCCACAGTTGATGGGGTCACGGGAAAGAAACGGCCCAGCCGGTAAAGGGTTTTGCCCAGCGAGGATGGTCTGGCAGGGCCGGGTTGGGGCAGTCGACCATCGATATAGGGGGCATCGGCAGGGTGGGCGAGAACTGTCGCCTTGGTGATTTCCTTCAATATTGCCAGGCTGCCAATGTGGTCGGCATGGTGATGAGTGATGATGATGCGGTTAATATCAGACGGTGAGAAGCCCAGTTGTTTGACCTTTCTCAGTATCTGATTGGCCCTTCCTCTGAATCCGGTATCGACGAGGGTCAGTTTATCGTCAATCAGCAGATATACATTGGCGCCCCAGACTCCCGTACCGAAGATGCCGCCAATCCGGATAACGTGAGGACTAACCTTCATCCCTTGTTAAGACCGATGTTCATTTCCAGTTCAGGAATGGGCGCGATGCTGCTCGACAAAACGAGACATACGGCGCAGAGCTTCCTCAATATTGGCTAGAGAGGTGGCATAGCAGCAGCGCACGTATCCCTCACCCTGACGGCCGAAGAGACTGCCAGGCATGACAATCACCTTTTCTTCCTTGAGAAGATTCTCGGTGAACTCGTCTGACGTCATCCCCGTAACCTTAATCGAAGGGAACGCGTAGAAGGCTCCCTTTGGCTCGTGACATTTAAGCCCTATTTCGTTAAGGCCGCGGATGATAACCTCACGGCGGCGACTATACTCGGACAGCATTCGCTGGACATCGCCTTCGCCGCTTTTCAAAGCTTCCAAAGCGGCCATTTGCGCCATGCTGGACGGGCTGAGCATGGTGTGCTGGTGCACCTTGCTGATGGCGGCCATTATTTCCGCCGGTCCGGCGGCATAGCCCAGACGCCAGCCGGTCATGGCGTAGGCTTTGGAGAAGCCATCGAGGAGGATGGTGCGTTCCTTCATCTTTGACAGCGATGGGAAACAGGTATGTTCCACACCATAGGTCAGGCGACTGTAGATCTCATCCGAAATGACCAGCAGGTCGTGTTTTTCCGCCACCCTGGCGATCTCGGCATATTCTTCGCGGGTGAGTTCGGTACCCGTTGGGTTGGCCGGATAGCCAAAGAGGATTGCTTTGGTCTTCGGCGTAATCCGGGCCTCTATCTGGTCAACCTCCAGTTTGAAGTCGTTATCCGGTCTGGTAGGTACGGCCACCGGTATCCCTTGCGCCAGAACGATACAGGAAGGATAACAGACATAGTAAGGGTCAGGCAGGATAACCTCATCGCCCGGGTCTAAGATGGTTCTGAAGGCTAGGTCCATCGCCTGGCTGGAACCAACGGTGATGACGATTTCGGTTTCCGGGTCATATTTTATGCCGTAGCGCTTTTCCAGATGCTTGGCAACGGCACGGCGCAGTTCGGGGAATCCCGCAGTTGGTGTATAGGTGGTGATGCCCTTCTTCATGGCATCAATACCGGCCTCGCAGATGTGCCAGGGCGTGGCGAAATCAGGCTCGCCCACGCTCAGTGAAATGCCGCCTTCCAGAGAGTGAAATAACTTTAAAAATTTGGCGAAGCCAACTTCGGATACCTGAGCCACACGCTCCGCTATCCTCTTTTTGGCTCCTGCGTCCCGTTGTTCAGACATCTTCTTTTCCCTTTCTGCGTTGGCTATTCGGTGCGCTGTATGAGCATATATACCAAGGACATTTGCGAATTGTTAATTGTGCCTCTATCCATAAAATTATAATGGCAGGCGTGTGAAATGACAAATAATAAATCTTGAAAGAATTATTCGCCGGGGGAAGCCAGGTAACGCCATGCTTTAAAAAGCAACCGCCTCGATTTTATCGAGGCAGTTGCCAGTGAAAGAATTTACTCACCTGTTAGATGTTAGAAGCCGGTTATCATCTGCCCCGGCAGCCAGAGGATTATCTGGGGGAAGGCGATGCACAGTCCAAGTCCAATCAGGATGAGGCCAATAAAAGGAAATACCCCGCGGATGATATCACCAGTGGTTACACCAAGAGATGGGTCGGCGGCACCGCGAAGATAGAATATGGCGTAGGCGAAGGGAGGGGTCAGGAAGGACGTCTGCAGGTTGACGCATATCATCATGGCAAACCAGAGCTTGTCAAAACCGAGCGCTTCTCCTACCGGCGTTATTATGGGCACGATGATGAACAGAATTCCCAGCCAGTCAATGAAATAGCCCAGGAGGAAAACGACGAACATGATGATGGCGAAGATGCCCCACTTGCCACCGGGAGCGCTTAGAATTATCTCTTTAACGATATCGCCACCGCCGCCGCGCATAAATATGCCGACGAAGGCGTAAGCGGTGGCACCGACCAGGAGTACCATGCCGGTGACCTTTATCGTCTCGGTCATGGTATCCTTAAGGATCAGAAAGCTGAACCGGCGGTAAGCGATGGCCATGATTGTGGCGGCAAGGGCACCGACGGAGGCAGCCTCGGTGGGGGTAGCGATACCCATGAAAATGCTCCCCAGCACCGCCAGAATAAGTACCAGTGGCGGCAGCATGGAGACGAGCAGGTCCCAGGTTTTCTTCGCCCAGGGGACGGCTCTCTCCTCAACTGGCACCGGAGGTGCCAGTTCTTTCTGGAAGAAACAGCGTATGGCGATGTAGCTGCAATATAATCCGGAAAGCACGAACCCGGGTATAAAGGCAGCAAAAAACAGTTTACCTACCGAGATTGCCGCCATCGGCCCGTATATTACCAGCATGATGCTGGGGGGAATCAGTATGCCCAGGGTGCCGCCGGCACAGGTGGCGCCGCATGCCAGGGCTTTATCGTAACCTCGCTTTATCATGGCGGGCAAGGCGATGATGGTCAGCGCCGTGACCGAGGCGCCGATGATGCCAACGGTGGCGGCCAGGACGGTGCCGATTAATACCGTGATTATGGCCAGCCCGCCCCGGAAACCGCTGAGCCACAGGTACATGGCGGCGAACATTTTTTCGGTTATTCCCGAGTACCCCAGCATGATGCCCATGAAGATAAAACCGGGCGCCGCCAGGAGGATATAGTTATTCAGCAACTCGTAAACACGGTGATAGATGACTTCCAGTGCGATATTTGGCCCGAACATGATGATGCCCATGACGATGCCCATACCGCCGACCACAATGGCCAGGGGGTAGCCAAGCATGACGAAAAACAGTATGCCGCCGAGCATGGCTATGGTGACTAACTCTGGATTAATATGAATCATAGCTCTTCATGCCTCACTAGAGAATAGATATCACGGTAGAGCGTGGCAACACCCTGAAGGGCAAATAAACAGAATCCAATAAAGACGCTGGTTCTTACCGGACCCATTATGGGATACCACCAGCTAAACAGGTTCTTCTCATTGGTTTCCCAGGCAAACCACATCCAGTTCCAGCCGGCGTAGGCAAGCAGACCGATAAGCGGCAGGAGAAAGACCAGAGCACAAAAAATGTCGATGCCAAGCTTGACTGCCGTTGGCAGGTGGGTATAGATGACATCCACCCTGATGTGACGGCGGTTGAGGTGGACATAGCCGAAGGAACAGGAATACATGGTGGCCGCGGTCATGACGGCTGTTATCGGCAGTGTTGTCGTCGGGTGGTTAAGCACATATCTCATGAACACTTCAACACAGATGATGCCAAGGGCGAGGACAGAAAGCCATCTCACCCCCATGCCTACCCTGTCATTAAGGCGGTCTATCGCTTTAACTATTTTTCTCATCTTTTTAAATTCATTTCATAAAATTGACCCTTTACCGTGCCCCGCCCCGGTGATAGCACCGGAGCGGGGGCAGGTTGAATTGCCTGTCAGTGGCTAACCGGGCTTTATTCCATGTATGACCATTTGGCCCAGGAAGGAAGCCCGTACAGCTCGTCCCACATCTTGGCAAAGTCACGCTGGGACTGCGCCACCTCCTGGTAACCGGGGTCCTTGGCCATTTCCCCATTAACGTATTTCACAGCCTCTTGACCGAACGCCTCCACTATTGACGGGGGCAGGGGCTGCACGACGTTCCCGTAGTCTTTGAAGTTCTGCATCGCTTCCTCGTCACCGGCGACGAGTTTGCTGTGGTAGTCCCATGTCTCGGCCACGGCCAGGTCCTCAATGACTACCTTGAATTCATCGGGCAGCTCCATAAACTTGCTCGTCTTGATCAGGAACATATAGACCTCGGTGGGTGCCCTAATCGGGCAGACGTAGATATACTTGCCCACTTCATTCAGGCCCATTTCCCAGTCAAAGCGCGGGGAGCTGCATTCGTAGGCGTCAATGAGGCCGCGTTGCATGGCTTCAAAGACTTCGCCCAGAGGCATAAAGATAGGGCCGACGCCCATGTTGCCGAGGACGGTGCCGCCGTCACCGGAGCATCGCATCTTGATACCCTTCAGGTCGTCGATGGTATTCAGCTCCTTTTGGAAGTGGCCGAATAGCTCGGGCGGCCCGGCGAAGCCGGAACCCTTAACAAATGTGAAATCCCATCCCAGTTGCTGGAACCACTTGTTGGCTATATCACAACCATAGATGTCAAGCCAGATCTGGAGCGGTTCCGGAGGCATGCCGCCTACGGGCTGAATGCACTGGCCGGCCCATGGCATGTCGCCTCTCATATAGCCGCCGCCGCTGCCGGCCCAGTCAAGCACGCCGGTCTGAATTGCCTTGTGCTCTTCTGTTGCCGGGCAGATGGCGCCGGTAGGATGAGCTTTCATGATAAGGCGTCCATTAGTGGCGGCTTCAACTCGCTTGGAGAAATCCTCCATACCCCAGGTTACCGGCATCCCGGCGGGCAGGGATGACTGCCCTATCAGGGTGATTACTTCTTCAGGTGCAGCTGGGGCGGGAGCCGGGGCTGGTGATGGTGCTGGAGTTGGCGCAGGGGCTGGAGCTGGAGTTGGTGCGGGAGCTGGAGCAGGCGCAGAAGGCGCTAGAGGAGCTTGCACTTCCGTGAACTCCAAACCCTGCCTAGTCGGTGCGCTGGCGTTGGGGCTCCTAGCCCCAACGCTGGCGGCGCAGTCGCTGCACTATGAAGGCGGCCTGTCGGTGGCGAGTGGGAAGTACATCTACGCCGAGCGAACGACTAGTTGGATGCTGACGAACGGCCTCGCGCTGAGCGCGGGGCCGCTCACCATCCGGGCGATGCTGCCGGTGTTCCGTCAGAACTCGGTAGTAGTGACGGTCTCGTCGGCGGGGCCGATTCCGACCGGTGGTACGACGTCGACTACAGAAACGGGCGGTGACGGTGGGAGTGGTCACGGATCGCAGCCCCAGGTGGGGGGAAGCTACCAGGTGACCGCCGAGGGGGATTCGCTGCCGGTCGATTCCGAGTTGGCAACCTCGATTTCCGGCTATGAAATGGCGGTCGGAGATCCCACAGCCAGCATGACGGTGGGAATCCATCAGGGTGCCACGGTTGGCGTGAGTGCCATGGTCGGCGTGAAGGCTCCGGCCACTGGTACGAATGGCTTTGGAACTGGACAGTGGGATTTGGGCGGGTCGGTCTCGCTCTCTCATAGGATAGGGTTCTCAGGCCTGGTATCACTCGATTTGGGCTACTGGCATCTCGGCGATCTGCCGGATCTGGATCTGCGGGATCCGCTGCTAGGTTCGCTGGGCCTGGCCTATCTGAGCAGGGGCGGTTGGGGACTGGGTATCAACGCGTCGGCCGCCTCCACGGTCATCGCGGGATATCCCAATGCGTATCAAGTCGGACTCAACGTCAGTAGGGTTGGGCGCGGTGGAACCTTCGGTGTGAACCTTGCATTGGGCCTGACCGACACGACTCCGGATCTGACGGTTGGGTTGATTTGGAGGGTCGGGCTGACGCGTCCGCGCTGGTGAGACCGGTGTGGCCGATCATACATTCCACGGGGCCGGCCTGGAGGTGTCGCCGGTCCCGCTCAGTGAACTGACTACGGGAGCGAGATCGATGATTCGCACGGCATTGCCGCGCCTGTGCGCGGCATTGGTAACGTTGTTCGCGGCGACAGGTTGCTCTGAACCAACGGGGCTCGGCTCGGATGGTGGCAGCGGTGAAGTTACCGTCACGCTGCAGCAGGCCGCGCCGCCGTCGCTCAGTCTGACTGCCGCGGTTGATGAGGGTGCAGTCGGGGCGCCGGAGGCAAGAGTGCCGGTCGGTATAGTCGCGTCGCTCGAGATCACCATTACCGACGTTCAACTGCTGCGTCGCTGCGATGACGCGGATGGGGACGGGGAACCCGACCAGGACTGCGAAGAGGCCGGCTGGTATCCTCTCACGTTGGGCGAGCCGGTGACGGTCGATCTGGTGGCGTTGCCAGGGGAGGACGAGTCTCCCGTGGTGATTGCGTCGGGCGACTTGCCGGCCGGAGATTACCACAATATCAGGCTGTTCGTGCGCGATGAGACCGTGGTGTTCAGCGAGGCCTTTTCGGTAGGGAACTCCCCGTTCGATCCTGGCACGCCGTATCCGGTGGAGATACCGTCCGCTGCGAATAGCGGGCTCAAGACGGATCTGACTCTGACGGTCACGGACGATGGGGAAGGGAATGGGGAAGAAGTCAGCCTGCTGTTCGATTCGGAGGCCACGTTCCGCGTCGTCGTCGCTACCGGCAGCGGGAAGGTGATGCTCCCGCCGGTGCTCAAAGTCAGGCCGCAATCCGACTAGACCGGCTCCTACACTGGGACGAAATGGGGGTCGCTTCCTACGTGAGGCGACCTCCTTGTCTCGGTCCGATATGCACATCAGCTGTTGCCCGACAGTCGAAGCTCTCTGAGCCCTGCCGTACTAAGCCATTTGTAAACAATGACTTAACGAGTCGACTTACAGTCACTTCTGTGTTGTGGATAAGTTGATAGCTACGTGGTTTCACTGGTGATCCCGGGACTCAGGGCGCGATTGCCAGGCTGGACACGTGCAGGTTGAGGTTGTGGTTGATCCTCAGCCCCACCACACCGTCGCATGGCAGCTCTCCCCGCGGAATCTTGGCAACCTGCTCGCCGTTGACGTAGAACGAGAGCTGCTCTCTGCCGACGTCGATCTCCAGCAGGTTCTTGGCCTGATCATCCCCGGACTGCCGCACGATTGCAGGGTGTTCGGTCCAGGGGGTAATCGTGGGAGTCTCGTTGCCGTTGCGGCGTTTGATGATGAACCGGCCGTCCCTGCGGATCAGGAAATACAGGTACGATTGGCCGTCGCCGGCGAGGTCCTTGCCGCCGATGAAGAGGCCGAACCCTTCACGCCGCTCTCCCGGGAACAGGTAGACCTCGGCGCTGACCCGATACTCACCTTCGGCCGTGGTGGAGGGGTTGTAGAGGATGGTGGACGGTCCGGTGGTGATGTGCCAGCCAGGAGTCATCGTGACGAAATACAAGGAATCGTTGGATGGCCGGTCGTACCTGACCTGCCAATCGGCCGGTCGCTCCAATTCCTGGGCACAGAGGGAGCCGGTGAGCAGCGACGCTGCCGCCAGTTGGCTGAGAATGCGCATGGTGACCTCCGTCGGGCGTGTTTGCTGCGATCCGTAGCGAAGGGCAGCAGTCTCTAACGGAGGGCTGGAAAACGCAAGGTGCGGACTGCTGGCGAGCGGCTCAACGGGCCTCGCGAGGTGGCGGCCTGCCGTGGCGCAGGTCAGTGCGGTGCTCCTGGTCAGCCCGATCTTGCCGATCGTGCGCGTCAGACCCCGCCGGTCTCGATCTCCCTCAGCACCGTCTCCAGATCGGCATTGACCGTGTCCAGCTCCGCCCTGAGCTCGTCATAGCGCTCGAACGCGTCACGACCCAGCCTCTGGTCGGCTTGATTGATCATGGCGCTCAAGTATTGCAGTTGGTCCGCCAGCATTGGCATGTCGTAGCGCACCGGCCCGGTCACGAGGCGCTGCTGCATCTCGGCAAGTCGCTCGTCGATGCGCCGCGAGGTGCCGTCGGTCTTGCCCTCGAGCGACTGGCGCGCCGCGGTCAGCTGCCTGATGGCCTCTCGCGCTTCCGTGATGGCGTCGCGCACCTTGAGGCCCAACTCGGCCTGCTCCACCAAGTCGGCCCGGGTGACCCCGTCTGCGGCGACACGTGGGTCGATCAGCAGCTCGAAGCTCTCTGTGGCGCGCCAATCACCGACTGTCAGACGGACCTGATAGACTCCGGGTGGTACCACAGGGCCGCCGTTGGGATAGCGGAGATCCCAGATGAACCTATGCATGCCAGCTGCCGCAACCACTGTCGATGCACCGCTACCCATCCTGAATCCCCCTGCCCCGGGCATACCTGCC
>Ga0209427_10001473_pt1 | contig 27181 bp, 16 predicted proteins | sample DeeMarSWOR136_30_FD_187465 | JGI IMG/M metagenome (GOLD analysis project Ga0209427, IMG submission 187465) | Marine sediment microbial communities from White Oak River estuary, North Carolina - WOR-1-36_30 (SPAdes) (version 2) | ecosystem: Environmental > Aquatic > Marine > Intertidal zone >...
TTTGGCAGAACATTCAGTTACTCTTCTTATCGGCAGGAGTCGGTGATTTTATCTCATATACTCCCTTCAAGTGTTACCCTGATTTGAACCAGGCCAAAATTTGTTATAATACACACGAGATACGGCGGGAAATGACTTCCGCCACAAGCGGCAAGAACGCAGAGAACCGCACGTCTTCGTATCAGCAGATACAAGCAAAAAATCATTATCTATCAAGCCAGACAAGCTTTTGAACATTTGAATTCGGGTAATTTGGATTTGTTTAGCCCGCCGCCCCGACTCGCGTCGTCAGACGCGGGGGCAGGGATTTCGAGTTTAGGATTTGGGATTTCGGCGGCCAAACAGGGCCGCCGCTCTACATCTGTAGAGAATCCTCTACAAATCGACCTTTTTATGCAAAACAAACCCAATTTCCAAAAAGCCAAAAATGAGCATAACCCTTTGTCCGACAGGGAATTACCAAAATCAGCCCCAATGGGGAATAAATCCAATCAAACCCAATTTGCCAAACGGTAAAATTGATGCAAAGTCTGTATCTACAAAGGATTATGAAGAAAAATGCTGACAGGGGCTATGAAAAAACAAAGCCAAAACAAACCCAATTTCCTCAGAGGCCCGAAATGACCGCAACGGTTTATTTTAGAACGAATTACGAAAATAAACCGCTCCGGAGACTTCCGGAAAACAAACGCAATCAAACCCAACGTCAAAACAGGAGTGCACACCCTCCGTGTCGAAGATCCGCCGCGTTCTGGCGTGTCGAGGATCCGGCGTCTTCTGAAAGCTTGACACTCGCTATTTCGAACCTACAATCACGGGCTATGGCTGATTCGGTGCCACGAAACAAGAAAAAGAAAAAACACAATCCCTTCACGGACTGGTTGTTCTACCTCGCACTGCGGGTCCTTGTGGTGTTCCTTTACCTGTTTGATGTCGAGACCAATTTGAACACTGCCCGCTTTCTCGGACGATTGCTGTGGAAACACTATCATCGTGGCCGAAACAGGGCCTTAGATAATCTTCGCGCAAGTTACCCCCAAAAGAGCGAGCAATGGATTTGGCAAACAGGCAGACGAAGCTTCGAGCATATCGCGATGCTGACGATCGACATACTGTTTACGCCCCGGCTCGTAAAGACGTATAACTGGCGCAGCTACTCCCGGTACAAGAACATCGAACGAATCAAATGGATGATGAAAGAAGGCCAGGGTGTGCTTATGGTTACAGGCCACTACGGCAACTTTGAAATCATAGGCTACCTCCTCGGCCTGTTCGGCTTCGATATCTATAGTATTGCTCGGCCGCTTGATAACAAGTTCGTCAGCAACTACTTATACGGCGTTCGCCAGCGAGCCGGCCAAAAGATCATCGATAAAAAAGGCGCAGCTGAACTGATGGCTCAAATCAGCTCGAGCGGCGCGACCCTCGGCTTTATCGCCGATCAGGACGCCGGCAGAAAAGGAATATTCGTTGACTTTTTCGGCCGCAAAGCCAGCACATATAAGAGTATAGGCCTGCTCGCTATCACCAACAACGTGCCAATAGTCGTGGGTTATAGCAGGCGAATTGATAACAGGTTCTACTTTGAAATCGCCGCTACTCGCATCATTTTGCCTGAAGAATGGGCCAAAAAGGACGATCCGCTAACGTGGGTTACCGCCGAATACACCAAGGCAATCGAAGAATTCGTGCGGCAAGACCCAACCCAATACTGGTGGCTCCACCGCAGATGGAAGCATCGGCCGAAAGAAGAAACACAAAAAAGTTAGCAAAAATCCTGCCCCTTTTGATGCCCTCCGAGCCACCGTCGGCAGGCAAAATTGGACCCGCCGGAGGGCGGATCTCCACTTGCGTTTCGACGCTTGTTATTCATAATCCTGCGAAAGATTTCTGGCCGGGTAGGTAGTCGCGAGCTGTGGGGCTACCATCGCGTGCCAATGAGCGGCATTTTGCCTCCGATAGTACGAGCACGGTACACGCTGCAACGTTCGGGTTGGGCGCCCAATCCACACCGAATTTTCGGGCTTTTTTGTTGACCGAGATGTGGTGAAAGTGTATACTTACAGGACCACAGCTAACGTCGCTGGAGGTAAGCGATGGTGACGGAGAAATGCAACTTTCTTGGGTTTGTTTGCGCGATTCTTGGGACGAAATTGAGGTGCGCATAGAGTGTACCGTTAAAATCGAAGCTTTTTTGAGAGGGTAGTAACATGAGGATGAAAAAAACGTCAGCAATTCTGACTTTGGCTTTGGTCCTGACGCTCTTGCAGGCCCGTGTGAATAACGCGACTCCCATGGGCACGGCCTTTACGTATCAGGGCCGGCTAACTGACGCCAATAACCCGGCAGAGGGTCTCTACGACCTTCAGTTGAAACTCTTCGATGATCCAAACGTGATCCTGGGGACACAGTTGGGAGACACGCTTGATGTAAACGAGCTCGATGTTATAGAGGGCTACTTTGCGATAGAGCTGGATTTCGGCAGTGGCATTTTCGACGGCAATGCGGTGTGGCTCCAGATCGGTGTTCGGCTGGGTCAGCTCGATGACCCGAACGAATATACGGTTCTCTTGCCCCGACAGCACCTCAATCCAACACCCTATGCGATGTATGCGGCATCTGGCACACCGGGTCCACAAGGCGAGCAAGGATCTAAAGGTGAACAAGGCCCAGTAGGCCCCCAGGGACCGGTAGGCCCTCAAGGCCTTCCAGGTGAGCAGGGACCACAGGGTGAACAAGGACCTGTGGGACCTAAAGGTGATACTGGCGATACGGGGCCGCAGGGTGAACAAGGACCTGTGGGACCTGAAGGTGATACTGGCGATACGGGGCCGCAGGGCGAACAAGGACCTCAGGGGGAGCAAGGACCGCAAGGTGAGCAGGGACCACAAGGGGAGCAGGGGCCAAAAGGCGATAAAGGTGATACTGGTGATACCGGAGCAATGGGGCCGCCAGGACCTACCCTGGGAATTTATGATTCGCTGGGATTGACGAGTTCTGGAGGCCGTGCCGCTGGTGACGCTGGTACAAGAACACTTTATAACTTAGGCGATGTCGGCATCGGCACGTCCAGCCCCACAGACAAATTGGATGTCGCCGGCTCGGGCGGGAATTTAACGTATGGAACCGATAACAAATTAACCCTCAAAGGCCTCCAGCAGGCGATTATAGCAATCGATAGAGGCGCCACCAACCAAGCTGGTGAGCTACGCTTCAAGACTCAAGGAGCCGACAAATGGGCCCTTGGTCCAACAGGTGCTGGTAACGATTTCAAGTTTTATAGTTGGGCTGGTGCCGGTCATGCCATGCGTTTGGATGCAGTTAGTGGCAACGTGGGCATCGGGACAACTAGCCCTCAAGGCAAGTTAGATGTCGACGGCAAGCTGGTCGTGAAAGACGATGGCAAGGTGGGTGTCGGGACAGCGAGCCCTACACACACATTAGATGTCGCTAGCACAATCGGGCATTTGACATATGGAGCAAGTAACACATTAAGGGTCAAAGCAGACCCGGGCAACGAGGCACTTATAGAAATCGATCGAGGCAGTACATCGCGCATGGGGGCCCTGCGATTGAAGACCGAAGGCAGCAGCAGATGGAGCATTGGTTTATCGGGTGCTGATAGCGATCTACTCTTTTATAGTTGGTCTGGTGCGGGCAACACGTTGTTCTTGGACAGAGTTACCGGCAAGGTTGGCATTGGGACAATAACTCCACAAGCTGAACTGAGTGTGGGTGGAGATGGCTATAGTACAGCAGCTATTTACGGTGAAGGTGCGACCGGTGTGCGTGGTGAAGGTACTGTCGGTGTTTATGGTGCTGGGTCCGGTACAGGTGTTGAAGCACACTGTCGTGACGGTTCAGGGACAAATTATGGTGTGGTTGCTATAGCTGGCTCTACAGCTTCCAACAACGCTTACGCGGTCAGGGCAACCGTGATGAGGGATGGCACCGGAACGTACTATTCAGGATATTTCAGAGATAGTGCAAGTGGCGGCACATATAATGGCCTGTATGCTGACCAGCGCACAGGCGGTGCAATCGACCTTGCAGAGTACATCCTGGACACTGTTGGTGACACCGAGCCAGGTGACGTGGTGATAGCAGATCCGGAGAATGATGAAAGCGTCACAAAAAGCAGCAAACCTTTTGATTCCTCCGTACTGGGCGTGATTTCCACCCAGCCTCATCTGGTAATGGGAATGGAGCTGGTTCTGGATGAAGAAACAGGCGAGATGTATGAGGATGTAACCGCCGCGCAACTTACAGTTGCAGGAAGAATCCCCGTTAAAGTTACAGATGAGAACGGCCCCATTAAAAGAGGAGATCTGCTTACAACTTCATCCAAAGCAGGCTATGCCATGAAATGGAGCGTGCTTGATGTAAATGAAGCGAGAGACTTCGAAGAGCTAAAGGCGTTGCTTGCAGAAAATGAGAGAAGACGTCATGCAATTCTGGGCAAGGCCCTTGCATCACATGAATCCGGCGATGGCAAGATTGTGGCGCTGCTTAGCCTTCAATAAGCTGCCCCAAACCGCGGGGCTTCCAAAACTATCGGGTAATGGGCAATGCCTCGAATACCCCTATCACCAACTGGAAGAATGGAGATGCTGATCTTCCCGTGATTGCCCGATTATTAAGCTCGCTAAAACACGTGCAAATCTCAGTGGCCGAGAACACGGAGAACAGCGATAGTATTCCGTTGCGGAAAAAGGCTTGTGAAAGTCGCTGGGACGGTTATAATTCAGCAGCGAACAACCATGCGGAATGAGCAGCAGAAACGGCAGTTTGAGTGAGTGCGTTAGTGAAGGGTCAGGTGTGGAGATTCCAGTTCGCTGGAAACCTGAATTGTAACTGGCAACTTTTGTGGTGCTCTTAGGCCGGTTAACACTATTTTTGAATCGCCAACTACGAAGGAAGAGAAGCGATGGCTGCAGCTAAACCGGATGACGAAGTTCTTGAATTTGCGATTTCGAGAGAAGTGGAAGCGTATTACTTTTTCTTAGCATTGGCCAGCCGCGTCAGTAGTGCCGAAACGCGCAGAGTCTTTGAGGATTTGGCTAAAGAAGAACTGGAGCACAAGGCAAAACTGGAGCTGGAAGTTATGAAGGCAGGCAGGACGGTCTCGGTAGAACTAAAACCCGGCCGGCCTGTGAGCGAGTACATCATGTCTGACACCGATGCACAACTCGATATGGACTATAGAGACATGCTTCTTTTGGGGATGGAAAAGGAGGAGGCATCGTTCAGGACCTACGTGAATCTGGCAGCCAACGCGCCCGACGAGGAATCGCGAGAAGTGCTCCTGGCGATAGCTGAAGAAGAAGTCAAGCACAAAATGCGCTTTGAGACCGAATACGAGATGTTATTGAAGGAGCAGTAAAAGGCTCACTGCGTTTGCTGAGGTTTTGCGTAAGAACTTCGTTTAGTCTGCCTCTCAAGACGGAAACGAAGCGTCTGAAAATGTCATGATAGAAGCGCCAACTATGCCACCCCGACCGTCCTGGCTAATCGCTTCATAATTCTCACGCCTTCGACCTTGTAGAAATAGCATAATCCATGGTGGCCTTCAACTATCCACCGGGTTTCGCGGCGGAATGCTCTGTTAAGCCTTCTTTTGGCTACACTTGCCAGTTCCTTGCCCATCTACGCCTCGGCTCGGACTGAAACGGTGAGACCTAATACCCGACAAGGCAACATCTGTCACTTTTTCGCAATAGCTCCAAATCTTGACATTGACAATTGACACGGCGAATCTTCCCCGATACAAAAAGCATATAAAGGACTACTGCTCGATGATTTTCGCAATTTATTGGAGGTGCAAGGATGCGAGTAACAGAATTTCTGGACAAGTCGGGCGTCAAGTACGAGCTTACTGAGCACAGGCCGGCCTTTACGGCGCAACATATGGCATCGGAGGAGCACGAACCGGGCAAATACGTAGCGAAACCGGTGATCGTCAGGGCTGACGATAAGCACGTGATGTGTGTTCTATCGGCATGTCACAAAATCGACCTGCACACCCTAAAGAGTCAGTTGGGTGCTAAATCGGTGGACCTGGTCGAGGAAAAGGACATTGGCAAGATGTTCCCGGATTGTGAGCTGGGTGCGGAGCCGCCGTTCGGCAATTTGTATGATATGTCTACCGTTATGGACAAGGCTCTCGAGAACGATGACCATATCGTGTTCCAGGCCGGCAGCCATGAGAAAGCCATCCGTATGAGCATGGCCGATTACCGAAAGCTGGTTGAGCCGAAGGTGCTTGAGTTCAGCTACCACGTTACCTCATAAGTAGCATCGTGCTGCTCAGAAAGATCCGGGTCGGCCCGCTTGAGACGTTGACGGAGCCACACAGCAAGAGGTATTGGTGCCAGCCGATAGTGGCTTCGTTAGATTCAGCCTCATTGCCGGTGTCCTAATACTTCTCGTCGGCTAAGAGACCGCTGCCCACACAGCGCGCACATTTAGCCGCAGCTACGACAATACCGAACGCAGGCTAAGTCTAAGGCGAATAATAGTTGTGGCACTGCTTTAGACGACGGTAGTTCCGCTCAGCCCACAGGCGCTTTCTGTCGGGCCTTGGATTGCGGTCGGTGTTCTGATATATGCGCAGCTCGCTCCCATTTAGAACAATTATCTCCTCGCGCCAGTCACCCGTCACGTCTGCCACGTAGAGCCGGTCCGCCTTTTCCTTGAAGTGCTGGACAAACTTACCCGTAAGCGGTTCAAAGATGCACACGTCACCACTTTGATGGCGCTCCGTGGCACAAGCCAACTGCTGTTTTTTGCCGGTCCAGTCGATGGTGTAAATTATCTCAACACCGCTGGCCGTCCAGCCAGGTGGTGCAACATCATCCATCTCGTAGTCGAAAACCTTTTGCCCGGTCGAGTCGAAAACAAAGGGCTTTTGATGCTCGGTGTAGCGCGACCGGCACCAGATAAAGACCTCATCGCTGCCCTCCTTGAAACAGCCAATTGCGGCGTTCTGCGGCTCCTGCCTCTTGAAATGGCTCCGCCAAATCGGGCCTGTAACACCAACTACTTGCACGTGGTTTGACCCCTCTTCAAGCATGACGACCTCTAAGCCGGGCTTAGCAGGCTGGATGTCCGCTACAAAAATACTATCCATGTGCCACCGCCCAGCCACGGCACGAGTCACTAACTTGCCGTCAGCCGAGAAAATCGTTGCGCCGAGCACTTCGTCGCGTCCGTCACCGTCGATGTCGGCAACCCGGGCGGAATTGTGCGCGCAGCTTACAAATCTATCAGTCTGCCACAGCGGTTTGCCCCCACTTAGTAACTGTTCCATAGCATAGGCCGCAAGGAACTTTCCCATCCGGTAGCCCTCCTTGTTCGTCGCTTGCAGCAAAAGGTCACGGTCGCCCCCTGTCCCGTGAAAGTCCGCAATCATCGCCACTTCCCAGCGGGCGGCAGCTTCAGGATACGGCGGTTTAGCGCCGGCCTCTTGCCGTCCAGTTGCCCCATCCAGGATGTGGACTACAGAGTCCCTGGTAACAAAAACTACCTCGCATTTGCCGTCGCCGTCCACGTCACCCGCCGCAACACCGGGGCCACAATGGCCCGGTAGCCCCTCGCCTTCGCTCGATCCACCGACGCAGATATCCGCTTTCTTAACCCACAGCTTCTTACCGTCGTTGTCATAGGCCGCAAGGTGGCCAGGCACCGTGACCAAGTAGTCCATCGTACCGTTGTTGTCCACGTCCGCCACAATTATCCCGCCAGCGGAATCCTTGGGCCCAGGGATAGCAAGCTTGATAACAAACGGACTGCCTTCGTAACCCTTTGCTGCCGATACAACTACCAAGCATACCAGCAAAGAAACCGCCATTTTCAATCGCGCTTGCCTAACAACCATAATATTTCCTTTCACGCACTATGCCATCCCGCTTTGCCCGTGTCAGACGCGCTTAACTATGCGCCGAATCTGCCATTAGCATATCATATCTGACCGTTAAGTACAGCGCAGTTTGGCCGGAATTGTCCACCATCGGAGCCGTTGACGTCCATCCGAGCCTACAACCCTGATCTGAAATAATAGTTGTCCATAAAACAGTCTGGAAGTGGCCTGCCGATTGCGGTATTATTAGCGGCAACTTGCTCCGTGGTACTGTTGAGCGTGCACAAAAGGAAAGCAATAGTCGTGCGAATACAAACCAGGCGAGAGTTTCTTAAAACCGTCGGCGCTGCAACATCCGCAATAACTGGAATCGCTTTCAAGCCTACCATATCGATGGCGAGCGGGCCCGCGCCGAAGCACCCCAATATTTTGTTTATTATGTGCGACCAGCTCAACGCCAATGCTTTGAGCTGCTATGGCGGGCCGGTTGACACGCCGAACATTGACCGAATCGCACAGCAAGGCGTTCGTTTCACGCAGGCCACCTGCACGACGCCGTACTGCTCCCCCACTCGCGCGTCGATTGTCACGGGAGTGTATCCGCACGCCCACGGCATCGTGCTAAACGCGAGCCCAAGGAAACAGCAAGGCATTGGCCCCGAAGACACCACGACAGAGAAACTACTCAATGAAGCCGGATACATAACCCATCATTACGGTAAGTGGCATCTTGAGGGTGACAGTCTGCCCTACTATCCGGATATGTTCCGCTCCAACGTGGAGTACAAGACGAAAATGACGTCGGTCTTCTCAGAAGTGAGCCGGCGTGATAAAGCCACGTGGATGAATTGGTACGGCTGGGCGCTGCCGGTTGAGATTTCGCCCGCGCTGCAGGCCAAAGTAGACGCTTTAGGTGATCGCTGGAAGGATAGAAGGCTTGCCGAGTTCATCACGAAAATGGGTAGACTCAGGCTGCCGCTCGAGCAATGTCTTGACGTACAGGTCGCAGACTTAACCTGCCAAAGGCTAAAGCAACTGAACGGCAGCAAAAGCCCGTTCATGGTGACGTGCTCGTTCGTCTGGCCGCACGACCCAAATGTCGTGCCCTCGCCCTACTATGAGGCCTTTGATCCGGACGAGATTAAGCTGCCTGACAATCGCCACGTGCGCGAGGCCCGCTTTGAAAAGGAGTGGTCTCGCGAAATCATCAAGGGCCTCGGTGAACCCGGTATGAGGGAGTTCTTGAGAATCTATTATGCAATGGTCAAACTGATCGACGACCAGGTCGGCAGAATTCTCAAGACGCTTAAAGAAACCGGTAAAACGGATGACACCATCATCGTCTTCACATCGGACCACGGTGACATGATGGGTGGACATGGCATGGTCTGGAAATCAACAACAGCTTTCTACGACGAGGTCGTCCGCGTGCCGCTGCTCATACGCTACCCGCGCAAATTCAAGGCCCAGGTTAGTGAGCTGCCCGTGGATTCGACCGACTTTATGCCGACCCTATTGGAGCTGGCGGGACACCCTATCCCCAAGCAGGCCCAGGGACAAAATCTCGTTCCTTTCCTAACCGGCGAGAGAGACACGGCCACCGCGAGACAGTATACTTTCTCCGAGCGAGTCAGGCCAAACCCACGTGGCCTGCGCAAAGTGATGCCGGGCACGAGGGCCGCGTTCATGATCCGCGGCAAAGGCTGCAAGTTCATCCGCTACCATGAGGGCCCGCAGTACCTTTATAACCTTGACAAAGACCCGGCAGAGACAAACAATGTGGCCAACGAGCCCAAGTACCGTTCGCATCGCAAGGAACTTGCCGCCGAAATGGACAATTGGCTGAAGCGCACCGGCTGGCCAAATAACAGACTATGAGCGATTTGTCTGAAGAATACGAGAAGAAGGCATTCATTCGGGAGGCTTTCGTATGCAAAGGCGTGACTTTCTTAAAGCAGCCGCTGGAACAGCAATCACATTCGGCAGCACGAACAATATGAAAGGGGCCTCTCAGAGCGTAGATGACCCCCGCATCAGGAAATACCTGCGCTCAATAATGCCCAGCCGTGAACAGGTTGACAACTTCCTCCGCCGTGAGCAAGGTCCCGACAAACTCAGTCGCAATCAGGGCTGGACGTTCGACCCTGAGCTCGGTTGGGTCCTGTGCAACTCCGTCCGGTCGCGAAGTGTAGATGGCTCCAAAGGCTTCTACAGCTATGAACCCGATGGCGCCCGCAAGGTCGTCAACTTCCCGGACCGGCCCTCTCGTATCAACACCTACGGCAACAGCTTCACGCACTGCGACCAGGTCAGTGACGGCGAAACCTGGCAGGAATATCTGGCAGGGCATATCCAGGAGCCTATACGAAACTATGGTGTCGGCGGTTACAGTGTGTACCAGGCGTATCGCCGCATGCTGAAAGTCGAAAAAGAAAATGGGGCTAAATATATCATTCTTAATATCTGGGACGACGACCATTTTCGCAATCTGGACTCATGGCGCTCCATCCGCTTTGGCCAGCGTACATCGTGCGGTTTCACACTGCCATATCTGCGGGTAAACGTGAAACAGAACCGGTGCGAGCAGATAGAGAATATATGCCGCAGCGAGGAAGACGTCTACCAGCTCTGTGATGAAGATTTCGCCTTCAAAACGTTCAAAGATGATCCCGTGCTGCACGTAATGCTGGGCACGCACGGCGGCCGGGAAGCCGCACAAAAACTCCTCAAAGCCGTCGCCGACGCTTTCGGAGTGTCCAAGGAGAAATTTACCACTGTCAGTCCCGAACAGGCAATCAGAAGAATGCACACCGAAGCAGCGCTCCACTCCACAAGACACATTGTCACATGGACCGAGGAGTTTGTCAAAAGCACCGGCAAGAAACTTATGTTGATCCTCTCATTCGGCCAAGGCAATATTGCCAGTGATTTGCGTGGCATGCGGCGATTCGACCAAGGTTTCGTCGATTGGCTGAAAGACAAGCCCTATCCCGTTATCGACATGCGTGATTATTTCCGCGCCGATTACAAACAGTTCAAAGTGGATATCAATACGTATCTGAAGCGATACTATATAGGCCACCACAATCCAGCCGGCAATTTCTTCACGGCCTGGGCCATCAAAGACCACACGGTTAAATGGCTCGACCCGTCCCCTTCTCCGTATCGGTGACACGTCCAAAAGTATCTATCGGCAGGCCGCTGCACACTAACGCCCCTGCCCATGAAGATTCGCCGTGATAGGCGGACACAGGCGGTTAATCCTGAGGTAGCGCACCAAAGACCTCTTTGCCTCTGGATAGATCGTCATTTGGAATGACAACGGCAATCCATGGCTTGGCCTTGTCAATCATTTTAGTGCGCCACGTGATGGTTCTCGCCGATTGAGACCGAACTTCTGCCTGGATTTGTTCTTGAGGAGACTCCAGATTCCAGGTCCGAAGCGCAAAGCGCATTTCTTCTGGTTTTCGTATGGTGACCTGGATAGAAACATCGCCGGCCTGGGAAACCTGCTGTGTAAGGGCAAAATCCTCATGTTGAGACAGATTAGCTTTGAATAGATCACACATCAGCCAAAGCCAGCGGGACGAGGGATGCACCCAGACTTCTTTGTAATTGTAGCAGTTGTCGGCTGGCCAATAAGGTACATCACGATCGAAGTGCGTCTGGATACCCACCGGCAGCGAGCCTACCATATCACCGGACATGGCAGTATATTGCGGCGCATAATCATGCCCTTCACCGTACATTGTGCTCTGGCAGAATGGATTGCGCCCCAGAACCCATTGCAGCTGTTTCTGACACAAATCAATAAGGTCGGCATCTTTTCGCAGATGAGCCGCAACGGCGAGTCCTTTAGCTTGCGAGAGTACAGTCCCATGATTACCCCTAAAGTCGTACCAGACTGGGAAAAGGCGCAAGTAGTGTTCACCACTTAGCCTTATACCATTCTTTACCTGCTCACGAAACGTCCCCCGGCCGGACTCATCGATGCGGTAGATGGAAGCCGGCAGCATGTAGTATGGAGCCGTGTAATTCACGATTGTCTTGAAATATTCGCAATATAGGACAACTGCCGCGTACCACTCCATCCAGTCCGGATGATTGGCAAATTTGTGGCAGAGACGGCTTAGACCAACGATTGGCGCTTGTTCGTGGCCTCGATGGGAGTAATGAAGGATACGCTCTCTTTTCGGGCTTCTGTAGAAAAAGCCGGTTAGCGGAATGTCCCACAACGGGATCGTCTGTTGCTGGCACTCCAGAACTATGTCGGCAAACCTAAATGCTTGATCCGCATAGGATTGTTGCTTGGTAGCTTCGTAGAGGTCAATTGAACTTTGCAGGCCGGCAGCAGCAAGCTCTAAGTTGGGCGTTTGCGACTTCTCAAGAGCAAAACGCCAATCCCGCTCAGCCGCTTGCAGAAAATAAGCCGAGCGGATTGGGTCGATTTCCTTTAGCATCTGCCCACCCAGAGCTTCTGCAGAGGCAGCAAGGAAGTTCTCAAACGGCCTGTTACGCGCCTCCAATGTCACGTCATCGACTGTGCCTATTATGCCGTCTGTCCAGAAATCCATCGTAGCCCACGTGCAGCGATAACCGTCGTCGAACCGTGTCTTGAGAATCCAATCCAAGCCCCAGCGAGCCTCTCCAAGCAGTCGCTGGGCCAGAGCAGAGTCACTGTGCTGCAGTCTCCGTGCTAAAGATAACATCGCATAAGTTGCCTCAGCGGTGTTGACCAAGCCTTGTGAAAGGTCACCAGCATCATGCCAGCCGCCATTTATGAGTATTTGATGATCGCCATGCTTGCAGAGCCAGTCCCGGTGACATGTGTCGTGAATGCCCGCCACTTCTGTGCCACAGCGCTCGCAATAGAAGAAGTTGATCGTTTTCCAGATCGTCTGACGCCAGATGTCCGGACGAATCTGGAACGGACGCGTCTCAGCATCTCCGGCCTTGATGCTATATGTCCCCGGCCGGTCTATTTCCGAAAAGTCCATGATCTGGAATCGGCCGAGGCGGAAACTCTCGGTCCCGATAGGCTTCGTGAGGACTGCTTTCCGGTTTTCCGTATCGACGACTGTGAACTCTTTTGCCGCCACATTGCTTGCAATGGCCGTCTTGGAGGCATCGGCCGGATAGCCGGTGTGACAGTATGCAATCTCGCCAGGTGTAACGTCCCAGCCTTCGAAATGGTCGGCGTCTACCTCTTGCAGCTCCAAGTGGTCAATATCATAACAGACGGTTTTCGTAGCGCCCGGCTCATTGCCTTGTAGTCGGTAAATAAAATCGACGCCGGTTACCTTGTCGCGACCCAGATGGGCTATCTCCCAGACTACGTGGTTCCACCTGTCGGGCTCAAGAAGAACATGGTTGCGTCCATTTCGCCCGTAAGGACCCGGTACCTTTTCGCTGCCCTCGTTGTGCAGGACAAGACACAACGAGATAATGCGAAAGCCGGGCAGCGTAGGATAGACCCAGAAGGAAAGCCGGTTGTAGCCACTCCAGTTTTCGCCGTCGAACTCGCGTCTTAAAGTCGCCGACCCGAATGGCCTCCCCTTCGTCGCGCCGGGCTTATCGGCAACAGTGGGCGAAGTCAGCCGAATCGACTGTTTGCCATCCTTGGCGCGATCCTGCGCGAAGATCATTTCCCCGAAGCCGTTATGAGACCAGTTTGAAGGGCTTTCCATGTCATCCAGCAGACGCGATTTGAGAACAGGTTTGCTGAGCCATCGGTGTTTGATGGTATTTTCGAATTCAATCGGCATAGGCATGGCTGGAATGGTCGCCGTGCCCTCAGCAACAACCATACTCGCCGTGGCGAGCAGAACCGAGAAGGAAACAAATCTGAGACGGACGGTATCGTGCATGAGATATTCCCCACAAGAACATGTCTTTGCGACAATACAGTAATTACGGTGCTCACATTGTGTTATCAGCCGCGGACCATCCGTGTCTCACAGACCGCATCGATGCCGCTCATTCGGACGTGGCCTTGCCTTTGGAAAGCGGAAACACATCTGACTTGGTCCTGCCGGTCTCGAGGATATCCGCCATCTTTGCGACTATATCAGGATGCTCGTCAGCCACGTCGTGCCGCTCGCCGAGATCTCTGTCCAGGTTGTAAAGCTCGATCTTTTTATCAGGCTTCAGACGAACGGCCTTCCACGGGCCCATACGAACACCCTGCCGGCCTTGAAGCTCCCAGTACAGGTGCTCGTGCTTCTTCTGCTTTTGTGATTGTCCGAGCAGAGCAGGCACCATTGAAATACCGTCAATATCTGCCGGGGCATCCCCGCCAATAAGCTCACAGCACGTTGGCAAGAAGTCCCAGAAAGCCGAGACGTGGTCGCTCGTGCTGCCGGCCTTAATTTTCCCACGCCAGCGAGCAATAAACGGTACCCGTATGCCGCCTTCATAGACCGAACCCTTCAGACCTCGCAAAGGCCCGGCACTTTCAAAGAATGCTGAATCCGCCCCACCGGCATAGGTCGGACCGTTATCGCTGGAAAATATGACAAGAGTGTTATCTTCAAGGTTCAGTTCTCGCAGCAAGGACGTAATCCGGCCGACATCACTATCCATTCGTGTCACCATGGCTGCGTAACATGCCCGTGGATGTGGATGTGCCACATATCCCTTGTCTCCGTTATACGGCGGGTCAGGCCATTTGCCTTTATACTCTGCCAATGAGTCCTCAGGCACCTGAAGCGCCACATGCGGTATCGTAAAGGGGACATACAGAAAGAACGGCTGGTCCCTGTTGGCTTTGATAAACTCCAGTGCCTCGTTGGCTATCAGGTCGTGGGAATAGACTTGCTCTTTGCCGTCCTTATTGGCTTCAATCCATTGAATCTTCCCGTCACGCCACAAGTGGTTGGGATAGAAAGTATGGGCCTGACGTTGGCAGATATAGCCGAAGAAATGGTCGAAACCTTGCTTTTGTGGGTCTCCGGTGGTGCCGACACGCCCGAGGCCCCACTTTCCAAACGCACCCGTCGTATAGCCCGCATCTTTAAGAATCTTGGCTACCGTGACGGTGCCCGCTTTGAGCGGCCACTGCCCGCCGATTGTCGAGCCTAACTCCCATCCTCCGGTACCGCCAACCTGCTTGTTACTGCGGACCTGGGCGTGCCCCGTATGTTTTCCCGTCATCAGAGCACAACGCGACGGCGCACATACCGGGTTGCCCGAGTAGTGCTGGGTAAACTTCATGCCTTGCAAGGCCAGCTTGTCAATGTTGGGCGTCCTGATCTTTTTCTGTCCGTAGCAGCCCAGTTCTGCATAACCCAGGTCATCCGCCAGGATAAAAACAATATTAGGTCTTTTGCCGCTCGCACCCAAAGTGATCCGTTGCATTGCGTCTGCGCAACCGGACAAAGCTGCGCTTGCGGCACCAAAACCCAGAGCCTTGAAAAAATCACGCCGTTTCATTTATACACCTGCCTTCCAAATAGTTGACAATCCCGTATCATCTCCGATTAAAACTCCCATCAATGGTAGCACATCTATTTGGAAACTGCGAGGTCCTACTCACGACCCTCACACATTATTCGAAAGCCCGCGTCGCCTATTCGGATCAATATCCAATCGCGCAGCCGTCTTTACGTGGATCGGAAGCGCCGAAATAGCGACGAGGCTCGTCCTTCCTCCAGATTCCTTGATACCCGCCAAACGCACCCACGCCTTTCCTCATCTTGTGTCCCATATCGGCAAGTTTCTGCTTAACCTCGTCTGCGATATGCCGTTCAAAGCCCACGCTGCCGCCGCCAACCATTTTATTTCCGGTCGGCGTGGAACTTTCAAAATGCTGAACCCGCGGCTGCTCGCCGGCCTGCTGTGGTGACATCCCGAAGTTAATTACATTCATCAGCACCTGCACATGTCCCTGCGGCTGAAAATCACCGCCCATCACCCCAAAAGAAAAGACCGGCTTACCGTCCTTGGTCATAAATCCCGGAATGATTGTATGAAACGGGCGCTTGTGGGGCTCCAGTTTATTAAGATCGCCCGGATTGAGAGAGAACAGATTGCCCCTGTTCTGCAGGGCAAATCCGAGACCGTCCGGAACCATCTGAGAGCCAAATCCGTAATAGGTGCTCTGGATAAGCGACACCATATTGCCTTCTTTATCGGCCGCCGTCAAATATATCGTGTCACTCGGACCGGACAGCCTTCCCGCAGCGACCTGCTGCGCAGCCCTCTTGCGGTCGATCAAGCCGGCTCGCTGCTTGCCATACTCCTTCGAGATGAGCTGCCTGACCGGAACATCCGCAAAATCCATATCCGCGTAATAAACGGCACGGTCCTCAAAGGCCAGCTTCTTCGCCTCGATAAAAAGATGCAGATGTTCTGCTGAATTTGGCCTCAGCGAGGAAATATCAAAATTCTCCAGAATGTTGAGCATCTGAAGCGCCGCAATACCCTGGCCGTTAGGCGGCAGCTCCCACACATCAAATCCATGGTAGTTGGTGCTCACCGGCTCGACCCAATCGGCCGTATGTTCTTTGAAGTCACGCATCGAAAACCGGCCACCATTTGACTGAGAGAACCTTACGATTCTTTCGGCAACTTCTCCTTCATAAAAGGCCTTAGCACCACCTTCGGCAATAATCTCAAAAAAACCAGCCATGTCGGGATTCTTGAAGATGTCACCGAAGCGCGGTATCCTGCCGTCGGGCGCATAAACCTTTCCCAGACTTGGGAATTTTTTTGCATTCACGGATTTCCAGTAGCCGGCAATGATGGGCGATACGCCAAATCCTTCACGCGCGTAATATATTGGCGCCTCGAGAATCCGACCAAACCTGAATCTGCCCATTCGCTCAAGCAACGCCGCCCAGCCGCTGACACAACCGGGAACACTCCACGACAGCGCGCCATATACCGGTATGCTTTTCAGCCCCAGCCCCTGAGCATCTTTCAGACTCCAGTCGTAAGGCGCGCGTCCGCTGGCATTAAGCCCGTACAGCTTCTTATCCTTTTCGATCCAGACAATCGCAAACAGATCCCCGCCCGGCCCACAGCTCATCGGTTCCACCACGCTCAGCATCGCATTAGCGCAGACCGCAGCATCAATAGCATTGCCCCCGGCTGTGAGAATGTCGATTCCAGCCATACTCGCCAGAGGCTGGCTTGTGCAGACAATTCCATTTTGACATACCACGGTCGAACGGTTCTGGTTCCGGCTCCGCAGCATCTCACTGTCGATTGACAAGCCGTCCTTTGCAACGTTACGCCTGTAACCAGCAGCAGCAGTCAGATGCCACCCCAATATCGCTGAAGTGGCCGTACAGCCCGTAAGCTTGAGAAATGAGCGTCGTTCCATCGAATGTTCTCCGTTTACAACATGCCCCTTGTTTCATTGGCTAACTTCTATCAATGCTTCGCACCATTGGCGTAAATCCCACCTGTCAAATTCTATATCTGCCGTAATCACATAGACATTGTTCGTCACCTGGCTCGGCACGGCGATTTGAAAACGCATCTCTCCTTCTTTTCCCCGCCCAATATTCAACGAAGCCCTCTCAGGCCTTGGCTGAAACCCCTCAGGGACATTCAGACTGACGGCATACACATGCTCCCTGTTTGAATGATTCAGGATTCGGACAGCCATTCCCAGGCGCTGCCCTGCTTTTGTTTTTTGACCGTAGGGGTATATCCTCACCCAGCGCTCGTCAATCCCATAGTTCGGCTCGTCCCAGGGCAAAAGATCAGCCAACAGTTGCTTACGCTCTTGTAGTACCATTGCCATGTGCGCGAGCTGATCCTGGCCAAACCGAAAAGGCTCAAGGACATGCTGATTGATAAGCAAGCAGCCGCTGGGCATCTTCCGCAGCAAATCCAGGCAGTAAAAATACCCCATTCCATTGTGTAACAAGTTGCGATTCTGCAGGCAATAATCATCGATCCCAGAAGGCGTAAATGAATCACCTACGAACAATATCTTCTCGCCACCATCCTTTTCAACCAGCAACGCATCATGGTATAACGTCTGGCCCGGGAAATAATAAAACGTCAGATTGAACTGCCGCCACCGCATTTTATGTCCGTCGGCCACAGCAGTCAGGTCACTAATCTTATTTGCCGTCACACATGGAAGCCGATAGGCATCGGGACGCTCTAAAATATCCTCCAACTCTTCGGTTGCATATACGGGACAGCCAAATTCGCGGACAAGCTGAGGTACTTTATCGGTATGATCATCGTGGTAATGCGTTATGAAAAGGCCGTCCAGCTTCGACAGCCGCCCCTCCTCTCTGAGCTTTGCGACGTCACGAATGATAGCCTCAGAACCACAGTCAATCAGAAAGCCGGCTCCATCTTCCGAGACTATGAGTCGCGAATTATGGATGGGAATAATCCAGCGTGGCGGTCTCTTCTCGATAACGGGCGCGTACGGCATCCAGTTAACATCGGCAGGTGATTCCAGCACCCTTGCAGCAAGCGTTTCGTAGCGGTCCTTGAAATACCAGTGGCCGGCGTTGATCGACAAATAGTTTGCATAAACTGCCTGCAGCCTCTTAATCAAAAGTCCAATAGCAGCTTTCGGATTCCTTATAGCAGGGCCACGTGCGGGAACCAGAATATCCGGCTCTTGCCCCATAACTTTGCGCAGACTTCTTATCAGCTCACCTATTCTTCCCGCATATCCGTGATAGCCACCTATATTGGCCTGTGCGACTGCATCCTGCAGGCTGTACAGGTCGAAGAGCTGCCCCTCACCAAAGATAATGTCACCGACAAATCCATATCGCAAACCATCCACTGTCACAAAATAAGAAACCGCCCCTCTCGTATACCCAGGTGTATCTATCACCCTTATCTTCGTATTCTGCCAATCCAAGGTGTCCCGCCCGCTCACCGTCTGATTAACTCTCAACGGTTCCGTTGGTATTTTTGTAGTCTGCTGCTCATAATCGTGGTATCTCTTGTTAACGAATGACGACCAAAACTCATCGGCTTTGGTGAAATTGTCCGTCTCGCCAAGAGGCACGACAGACTCCGCTCCTCTCTCAACCAGCTCGCGTCCGGCCCAAACTACATCGCGCCGGCTGTGCGTGAAAAGAACTTTGTCCGCTTCTTTCACAGAGCCGCTCGGATCGCCGTAAATCACAAGCATGTGCCCGTTCTTTTCAATGAAGACACCGTTGATGCCATCTTGATGAAGTCCAACATGCGGACTTAACTTGACAACACTGTCAGCGTGGCATGCACTCGTAAAGACCAAAAAGAGAATGAATAAGGCTATGTTTACAATGGTGTGTTTCATTACAACTCTCTCCTTCCTGCATCGTTTTAACTCGGCCGTATTCTCTCACCAACCGCCGTTCATAGATTGTATGTATAGTACTACATATATGTCATAAATCCAGCCCCTATGCGGAAAGCAGCCAAAATGGTTGTATAGCTCAAGATTCGTTTGCTATAATGCCGCAAACTGAGTCTCGTTCCATAGTGAGTGAGCCTGCACGGAAAACGCTATATGAAGTCTCGTGTCAATTCATCTCTTTCTGGAGGATCTGCAATGCGTAAATCATATTCCCGCCGAAAATTCCTGAAGACGGCTGCCGCTGGAAGCGCCGCCATGGCCCTGTCCGCCACGAGTTACTCCCGCGTAATTGGCGCCAACGACCGGCTATCAATTGGCATAATTGGCTGTGGTGGCCAGGGTTCCGGCTTCCACATGCCAAGTATCCATAAACATGCCGAGAGCCAGAACGCCGAAATCACGGCTGTGTGCGACACATGGCGGCTCCGCCGAGAGGCCACCTCGGCAAAAGTGAAGGAGTGGTACGGCCGAGAAGCCCGGCAGCTCTCATCCTACCGTGACCTGCTGGCCCTGAAGGACGTTGACGCCGTCACCATCGCTTCCTGCGACCACCAGCACACCACCCACCTCACGGCCGCCGCCGAGGCCGGCAAGGATGTCTACTGCGAAAAGCCGCTGGCCAAGAGATTCGACAGACTCAAGGCCACCTATGATGCCGTCAAAAAGGCCGACATAATCTTCCAGGCAGGCACGCAACTTCGCAGCTTTCCGACCTTTACGGGCTGCCGCGAGCTCTACAAGACAGGTATCCTCGGCAAAGTCGGACGGATCGAGCAGTGCCGGAACGGTGAGCGTCCTTACTGGTACGGCTACATCAAGGACGTCAAGCAAGAAGACGTGGACTGGAAGGGATTCCTTATGGACCGACCTGACCGCCCATTCGACCCCGTGACGTACTCCGCCTGGTACGGCTACCGCGAATTCTCCGATGGGCCGGTTCCAGGGCTGGGTAGTCACTTCATCGACCTGGTGCACTATATCACCGGTGCAAGGTTCCCCACAAGCTGCGTCTGCTTGGGCGGGACCTTCATCTGGAAGGACGAGCACAACTTCACCTCGCCCGACCATGTTCAGGCCTTGTGGATCTACCCGGAGGGCTTTATGGTCAGTTACTCCACTAACTTTGGCAACGGCAGCGGCAACAGCTTCAAGATATTCGGCGACCAGGGCGTGCTCGATATGGTCAACTGGAATGAGCCGATGATTTCAGCCGAAGGTGGCGGAAAACGAAGAGGCCAGATCCGGGGCAAGAAGCCGGTCGAGGAGGTTCAATGCCCCGACCACTTCCTCAATTGGCTTCAGTGCATCCGTTCACGAAAGACGCCCAACGCCTCAATCGATGCCGGATACCAGCATGCGGTCGCCTGCATCATGGCAATGCGGGCGTATGATACGGGCCGCCGAATGATTTACGACCCAGATACACGCGAGATAAACCCTGGTTAAGAGGACACAAGCTTTCTTCCTTTGAACAATGCGTGTGTAAGGATTAAGGAGAAAATGCAGATGAATTCCTTTGACCAACTGTCACGCCGACACTTCTTACGCCAGGCGGCGAGGCTCGGGGCAGCAACCTTTGCGGCTTCCTGTGCACCAGCTCCATCAGCACTGGCTGTGAACGCACCGGCCTCGCATCGTCCATGGCAGATCGGCTGCTACACGCGTCCCTGGGACCAATATGACTACTGCGTGGCGCTTGACGCCATCGCCGAGGCTGGGTTCGAATACGCCGGCCTGATGACCACTAAGTCCAAAACACGGCTTGTAATTTCAGTATCTACGACCCCTGAAGAGGCGGAGCGCGTCGGCGAAGAGGCAGAGAAGCGTCGCCTTACAATCCTATCGGTTTATGGCGGTGACATCCCCGTGGCGGAGTCACTCGAAGCAGGCATCGAAGGTCTAAACAGGCTCATCGACAACTGCGCTGCATGCGGTGCGAAAAATCTGCTCATGGGCGGAACTGGCAGCAAGAAGCTCTACCAAGCGTATTACAAGGCTATCGCTGAATGCTGTGACTATGCCGCTGAGAAAGGTGTTGGCATTAGTGTAAAACCACACGGCGGGCTGAACGCCACTGGTCCGCAATGCCGCAAAGCCGTCGAGATGGTCGGCCACAAGACTTTCCGCATCTGGTATGACCCGGGCAACATACTCTACTACTCGAACGCCAAGCTTGACCCCGTCACCGATGCCGCTACCGTCGACGGGCTGGTGACCGGCATGTGTGTCAAGGATTACGTTCACCCCAAAAATGTCTCAGTAACCCCGGGTACGGGCGAGGTAGACTTCCCGGCCGTTCTCGCTCGCCTCAACAAAGGAGGCTTCACCCAGGGCCCGCTCGTGGTAGAGTGTCTAAAGCCGGGAGACCTCATGCAGACACTGACGGAGGCCAAAAAAGCTCACCGGTTCTTAGAGGAGCTCACAGCACACCCGGCGCCGGCCTCGCGAGCCGCGCCCAAGCCCAAAGGTCAATTGACCGCAGGTATCGCTGTGGCCGATATCACCCCTCCATTCGGTTACCGCATGAGCGGATACTTTAACGAGCGGCTGAGCACCGGCACATTGAACCCGCTCCATGCCAAGGCTATCGTCCTCCGCCAGGGCAATGAATCCGCAGCCCTGGTTTTCTGTGACATCATTGGTTTGTCGCTTGATGTCTCATCACGTGCTCGTAAGCTGGCCGCGGAAAAAACCGGCATTCCGCCCGCGAATATGCTAATTGCCGCTACCCACAGTCACACCGGACCGCTCTATTTTGGTGCCTTGAGGAAACACTTCCACGACCTCGCGCTGGCCGAGCACGGAAGTGACCCATGTGAGAAAGTGGATTACGCCGCGGAACTCGCAGGGAAAATCGTCAGCGCGATTATTGAAGCCGACACGGCAGCTAAGCCCATCCGGCTCGAAGCCGGGCTCGCAGAGCAGCGCGGACTGTCGTTCAATCGCCGATTCCACATGAAAAACGGAACTGTCCGCTTCAATCCGGGCGTGCTGAACCCCGACATCGTCCGGCCTGCCGGCCCAATCGACCCGCAAGTCGGCATCGTATTATTCCGCGAGGCGGACAGTGCGCACACTGCTGCCGCGCTCGTGAACTTCACACTACACCTCGACACCGTCGGGGGAACAAACTATGCCGCCGACTATCCTTTCTATTTGGAGCAGTCGCTCCGCGAGACTTTCGGAGAAGATTTCGTTCTGCTCTTCGGCAACGGCACCTGCGGTGACATCAACCATATCGATGTCACCAAGACCCAGCGACTGAAGACCGATTATATTGGCCGGACGCTCGCCGAGACAGTCAGGGCAAAGGCACCAGAGCTCAAGCATATCGCTGAGCCTGCACTGGCCGTGCGAACCGACATTGTCCACGCACCGCTCCAACACTATGGACCACAGGAAATTGCCTGGGCCCGCGAGAACATCAAGAAGGTCGGCACAAACCAGCTATCCTTCCTTGAGCAGGTCAAGGCCTACAAAATCCTCGCGCTTCAGATGCGCGGTGGCCAGACTATTCCGCTCGAGGTCCAGGTATTTCGCCTGAGTAATGACGTGGCTGTGGTCGGCCTGCCCGGCGAGGTCTTCGTCGATATAGGCCTTGCAATAAAGCAAGCAAGCCCGTTCCCAGAAACGCTGGTGATCGAATTGTGCCAGGACGCTCCAGGATATATCCCAACAAAGAAAGCCTTCAGGGAGGGCAGTTACGAAACCGTCAATTCCCGCATTGCCCCTGGAGGCGGTGAAATGATATCTGAGGCGGCGATCCGCCTGCTGAAGGCACTCGGACCAAAACCGGCACCGCCAAGACTATGCTAACAAAATATTAAGTTTGTACACTTTTTCTTGATTCGTAGCCTCAAAGAGCATATAATTATAATGCGGCTTGACTTGTAAAGAGATTGTCGTAACAGTCATGGACAAACAAAGAGGATTTACGTTAATAGAACTCCTGGTGGTGATCGCCATTATTGCGCTCTTAATGGCGATACTGATACCGACGCTAAACAGAGCCAAAGAGCAGGGAAAACGTGCCGCTTGTCTTAACAATCTCAGGCAGTTAGTGCTTGCATGGACCTTGTATGCCGACGACAACGATGACAAAATCGTTAACGGCAACACATCTACTGGCAGCGCCAATAAAGATGGCACGTGCTGGGTCTATTGGCCCGGCAGAAGCGCCCCGGAACAGCAACGCATAGATGACCTCGAACGCGGACTCCTATTCCCCTACGTCCCGGACATAAAACTCTACAAGTGCCCGACCGGTGTACCTGAGGAGGTCGTTACGTATGCCATAGTGGATGCGATGAACGGCTACGACGCGATACCCGGAGCCGAAGGTCAGGTACTTAGAAACAGATCCCAGATTCGCAGACCAGGCACCAGAGCCGTCTTTCTCGACGAAGGTCGGCTAAGCCCCGCCAGCTGGACCATCTGGTATAATCAGGAGCGATGGTGGGACCAGATCACCGCCCGACATGGCAAGGGAACAAATTTCTCCTTCGCGGATGGACGCAGTGAATACTGGAAGTGGAAAGACCCGCGCACCGTAGAAATAGCCGAGATGGACTATGACTACTGGCAAAACACAGCCCGTCACGGAGGTCAGTCTTCCTCGCCGGGCAATCCGGATTTGTACGGTGTCCAGAGGGCTGTCTGGGGAAGACTGGGTTATACCCCCACCAACTAACGGGCCCCGTCACTAATGCTCACGCCCTGTATGTTTGGTGACTCTTAGGATGTCACGGCCGCCATGGTTTTCCAACTAACAAACCGTTACTCAATCTAATCACTTCAAGGTGGGATGTTGATTCCTTCAACATCTGCTAACCGTTGACAGAACACTCCAGGATCGTGTGAACTACCGTTGGTCCAGCGCGCCAAATGCACCCGTTTGTTCGATAATCACCCGATAGTCTCCGACCGTTGACGGAATCTTCGCTTGTACTGTCGACGGCTTTGAGGACGTGAAAATCTTAATACAGGGCCCACCTTCGAACATTCCCACCCCCATGCCTTGGACCCCTGCAATGCTCATCCACTCATCCGTCTTCTCTTTCAAGACTTCTTCAATCCTTTTGCGCTTCATACGCTGTCCTTCTTCAGGCGTGCTCGAAACTGAGTCACCCATGCTCGCCCCTTACTTATAGCTATTCGTCGTCAACAGTGACCGCGAAACGCTCAAGCACCAGGTCAATCCGATTAGCCACACCGTAGGTGCTACTGCCGGCAAACAGCAGCCCGACAGGTTTCTTTGCTCGCGTTACTACCAACGAACCGGAGTCACCCGGCTGAACAAAATCCGAGCCTGGTACTATGATAATCTGATCCGAAAAACGCGCCACGCGGAAAGGCAGGCTTCCAGGGTCGTTCGGGTCATAAGCAGGGTTGTGGTAGAAAACACGCACAATAGCGTTGACAGCGTCAATTTCTCCTGCGGTCAACCCCGTTGTTCGGCCGTATTTCTGCACTTTCTGGTGCAGCCGAGCCACAGCAGTCTTCGACCTTGGTTTGCCATACCCATCCACCGGCGTCGCATTACCAAGAAGTCCCGTCGAACTCAGAGCAATAGCCGCGTCCATCGTATTCATTTGGACTACTGTAAAGTCAAGCGGCTCAAAATCATAGAGCGTCCCAATTGCATCATTTGGATCTTCCCCGCCATCGTATACACCTGGCTGCAGAACATTGTCGCCTAACGTGGCGTAATTCGAGTTCGCATACACATGGTTGTTGCTCAAAGCATACACATTTCCGGCCTCATCCTTGACCCTGCACCCGATCGTGCCGGCAGTGACATCTATATGGCCGGTCGAGACGCCGATTGGCACCGGCCGGTCAAACCGACCAGTTCGACTAAGAGCCCCATCTCCGTCCGAGGATACCGCACCTTCGGGACTGGGCCCCGCGTAGAATTCTCCTGCGACGAGCGTCTCAGCGCCGACTTCGTCAAGTTTATCAGGTATGCTGGTAACGTTGGCATCAACCACAAAGACCTTCACCACCACCTCGTAATCCTTACTGTACCCAACAGCCGTGCCAACCACCCCCTCTATCTCAAAAAGCTCTTCGGTGTACTCTTCCTGCACTTCTTCCGCGCGTTCAAGAGTCACGCCACTGGTCCCATCAGCCGATGGGACATTCACCAGCGCACTCACCTCATCCGCAGCCAGCGCCTCATCGTAAATGCGAATATCATCAATCAAACCCGACCAGTAGCTATTGGCGTCAAGCGTGCTTGCAGCCCCAAAGTACAAACCGCCGTCCGAACCCTCCAGGTCAGCCTGAGGCTTACTATCCCTTGCAGCCTCCTCACCATCAACGTACAGGCGCCTGCGAGAACCGTCCCAAACAAGCCCGACGTGGTACCAATCGCCGCCGGTGACTACCAAATCCGACACCAATGGCTCGCCGAATTTATCGACAGCCTTCAATTCCGTCATAAACTGCCCATCACATGGGTCCGCACACAGCCAGCTGCTTCCGACGCCGGTGCCAGCAGCTTGAGATACTATCGCTTGCCCCGCAGCCCCCCCCTTAATCCAGGCAAAGGCACTGAACGGCCCATCTGCCGGGTCCAGAACAAAATGCGTCTGAACATAATCGTTGGACCCGTCAAACTGCAGAACGCCACCTATCCTGCCACCAGCGCTCAGCCAGACTGCCTCCCCATTGACGAAACCATCATTGTCACCGGCGCTATCGTGGGCAATGTCACCCTCTGACTCGTCCAGCGCCCAGTGGGCAACTAAGCGAAGGTCTCTCAGCCAGTACTCACTCAAAACAGCCACGTCTCTCAAATCTACTAAATGGTCACCGAAGGGTGGCGGAGCAATGTCAACAGACAATTCATCCTGGAACAGGTATTGAGCAAGTCTGCAAAAATCTTTGAAGTCAGCCTTACGGTCGCCGTTAAAGTCAGGTGGTGGCCCACTGACAGTGAGTTCATACACGGTCGAGGTGGCGGGGCAGGGGTGAGGTCTATCCGTTCCCCCAATTGCATATATCCTGTTGTTCACCACGCTGGCCGAAAAGGCTGCTCTCAAGAATGGCGCATCGCCTTCTATCGTCCATATGTCTGTCTCTGGGTCATACATTTGCACTGCTGTATATGGAGTATTCAAACTCGATAGCCATCCTCCAATCACAATTATCTTGTCGCCTAATACCACAGAGCCCATCCCACTCGTGCCTACAGGCATGTCGCTCTTCTGCGCCCAGGTGTCGGTGGCCGGGTCGTACTCCTGTACGTAAGGTATGGCGGTCCAGCCCGGCCTTCCTCCAAGGGCATATATCTTGCCATCCACCACAGCGGTACATAAGTACCAAACTCCGAAAGGCATATCCTCCTTCGTTGTCCAGGTATCGGTCACGGGATCGTACACTTCCACAGTCGAAAGACCTACTAGACTAGTAAGGCTTGACGCACCGCCGATGGCATAGATCTTCCCGTCCACCACACTGGTGGATAAGAACCATCTGGCTGTTGGCATATCGGATTTCGTCGTCCAGGTGTCCTCTGCTGGGTCATATTCTAACACCGTCGAACGCAATACTGTGGGGCTTTCTGCACCACCGATGGCATAGATCTTCCCGTCCACCACGCTTGCTGAGTGAGCCACTCTGGGCGCAGGTATGTTGGCTTCCGTCGTCCACTTGTCCATGACGGGGTCGTATACTTCCACGGGAAAAATGGCTTCCGTCATATCTTTAGCTGCACCACCAATGACATAGATCTTCCCGTCAACCACGCTGGCGGAATGCAAAAATCTTGCGGTGGGCATGTCCACTTTCCGGACCCACGTGTGCTCTGCGGCCAGACTTGTTCCAGCCTTACCGAAAAGCCCACCAAGCATCAACCCGGCTAAGACCCAAACAGCATGATTGATCTTTGCAGCATTTGATGATTTCATTCTACACCTCCTTTTCTGCCCTTTAAGGCAAAATAACCCGGTTTCGACTCCGGCCAGCGCATCCGCAGCATAGTTCCATTA
>Ga0209427_10001474_pt1 | contig 27153 bp, 17 predicted proteins | sample DeeMarSWOR136_30_FD_187465 | JGI IMG/M metagenome (GOLD analysis project Ga0209427, IMG submission 187465) | Marine sediment microbial communities from White Oak River estuary, North Carolina - WOR-1-36_30 (SPAdes) (version 2) | ecosystem: Environmental > Aquatic > Marine > Intertidal zone >...
TATCGTAATTTGGTTCCCCCCAGCCATATGTTGCACCATGGTCTCTATGTTGTACAATAAAGGCACCAGAATTGATAGCATCCGTTACTCCATCTGCTGAGCCACTGTTCCACCACGAGAAAGGATAGGGGTTGTACAGATCCGGTAGCCATCCGATATTATACCAGTAGGGAACGATTAAATCAGTATTGGATGCACTTGACCAAGTGTTATTTGGTGCAATTCAGCCATACCAATTATATTCACGTGCTGGATCAGCACCCAGACAGTTCTTAAAGAACTCCCTGATTATTTCAGCTGTGATTTGAAACCACCTTGTGTGTTGGAAACCACACGAGACGAGTGGTTCCTTATAAAAATTCGATGCCGTGTAGGGTGAACGTTCATAGCTTAGAAATTTATTTACCATAACACTCAAATGTGTGTCTGTTTGTGCAGTTATTCTGGCAATATTTAGTTCAGGAAGGCTGTCGCCATCTACGTCTGCATACCAATTATCTGATACGTAGGGATATGGTCCTGATATCAATTTTGAGGTTATACCGTAGGTTTTTCCTGACGTTTCATAATCAGACAGTAAAAGAACTGCCACTGGTGGTACACTCCAGTTGCTATATGCACTGTCAATAAATGATTCAATCGCTTCAACCGTATTGCCACCGATTTGGGAGAGCGTAAAGACTTCGCTTGAAATACCCTGCAGTTTACGCCATGCCTTTATCGTATCACCCCATCTTTCAAATACTGAATCATCTGGGACTATGATGATATATTCATAGCCATCACGTGATCGTGATGGATTAAAGAAATCAATCTTTGGCAACGATTTGTAGTTTATTAAATGCCCCTGTAATATATGTTCCCAATACGGACTGCGCAGTCTGTCTTCGCCAAAGTGTCCATTACCGCCGACAAAATCAACATATATGTGGAGATTTTTATACACAATTAGATCTTCAGTCACTGGATTATATTGAAAAGGCGTTATGCCCAGAATGACAACATCCACTCCGCGCATTTTCATTGGTTTTGATAATACAACTGGTGCCTCTGGGTAGAGCGCGTTGAGACCGTATTTAGACATGTCTTTTTCGTATCGGAGTGGAGTGTCATCAATTTCCAAAGGGATATTTGGTGCGGGTGCAATATCGAGGTTATGATGCACCTCTGTGTCTTTAGACAAGACAATCACTTTTGCCTGTGCGTATTGAGGGATTGCGATGAATCTACCAAGGCTGGGCAGATTTGGCGCGCCTTCCTGATTTGGCAAGAATGCACCAGGTATTGCAATTGTTTTCATTAAAGCACCATCATTCTCAAAATCGCTGATAGATAATTCTTCAAGTGAATACACGATCTCAATACCAGTTGATGTTTCAGAGATTATCGTGAGACCACCCTGCATTGGATAGCTATTGTCAAAGGTAGTACTCTCCGCAAAAAGCTTTGTTGTAATTATAAGGAAAAGAGTTAAATATTTTACCATTTTTCCTCCCTGTTCTACTTTATATATATTATAAGAGTTTCATGTGCGATGTCAAGACTGCAATTTAAGAAATGGAGAAACGGTGAATTGGTGAAACGGAGTGTTATTTAATTTTTCAACAGAGAATAACTCTAATGTATTTCTTTGATCCTATCCAAAAAAGATTTCGCAAGTTTAAAGTCTGGCTTCAAACCCAGGCTGATTTTGGCTTCCTTCATTGATTCCTCTGTGCGACCAGCATTGTAGAATGCGACCGCCAGGTAAAAATGAGCTTTGTGATCACCGGGATCGAGACGTGTGGCTCTTTTATACGCTTCTAAAGCTTCTGAGTACCGTCCCTGATGGGTAAATTCTACTCCATAACGCCAATATATTTCTTTCAGGAAGTATTTGGCATATCGATCCTCAGGATTATTTGAACAGGCAACTTCAAGATGTCGCCGCGCAGCCGGGAAATCACCTTGTGACAGAGCCGCAAAACCATGGTCCCGTTCGACCCAGCTGCTTTTTTTCATTCTCCATTTTCTTTCAAGAGAATCTTGTTCGAAAGGTGTGATATCTTTTATTAGCGATATTGGAGATTCTCTGTTCTTGGCAAGGGATAAGATTTCATTCCAAGGGAAAATGTGTTTGTGGCGTGGGATTGTGTATTCGATGAATGGATGGTCATCTCTTATGATCGGCGCACCTTTGGCGAATTCTGCTAATCCTTCTGGACCTAGCAGAAATCCCGAAAGCACAGTCCAGGGATTATCGAGATACACCTTGTGCAACGTTGATTGAATTTGTGCGTCTAACATCTGTTCGTTTAACCAGTGCCATCCAATTAGAAGCGAATCTTGCGCACTAACAATTATGCCTTCGGATCCAACAATCCACAGACTGCTCTGTGGAAAGACCTCAGCCACAGTCGCGATAAGCGAGCGGGCGTCCTCACCAGTCATGCTGTAGAGCGGCACCCACTGGCATAGTACACCTCCAGGTCTTAGCCGTTTTCGAGCTTCCTCGTAGAATTCTAGACTGTATAGGGCTGAGACGCCCTTTAACCCTGGATGCATTGGTTCCAAGGTGATAATATCGTACTGTTCTCTATTTGTTAGTAGATAACTACGTCCATCATCTATTATTACTCGTACGTGTTCGCGGTTTAGGACGTTTCCGTTCCATTCTGCAAAAAGTGGTGCAGCCGTAATGACAGCCGCGCAGATTTCGACACAGTCGACCTGACCAAGGTCGTAGAGTCCTAATGCACCAAATGTGCCACCACTTCCAAAGCATATCACTAATGCCTTTTCGGCTTTTGGACAAGCCCATAATGGCAGATGACCCATAAGTTGGTTTTTCCGCTGACCGGCTATATCGGTTGAAGTTGCTTGTTGTTGGTCGATTATCAATCTACGTACTTGTCTGTCTCCTAGGTCGTCGGTAACCATAACTGTTTGGTCGGCGCTCTCCTCATAAAAGAGTAACTCTGCATTCTTATATGTTGGGATTTGAAGAAAACCGAAATTTGGGTGAATCGGAAAAAGGAGTAAACAAGATAAACACACTGGTATCGCGATACCCAGTGCAGTAAGTCGAAGTCGTTTTCTTATCGGCCCGATGATTAAAACTACAATCCCGATCATGGAAGATAACCCTGCCAAGAAAATAAGACTTTGTTGAATCCCAATCAGCGGTATTAGAATAAATGCACTGCATAGGCTGCCGATAATGGCGCCGAACGTGTTCACAGCAGACACACGACCAACATGAGTACCCATTTTTTGCATACTGGCAGCGTACAATGACACGAGCAGAGGAAAAATGTATCCAAGTAATAGGGTAACTGGCATGATTAGAATCATGGCTTGCAGGCTTGTATTAGATATGGTTCTCCACCAAAATGTTGGGTCAGTCATTTGAGGTCTGGAAAACTCAGTGTTGAGCCATATAAGTATGGCAAACCCTAATACCACAAGTATGCTGACGCCAATCTCCAAAATCCCTAGTTCGAACCATGAAATACTGGATATGGAGGTTGTTTCTTTTCTATAACGGAGCCGGCGTGCCGCGACTAGACTACCTATGCTAATACCCAACAGGTAAATGGCGAGCATCAAGGAAAAGGCATATGTGTCTGCGACAACAGAGAAGATGAGGATACGAAACCAGACAACCTCGTATCCCAATGCTGCAACCCCAGAGATGCCGGCGACAACAAGAATGAGTTTTCTAAGATTCCCTGTTTTTACTCTGTTTTGTGCAGACTCAGTTTGCTTTTCTTCTGTTGGTTTTGTTTCATGACCGGTTGATTCACGGACGGTCTTCTGTTTGAAACGCGTCGCAAGCAACATGGCAGACAAACCGATAATAAAATTAGCTGCCATCGCAGCCATCACGGTTTTCACATAACCCAAGTGTTCAAGCAATAGAAAACCACACAACATTGTACCGAAGGTAGCGCCCATTGTGTTGATTCCATAAAGCCAGCTGATACGCTTGAATCGTTGGTGCAGGGAAGTGGTTAGACCGCGTGACAATGCAGGTAGTGTCGCACCCATCAATATTGTAGAAGGGAGTAAGATAAGAGAAGCCATGATGCTTTGAATGAGGATACGAATACCTACGGAAGGATTAAGATATGAAGAGAGCTGGCCATAGAGATTCCGAATGAATGGGAACAGGACAACCGCGAGCAGGGCACATATTCCAGCACCGATTTCCAAAAGAGCATAAAGTCGAAGCGGTGAATAACGATCAGCCCATGGACCTAGAATGGCGGCTCCCAGTGCTAATCCACCGAAAAATACTGCCAAGACAACAGAGGCGGCTGAGAGTGTACTACCAAAAATGAGATGGAGTTGGCGGGCAAAAGCTGTTTCGTAGATGAGCGCTGTGACTCCAGAAAAAAAGAAGAAAATGTGGAACCATCCCACAATGTGAGGAGGCTGTATTGTTGAGGGAGATATTTGTTTGTAGTTTGAGTTACTGATAAAGTCCTCCAATGTGAATCATCATGTAGTATAACAAATTTTAATTTCGAGTCAATATTAGGGGCGTAGCATATCTAACGATTTATGTACATTAAACAACCCCTATTGCTGATATTGCTGCGAGGGCATTAATAATCCCCAGAAAAAGAAGGACGCACCGGCAAATGTGTCAAGAAGAATGCGCCCGCAACTGTCAGTGCTCAACTAGGGCGGTATCATGGTGATACGTCTTTGTGCGAATGGTTGGATGGAATTCTCACCTGAGAAGATAAATGTGTAACAATTGGGAGGTGAGCCTAATAACTAATATAAGGATTCACTGACGACTATCTCTTCTTGTGTTTTTCCTCCAATGCAGCATGGGCTGCAGATAGCCGTGCGATCGGTACCCTATAAGGAGAGCAAGAAACATAATCCATACCCACCTTATGGCAGAAATGAATCGATTTCGGGTCGCCACCGTGTTCTCCACATATGCCAATTTCGAGCCTAGGATTGGTTTTCCGCCCCAGTTTTATGCCGATCTCCAGTATTTTACCTACTCCATTGATATCAATCGTTTTGAAAGGATCATATGGGATGATTCCGGATTCAATGTATATTGGAATGAATTTCGCTACATCATCTCGTGAAAAGCCAAGTGTCGTCTGGGTCATATCATTTGTTCCGTAGGAAAAGAAATCAGCTACTTTGGCAACTTTATCGGCTGTCAATGCTGCCCGCGGTATTTCAATCATTGTACCGATCATATATTTCATTTTAATACCATATTTTTTTAGTGTTTCTTTGGCAATTCTGTCGACGATTTCTCTTTGGTTTGCCAATTCTCTTGCCTCCATAACCACAGGGATCATTACTTCTGGGATAACCTTAGTACCTCTTTTAGAGACTTCACATGCTGCTTCAAAGATTGCCCTTGCCTGCATTTCGGTGATCTCAGGATAAGTTATACCGAGCCGACAGCCACGGTGACCAAGCATTGGGTTTGCTTCATGCAACGAAACGACAATCTGCTCTAAATCTGCTGCAGCAATACTCATCTGCTGTGCGAGTTCTTTTATCGATTCATCATCCTTAGGCAAAAATTCGTGTAGTGGTGGATCAAGTGTTCTAATAATTACAGGCAAGCCATTCATTACGTCGAAAATGCCTATGAAATCCTCACGCTGCATGGGGAGTAATTTCTCCAATGCCTTTCTGCGTCCGACTTCATCTCGCGCCACAATCATTTCTCTCATCGCTGCAACTCGATCAGGTGCAAAGAACATATGCTCAGTTCTGCAAAGTCCTATACCTTCTGCACCATATTCTCTTGCGATCTTGGAGTCCTTGCCTCTATCAGCGTTTGCGCGGACCCCTAATCTTCTGAATGAATCTGCCCATTTCAACAATTGGGTAACTTCTTTTGTCATTTCTGGTTCAATAAGTTTTGCTTCACCTGAAATCACTTTTCCTTCTGTCCCGTCAACGCTTATGACATCACCTTCTTTCACCTTGGTACTTCCTGCCGTGAAAGTTCTTGCATTCATGTCTATTTTAATATCTTCGCAGCCAACAATACATGGTTTACCCATGCCTCGAGCAACTACTGCGGCATGTGAGGTCATTCCGCCACGGGCAGTTAAAAATCCTTTCGCTGCTTCCATACCATGGATATCATCAGCAGATGTCTCGAGTCTAACGAGAATCACACTCTTTCCGTCTTTTGCCTGTGCTACTGCATCGTCCGGGTCAAAAACGACCTGGCCAACTGCTGCTCCGGGTGATGCTGGCAGGCCTTTTGCTAACATTTCATATTTTACTGTTGGATCTATCATAGGGTGTAGTACTTGGTCCAGTTCTGTCGGCGATACACGAAGTACGGCTTTTTCTTTATTGAGAAGCTTCTGTGTTGCCATGTCCACGGCGATCTTAATGTTAGCGAGTGCAGTTCTTTTGCCGGCCCGAGTTTGCAGGATCCACAATATATTCTGCTCCACAGTGAATTCTACATCTTGAAGATCACGATAATGTTTTTCGAGTCTATTCAGGATGCTAATCAATTTACTGTATGCAGTGGGAATTATTTTTTTGAGTTCTTCTATTTTTCTCGGAGTCCTAATGCCTGCGACAACATCTTCACCTTGAGCATTTTGGAGAAATTCACCGTATACTTTATTCTCTCCTGTTGCAGGGTTACGTGTAAATACTACCCCTGTTGCAGAATCGTCACCCATGTTGCCAAATACCATCGCTTGTACGTTGACAGCAGTACCCCAGTCATCGGGGATTTTATAAATGCGACGATATTCTTTTGCACGTGGGTTGTTCCAAGAATTAAATACTGCACCTATTGCACCCCACAACTGTTCACGTGGATCTCCAGGAAAATTTTTCTTCTTTTCAGTTATAACCAATTTTTTGAACTGTTTAACGATATTCTGCCAATCATCGCCGGTCAATTCTATATCATATTTTATACTTTTTCTTTCTTTTAGTTCATCAAGAATTTTCTCGAATTTTTCACGAGGTATTCCGAGAACAATGTCAGAATACATCTGGATAAATCTACGATAGCAATCATAGGTAAATCGTTTGTCCCCGGTTTTTTTCATTAACCCATCAATAGTTGAATCGTTAAGTCCGAGATTGAGGATTGTGTCCATCATACCGGGCATTGAAGCACGTGCACCGGAGCGTACTGAGAATAATAGAGGATTTTTTTGGTCCCCGAATTTTTTACCAGTGAGTTTCTCTACTCTTTCAATACTACGCTCAACATCCTGCTTCAAGATCTTGGGGTATTTTTTTCTTCTTAGATATTCAATACAAAGCTCCGATGAAATTGTGAGACCTGGTGGTACAGGAACACCAATATTGGTCATTTCGGCAAGGTTTGAACCTTTCCCGCCGAGAATATTTTTCATTTTTGCTGATCCCTGGGCTTTCTTGCCACCAAAATTGTACACTAATCTTCTTGCCATGTTACTCCCTTCATTGTTAAAATCATATGTACTTTTTTAAGAGCACCTCGAGTTGAGGGCCTGATTCGATTTTTAACTCATAATCAACTTTCACTGCCGGCTTATTTATTCTCATGAATTTTCTTAGATCTACTGGTGTGGCTATGATTATTGAATCTGCCGGTATTCTGTTGATACTTTGTTGAAGCTCTCTTATCTGTTTCTGGCCATAACCTAATGCTGGTATGAGATTACCGATCTGCGGATATTTTGTGTATGCTTTTTTTATAGAACCAATAACATATGGTCTTGGATTTACGATCTTTTTTGCCTTAAATCTTCTTGCAGCAACAACTCCAGCACCGAATGACATCCCTCCATGAGTTAGTGTTGGGCCATCCTCAACTACCACTACCCTTTTGTTTCTTATCAGATCAGGCCTATCTGCGAAAGTCGGCGATGAAGCCTCAATTATTATAACGCGTTTATTCAATTCTTTGACATTTTTCTTCAAAAGATTAACGTTTTTGTGAGGCGCTGTGCCGATTTTATTAATGATAACAACATCAGCATATCTGACATTTGTTTCACCGGGGTGATATGTCATTTCGTCACCAACTCTGAATGGATCAACGACAACAATATGTAGGTCTGGCTGGTAGAATGGCAAATCATTATTACCACCATCCCATACTATTACATCTGAAATTTTTTCTGCTTGTTTCAAAATGAGTCCATAATCAACACCCGCAAATACCGTGTTACCTCTCTTGATGTGTGGTTCATACTCTTCTCTCTCTTCGATCGTGCATTTATGCCTATCAAGATCGCGCATTCGCGAAAATTTCTGGACTATTTGCTTTCTCAAATCTCCATGTGGCATAGGGTGCCGGACAACTGAAAATTTTATTCCTTTGTTATGCAATATTTCACAGACCTTACGTGTTGTTTGGCTTTTCCCTGCCCCGGTACGTGTCGCACATACAGAAATGACTTTCCGTTTGGATTTGAACATTGAAGAGTTTAATCCGAGCAGCCAAAAGTCGGCTCCTGCCGCAATCACTTCTGATGCTTTGTGCATGACATAGTTATGTGAAATATCTGAATATGAAAACACAACGATATCAATATTATGTTTCTTAATTAGATATTCTAATTTTACTTCAGGTAATATGGGTATGCCACGGGGATATCTTTTACCAGCAAGCTCCCTGGGATACCTGCGATTTGCAATATTTGGTATCTGGGTTGCAGTGAAACATATTACCTTAAACAATTTACTATTTCTGAAATAATAATTGAAATTATGGAAATCACGCCCAGCTGCCCCCATGATTATCACACGTCGCGATTGCATAGTATTTTCCTTTTGGACTTTATTATAGCTCAAAATTATCCAAAAGTCAACTCATTTTGAATCTCTACTGATTAATGCTTGATTTTTTCTTCTGTTATTTTATAATAATATGATGATTGATTCTTTTTACGATTAACGCATAGAGATAAGGAGGATATCGATATGAGAGATCGTCAGGATGCATTTGGGCATGCATTTTATGACTATCATAGTGGCATAAGAAGTTGTATGGTTGTGGAAAGAGAGGATGGATATATTGATGTGGGCAATATTGCGACATATTTTGCGAGATTTAGAGATTGGCCAGCACATATAAAGAGGGCAATGAAATATGTTCATGGCAGAGTGCTTGATATAGGGTGCGGTGCAGGCCGACATTCCCTTTACCTTCAGGAAAAGGGGTTTGATGTTTTGGGCACAGATGTATCACCTCTTGCAGCAAAAGTATGTAGACTTAGAGGATTAAAGAAAACAAAGGTTTTGCCCGCAACACGTATAGATGTAAAACTAGGTGTATTTGGTACAATCCTCATGCTTGGCAATAATTTTGGACTGTTTGCTAATAAGAAGCGATTAAGATGGTTGCTAAAGCGGTTTTATAGAATAACATCAGGAAATGGTACAATTATAGCAGAAAGCAGAAACCCTTATGAGACTAGTGAACCCTTTCATTTGCAGTACCACAGATTTAATCGAGAAAGAGGCAGAATGTCTGGTCAAATAAGGCTCAGAGTGAGGTACAAAAGATATGCAGAACCTTGGTATGATTATTTGATGGTGTCACCGAGTGAGATGGGTATTTTATTAAGAAACACAGGCTGGAAGATAAAACGGTTCATCGGAAGAACAAAGCCATTGTACACCGTAATTATTGAAAAGAAATACGCTATCACATATTAGTCCCGGTTTCACAAGCTATCAATCCCAAAACTCAAAAATTGTCTAACAAGTGATATCTTCTTAGCTGAGATTTCTGAAAAAACCAGAGATATCTGTGGTCTTTCTTGTATCGGAGCATGTCCCGTATGATGTAATCGTATGGGCCAATCAACTGAGCGATGGTACTTTATTAGAGCTCTCTAGCTGAAGAGTTGACATAGGGCAAATACGTAGTATAATTAACACCGATGGAAAAGTTTAAATCTTCATGTTATGAAAGAAATCATTGAGAAACATTGGCCACTCCTTGTAGGGATAATAGTTCTCTGGATAGTGGTTGCTGTGTTGCTTATATTGTCGGTGAAACAAAACCAGGGTCATCTTGTTTACGCCCTTGATGATCCCTATATTCATATGGCAATAGCAAAAAACTTTGCGAATCACGGTGTGTGGAGCATAAATAAGGAAGGTTTTGTATCATCCTCATCTTCGCTTCTTTGGACATTGTTATTGGCCTTCACTTACTTGATGTTTGGCGTGAGTGAGATTACACCGTTTATACTAAATATTCTTTTTGCTACGCTCCTTGTTTTTATCGTGTATCATCTTATAAAAAAGTACATTTTCCGAAATCTTTTTCTTCTTGGTATATTACTGTCATTGATTTTCTTTACTTCTCTCCCGGCGCTCATATTTTGCGGCCAGGAGCATACTCTACAAATCCTTATAGTGATTTCTTTCGTTTATTTTTCAGCACAAATGCTCTCAAAAGAATATATGCAAGAAAAAAAATCTCAAACCGCACGTACTGCTTTTCTTCTTGCTCTAGCTCCACTCGTTACGATGATTCGTTATGAGGGGGTTTTCTTAATATTGATTGTCTGTATCTTGTCGATTGTTTTTAGAAAATGGTTCTATTGTGTATTACTTGGTATCTGCGGTGCACTACCTATATTGATATATGGAATGATTTCAATGTCGAACAGATGGTTTTTCTTGCCAAATTCAATTCTTTTGAAAGGTAATGTGCCTTATTCCCTATCCTCGGCTGGTATTATTGAATTTCTCAGAATTGTTTATAAACAGTTACTTTTGACACCACACTTGTTGTTTCTTTTGCTCCTTGCTTTGCTTGTTCTTATTTTTCACAATAAAACCCCTAAGCAAAACAGAAAAGATGCTATAATCATGACCATTATTTTTGTTGCGGTTACTATTTTTCACACACTTTTTGCGAAAGTTGGATGGTTTTATCGCTATGAATCATATCTAGTCGCGCTTGGCCTTGTGGTGGTTGGTATTGGAATAGAGTTGTATTTACTCAAGAGATTTCCGCTTCAAGTAGGCAGCAGTCTTGCTTATCGGAATGTAGCAACGATCTTTCTTATTGGTATCTTCATGCTACCTTTTATCAAGAGAACAGTGCTTACTCTCACGAGAATACCTCAAGCCACAACCAATATTTATGAACAGCAGTATCAAATGGGGTTGTTTCTTAAGAACTTCTATCAAGGTGTAAATGTTGCAGCAAATGATGTCGGGGCTATTTGTTATTTGGCAGACATTAAATGCTTAGATTTATGGGGATTAACAAATCTGGAGGTACTCCAACTGAAGATGAAGCAGAAGTACAGTACTCCGTGGATACATGATTTGTCAGTAAGAAACAAAGTCAGAATAGCAATTGTATATGAATCTTGGTTTAAGATCTATGGGGGCATACCGCCGTGGTGGACCAAAGTTGCCCAGTGGCGCATCCTTAATAACGTTGTGTGCAGCGATGATAAAGTCACATTTTATGCAGTAGACCCATCAGAAACAGACAATTTAGTAAAGAACATCAAGGCTTTTTCGTCATTTCTACCTAAATTTGTATTACAGTCATGGTGGTCTACTAAATGAAATATGGTGCGTTACATGGCGTGGGGTAGAGATTGCGGACCTACGTCTTTCATCAAAATAGAATCTTACTGAAAGCGCGTTAACTTTTTTGGTGATTTGAGGGTTAGAATTCTTCACCTTAATTATCATCATCGTCCTCAGGAAATGGATTGTATTTATTTCTATATGCTTGGTCAAGTTTCTTAGTTAGTTGCAGAACTTTACGTAAGAGCTCAGGGTAGTAAAGCTTTGCCTTTCGTTCCTGGAGTTTCTGTTTTACTTGCGGCGCTATCGTTTCGGCCTTGAGCGTTCGATTGTACGGTGTATTCATGTCGTATGCCTTATACACCTTACCGCCAACCCGCGCTTTTTTCACCAGCAGCATCGTCGGCGTAAAATAATTATGCATTAACGAAATCAACGGCAATAACTCGGCTAAGATCTTGAATTCGGCATCGGTATCATAACGCCGATAACCGACATAAGAACGAACCAGGGTAAAATGCCGACTTTCCACTGCCGGATTGTCATTCTTATGATACGCCCGCGAACGCACATAACGGATATTGTGTTTCTGAACATAAACCACGAGCGCTTCATTGATAAACTCCGACCCGCCATCCGGATGCCGGGTATGGACCCGAAACGGCACGGTCTGATCAATGTCAGTTAACGCCTTTTCGGTCCAGATATGCGCCCGATTCCGTAATGCCCGATACTCACACCAGGCAAGATTAATCTCAACATCACCCAAGGCCAGACAATAACCACCCTCCATCCGGCCACCAGACAGATGCACAGTGTCGGTTTCAGTATACCCAATCTTGCCCCGCGGTTTATCATAATGGGGCTCGACCGGAATCTGTTTCTTCAATACTGAAGCCCGGGGATGCGGTCGATAGCGATGCTTTAATTTGTAGTGCTCCTTGACTGGTTTTAATAACCGTTCAATCGTTGCCGAACTGATCGTGGTGAGAAGTTCTTTGATTGCATCGGGGATGGCTTGTAAGGGACGCAAATCGAGCCGTTCGTGCTTGGGGGGGAATTCATCCACCGTTTGTTTTGGGAGACCGGCAAAGATCCAGCTTTGATTGTGAACGATAAACGCCTTTAAATGCAGGCTTGAACGATAATGGCTCAAAACCCATAAGGCCTTAAGCCAGGGCAGAAGGTCCTGGGTGTATTTCTTTTTTCGGCCGCGTTTATGGACATAGGTGACCGTGGGATCGCCCACCAGTTTGATCCCTTGCGGGGTATAATAAACCTTGCCGGTACGCTTGAGCAGCGTATTAACATATTTCCGGTGCAAATGGGTAGTCTTCACCAGTTCATCAAGGATCTGGGTCTTCAAAGGACGAGCTGCCTTGCAATACAACTTTGCATTGGTTTTGATTATTGACCTTTTACTCTGCATGGTGTATACTCCTTCTGGTGTTACAATAACCATAGGGGCTCCTTTCGTTGTTTATCAATGAATAATACTCCGGAGCCCCTGTTTTTTCAAGAAAATAATCTCTAAATTGAATTTTGATTAAACAGACAGCTTTCGGTAAGATTATTTTTGATTTAAATCGACCTATTGACAAAACTAAACTTTTATGTATAATAAATGTCTAAAGGGCGAGTAGCTCAGTTGGCGAGAGCGTCTCCCTTACAAGGAGAAGGTCACCCGTTCAAGTCGGGTTTCGCCCATTATTTATGGCTTTTTTTTGATGGGCTGTAATAAAATTTGCCATCTAAGTAAAAAGGAGACCGGCAGTGCCGAAAGGACAGAGGGGGATTAGAGGGGGACTGAAACCCCATCTCGAAGATCCATATTTGAGGAGAAGGAGTTACAAGGAGCCAACGCTATGTCCACGGTGTGGACTTGTTTATCGGCGTAGACGTTGGCAGAGAATGGCGAATTTCGATGCAGATTCGGCTGTAGAGCGGCATAAATGCCCTGCATGCCGAAAAGAAGAAGACCATTACGTAATGGGCATTGTGTACATAACTGGTGGTTTCTTTAGTAAAAGGCGTAATGAGATTGTTAATATGTTGAAAAATGAAGAAAAAAAAGAGGTTTACCACAATCCTCTTGATAGGATAATGGGTATTATTGAAGACGAATCTGGTGTGAAGGTTGAGACAACTTCAGAGAATTTGGCAGTTCATCTGGGTAGAATGCTATACCACTCATATGGAGGGGAAGTTGAATATAGATTCTCAGATGAACAAAAGCTGGCGAGAGTTTTTTGGCATAGAGAAATGAAGGAGGTAAAATGAAAATCAAGCCACTACGTGATAATATACTTGTAGAAAGAATCGAAGAAGAGGTTAAGAAAGGTGGTATTATTATCCCTGATACAGCAAAGGAGAAGCCCCAGCAGGGTAAGGTGATAGCAGTGGGTGATGGCCGCAGAGATGAGAAAGGAAACAAGATTCCCTTAGAGGTGAAAAAGGGAGACATTATTCTTTTTGGCAAATATGCTGGTTCCGAAATCAAAGTCATCGATAATGAGTATTTAATTATTCGCGAGGATGATATTTTAGGTATAATTCAAAAAGAAAAATAAAAAGGAGATTATGTATGGCAGCAAAAGAGATTAAATTTAGCGAAGATGCACGCAGAGCGATACTCAAAGGCGTACAGATTCTATCTGATGCTGTTAAGGTAACGCTCGGTCCAAAAGGCAGAAACGTCGTTCTCGAAAAGAAATTTGGTGCACCTACGATAACGAAAGATGGCGTAACTGTTGCCAAAGAGATTGACCTCGAGGACAAGTTTGAGAATATGGGCGCGCAGATGGTTAAGGAGGTTGCATCAAAAACATCTGATGTGGCGGGTGACGGCACAACGACAGCGACAATTCTTGCCGAAGCGATTTATCGCGAAGGTTTGAAGACTGTGACCGCTGGGGCAAACGCGATGGAAGTAAAGAAAGGGATTGATAGAGCGGTGGAAGCGGTTGTTGAGTTCTTAAAAAAACTTTCCACAGAAATAAAAGGATCTGACGATATTGCTCATGTGGCAACAGTATCTGCTAATAATGACGAGACCATTGGAAAGCTTATTGCTCGAGCGATGGACAAGGTTGGTAAGGATGGCGTAATAACTGTTGAAGAAGCAAAGGGTATGGAGACGACAGATGATCATGTTGAGGGTATGCAGTTCGATCGTGGATATTTATCACCTTACTTTATAACAAATCCAGATCGAATGGAATGCATTATTGAAGATGCTCACATTCTCCTTTACGAAAAGAAAATAAGCGCAATGAAAGATCTATTGCCAATTCTGGAGAAGATTGCTCAGAAAGGTAAACCATTGCTCATAATTTCTGAAGAAGTCGAAGGTGAGGCCCTTGCCACTCTGGTGGTGAATAAGATCAGAGGAACCTTATCAGTTGCTGCGGTAAAGGCACCAGGCTATGGGGATCGTAGAAGAGCAATGCTTGAGGATATTGCTGTTTTAACTGCTGGCAAACTTATATCCGAAGATATCGGTTTGAAATTGGAAAATGTTCAGATCTCTGATTTAGGTCAGGCAAAGCGGATTACTATTGATAAGGAGAATACCACAATTGTTGAAGGCGCAGGCAAGAAGGCTGATATTCAAGCCCGTATTCAGCAGATCAGAAATGAGATGGATCAAACAACGTCTGATTACGATAAGGAGAAGCTGCAGGAACGTCTCGCAAAACTATCGGGTGGTGTTGTTGTGCTGAATGTTGGTGCAGCGACCGAAGTTGAGATGAAAGAAAAGAAGGCGCGTGTTGAGGATGCGCTTCATGCAACAAGAGCAGCAGTTGAAGAAGGTATCGTTCCCGGTGGTGGAGTGGCATTCATTCGTGCACTACCAGAATTAGATAAATTGAAGTTAGCAGGCGATCAGCAGATCGGTATTAATATTGTAAAACGCGCTCTCGAGGAGCCGACCAGGCAACTTGCTACAAATGCTGGAAAGGAAGGTTCGGTCATTGTCGAAGGTGTGAAAAAAACAGAGACAAAGAGCGGATACAATGTAATGACCGAGAAGATTGAGGATATGGTAGTAGCTGGTATAATTGATCCAACAAAGGTTACCCGCACCGCTCTGCAGAATGCTTCAAGTATTGCATCGCTTTTGGTGACTACGGAAGCAGTCGTTGTTGAGAAACCTGAAGAAGAGAAGACGCCACCAATGCCACCTGGCGGTGGATACGGTGGATACTAGTTTGTAATGGGTATCAGGAGATTAGGGGATCAGAAGATCGGGAACTTATTTCATCTTCTGATCCCTCCTGCATTTTTCTGCGTAATCTGCGGTTTTTCAAATTCCGTGAATTTTGCGTAAAATGCCTACATACGAATACGAATGCACTAAATGCAATTACACATTTGAGGAATTTCAGAAAATTACAGAAGAACCCTTAAAGAAATGCCCGAAGTGTAATGGAAAGCTTCGACGGCTTATTACAGGTGGTGTTGGATTAATTTTCAAAGGAAGTGGTTTTTATATAACGGATTACAAGAGATCAAATTTGCCGCAGCAGAAAAAAGAAGAAAAAAAGGATTTACAAAAAAAACCACAAGAAAAAAATAAACTGCCAGCAAAGAAAATTGGTGAAACAAAAAATAGCAATTAGTGTCTTGCAGAATATTGATTAATTATCTTGCATAGTATAATCCGTTTTTTGATTATCTTGGGTTTCGTTTTCGTGATTGCTGGGGTTCTTTTTTTGTTTTTCCCTAGAGTATATTTTTTCAGAATGCCTGGAGATATAGTTGTTAAGCGCGAAAACTTCATATTTGTTTTTCCGATAGTGACAAGCGTGGCGATTTCGATCATTTTAGCAATCCTGCTGTATATTATTTCCAAAAGATAAATTCTAGTATATACCATAATTGATTTTTGCTGACAATAGTGTATGATAACGTGACACTATGAAGAAAATAATCGTTCAGGAACCACTGTTTATTTGTGCCGGTGAGCCGTCTGGTGATAGGTATGGTGCACTTTTTGTAAAACAACTGAAGAGGGGAAAGCCGAAATTAAAAATCTGCGGTGTTGGGGGCGATTGTATGCGTAAGGTTGGGGTTACGATTGTAGATGACTATACCAAATTAGGGACTTTCGGTTTCTCTGAAGGGTTTTGTAGCTTTTATAGTAACTTTAAGATGTACGCTGCAATCGCAAGGAGAATTTATCAAATTCGTCCGAAAACATTTATCGCAGTTGCTTACCCTGGTGTTAATTTGCCACTTTGCAGTTATGCGAAGAGATTAGGTTGTAGGATTTTTTATTTTCTACCACCTCAAATCTGGGCATGGGGTTCCTTCAGGAAATATTTTGTTAAGAAATGGGTGGATAGTGTCATTTCGATATTTCCATTTGAATATGAATTTTATAAGAAAAACGGTATTATAACAGATTATTTCGAGAATCCATTATGTAGGGAACTTAGGCAATATAGACGGAATGATTTTGCAAAAAGGATAGGCTTTATGCCTGGGTCACGTAAGAGCCAGATAAAGAGGAATTTGCCTATAATGATTGATATGATGAAGAACGTTGCCACCAAGCAGCCTAAGATGGAATTTGTTGTAATATTGCATTCGAAAGAGATGGGTAATAGCGAATGCATAAAAAAAGCATTGGAGAATCTAAAAAACTTATTGCAAAATAATGTTGTAATCATAACAGAGAAGCAATATCAGTCAATGAAGAATTGTGATTTGCTAATAATATCATCAGGGACAGCATCCCTTGAGGCATTATTTATGAGTATACCACAAGTGTTCGTTAACCGTCCCTCATTTTTTGATTATTACATATTCAGGCATTTTTTGAATATCGAGGAGTACAATTTGGCAAATTTGTATCTAAACAAAAAAATTGTAACTAGTATCATTTCATCTCGCAAAATTCATATTATTAGGAGCCTTCGTGAAATAGATCTATCAGATTATTGTTGATTGACGAAACCGATATTTCTAAGTATAATAGATCTATGGAGATAGCGAATTTAATTACAAGCCCGTTCGGAATAGGTGAGAAGTTAATTTACGAATTGCTCGAAAGAAGAGAATCTGTTTTTACAGTTTTTCGTTCTCCTAAGGATGTACCTATGTCTTTCTTGGGAAAGATAAATCTTAAGTATGGATTCATTAAGTTTGATCAGGAGATGAATCTTGAAAAAACATTACCAAGAAAAGTGATAAATGTATTTCACCTTCACGAGGTTTACTCTGGTCCATTCACAGGGATGTTCAAAGCAAATCCGTGTGCAACTTTACAATTATTGGATTGGTCAAGAAAAATCGGAGTCAAAAATTTCATTTACCTTTCAAGTGGCGAAGTTTATGGACAGGGAGGAAACCTGATTGAAAAAAGTGCTTACAATCCGCGCAGTTTTTACGCTACAACAAAGTTTGAGACGGAGATTCTTTTTAGATATTTCTACAAATCATTTAATATAAATACTGTAAGAATATTCTTTCCGTTCGGCAAGAATTTAGGCGAGGGATATATCTCAAGTTTGCATAAATCAATAAAATCTGGCAGTAGCATTGATACTGAATACAGTATCGTAAGTCCTACATTCGTCGATGATGCGGTTGCGCCTTTGATGAAGCTTCGTCAGATAAATGGAAATAATATTTTCAATATTTGCGGAAGTCCCGTAAAGACAGAATCTCTTGTTGATAAATTTCGGGAAATCTGCGGTAGGTCTCCTAAAAAAATGAGGATAGGTAAGACAGAGCTATTTGGCGATAATTCCAAGGCTAAGGAAATTTTGGGTTATACTGAGACACCACTCGAAAAAGCACTGAAGATTTCCTTTGGGAAAGAATAATTATACTAAGATTACCTCTTTTTTTCCATTACGTGTTTTAGAGCCCAGGCGACACACATGAAGATCTTGCATCTCACTTTTGAAAATTTCCAAGACGTACCAGGATTGTTGAGTCGAAGCCACAGTTTCTTTGGTGATACAGGTGTTTTAGCAACCATGACTCGATCGACGTTAGGGTTTCCCAATGGTATTATGCTCAATTACCCGCTGCTAAACTCAGCACTGATGAGAGCATTTCGTAGTGTTACTGGTCGTGATAATATTAGTGTACTGGCTCACGAGTTGGAATTGAAAATTAGGGGCGAAAAACTGCTACATAGGATATTTTACAAGCTTAGGGATTTTATTTGGTTGTACAGAGTGCATAACGCCTGGCATCGCTATCGATTTGATGATTTTGATATCTATCATTTTGATGGAGATTTACCATTCATTTACGGCGATAGAATTCTGAAGAAACTCAAGGGAAAGCATATCGTAACTCATTTCTTTGGTAGCGAGTTGCGAAAGTGGGGCATAAATCCTTACTTGAAAGAATGTGCACAACTAAGAATAACCTCGGAATTAGATCATACTAAAATCGATCCTACATTGATTTTTGTCCCGATACCTTATGAGGCAGAACAAATATCGCCGCGTAAGCGTGAGAGTTCAGTACTTCGGGTTGGTCATTCACCCACGCGCAGGACAGCCAAGGGTACAGCAGACATAATCAAAGTGATTGATAGACTAAGAAAGAAGACGAGATTCGAGTTCTTACTTATCGAAGGAGTTTCGCATAAAGAATGCATGAAGCTCAAGAAAAGTTGTGATATTGGCATTGATCAAATTGGCAATTATGCTGGTACAGGATACGGTCGAAGTGGTCTTGAATTTTTGGCACTTGGCATTCCTACAATAACAGAAATCCCTCATGAATATGAGCATTTGCTTCCGGACCATCCATTTGTTAATGCCACAACAAATGATCTGGAAGATATATTATATAATCTTTTAATAGATGTTGATTTAAGGAAGAAAAAGCGCGAAGAAGGCATTAAGTGGGTACGAGATTTTCCCCACCCAAAGAGGATTATGACAAAGGTATACGAAGAGTATAAACGCCTCGGCTGGGTATCGCACTAGATCTTCACGGACAAAGGACATCAGCATGAAGGATATCAGATTATCAGGGCATCAGTTTATCAGAGTGCCTGATATCCTGGTTTCCTGATGTCCTGGTACCCAATACCTGATACCCTGCTGTTCTGATAATCATAAGAAATTTTTGGTTTATTCGTCTAAATCATATAGATAAACTGCTGCACCTGAGACTTCAAAAGCATCCAGTTGAGTACCCAAGATATTCAGATATGATACAAATAGTTTCTCTTCATTTGCTCCATAGTCTGTAGTAATATGTGAAAGCATGACCCAGACTCTTTTGTTACCTTTTAGTTTTTTTAGATCTATATAGTAATTAGACCAATCAAACCGTGCTTCAATACCTGAAACATAATTATCGGCATAGTTGAATCTAGATGAATAATATTTATAGGCATTGAGCGACGCATAGTAAACATATATGACATCACCCGATTCGTAATGCTCGTTGATGTACTCCATCACGGGTCGCAATTCCTCAGGAGCACGTGGTCTCATAACGCGATATCCTGCGAGGCATATGGGATAAGCGAGCAGTATGCCGACTAGAGCGATGCCTATGAAATGTGAGCCTTGAGCGGTTTTTCTACGGATGAAATCAATACCTTCAGAGATAATAAGCAACATTGATGGTGTAATAAAAAGCAGAAGTCTCCCCTCAAACGGATATTTATGGAATCCCGAGGCTATCAGTGCCAATAGTATCGGTAAAAGTAAAAGGAGTGCTATTTTTCTTCTTTTGCAGAACATAACGATGCAACCTACAACAAATGCTAGAACAGCGAGAAGTAGTTCATATATTGATAAGCCAATTGGGAATTTGAAAATACGTAGAAAGGTATAACCGAACCACTTTATTTCATCTAATGAAGTCGGTGGAAGTGGCATAAAACTCCGTTGCCAAGCATCTAAGAGACCTTTGCTTCTGCTCAGTGACTCAAGTGATGAAAAATAGTTGATACCAAGGCTAATTGTTGCTGCTGCGACGGCGACGCACAGCCATATGAAATGTTGCCATTTCTTTGTACGGATGCTTGTCAGTATTAAGACTAATGTTGCAGCATAAAAAGTGAATACAGCAGGGTGCGAGAACCAGAAAGATAGCGCGCCAATAAGTCCAAACATAAATATATACTTAATGTTGCTATTATTATTCAGAAGAACAACTGTGATTAGGATTATTAATAGAGTCATTGTGACATCACTTGAATACTGTTTGACTTCTGAGCTAAAGTAGATCAGATGGTCGCCAAGGCTGAAAAGAATAAGCGCAATAGGTAAAGCCTCTTCACATATTGTGCTCTTAGCGACTTTAAAAAACAGAAAGAGAGCTATTATGCCAGTAATCAATGGGAAAAGCCTCAAAGCGTATTCAGTTGATCCAAGAATATTTACCGCAAGTTTCTCCGACATCAAAAATCCGATTGGTGCTGCCTGGAAATAATCCAGTGGTTTCAGCAATTCGACATACGTACGCTGTATGATATTTAGTGCAAGAGGGGCTTCACCTTCAGTGAGGGAACGATTGTAGAGAAACTGCGTTATTCTCAGTATAATGCCGATACCAATGATGGCCCAGAGTGATTTTTTGTTTGAGAAAAGATGAATTCTTGATATTTTCTCATCTAAGGTCTTAAATAAACTGTTACGATTGACCATTGTTGTATTATATCAAACATAACGTTTAAGTCAATAATCGTAGTTAGGCCTGTGATAAATGTATATTGACAAATAAGCTATTTCCATTAAAATTATATTGTTACTATGGTAGATATTGATATCAACAAATATCTAGCTGAAAAGAAAGCCCTTGTTGACGATGCGCTCAAGGAATATTTTGCTAATATAAATCCGTTTTTTAAGATAATGTACTATTCTATTGATGGAGGTAAGAGGATTAGACCGATTCTTGCTATTATGAGTTTCGAGGCTAATGGTGGTGAAGATTTGAAAACTGTGTTGCCCGTTGCTTGTGGCCTCGAATTAATACACACATACTCATTGATCCATGATGATCTACCTTCAATGGATAATGATGATTACCGGAGGGGAAGACCATCTGCACATAAGAAATTTGGTGAGGCAAAGGCTATTCTTTCAGGAGATGGTTTGTTCGCCTATGCTTTTGAGCTTTTCACAAGTGGTAATAGTTTCACGGACGAAAAGTATCTTGTTATAAAGCTGGTCAGCGATGTGGTTGGTCCAAAGGGTGTTGTATATGGACAGACACTTGATATAGGCAATGGAGAAGATCACACGCCAAAGTCTTTAAGGAAGATTCATATCAACAAAACTGCTAAGTTTATCGCTACTTCTATAAAGTGCGGTGCTATTATGGCTCGTGCATCTGAAGCTACAGCTGATAAATTATACAAAGCAGGGATATGCATGGGTATGCTTTTCCAGTATACCGACGATATTCTGGATGTAGTGGGCAAAAAGGAGAAATTGGGCAAGACTCCAGGTAAAGATTCAGCCGTTGGAAAATTAACTGCACCTGCAATCTACGGTTTGGATGGTGCGCGATTCAGGGCAGATAGGTACGCACATTTGGCAAAGAAACAGTTTTCTAAACTTGGTGAAAGATTTAATATCTTCAACAAAATAACAGACTTCATATTAAATAGAACATTCTGATATGATCAACTTCACATCTCCAGTCGTAGCTTTAAATCATATTATATAATTATGTCTCTCTTGAAAAGTGTTAAAGGACCTAATGATTTGAAAAAATTGACAAGCGAGGAACTGCAAATTCTTGCACAAGAGATTAGAACTGAGATAATCCAGACGTGTGCAAGAACCGGGGGCCATGTTGCACCTTCACTTGGGGTCGTGGAGTTAACGATTGCACTCTACAGAGTTTTTGACGCTGATAAGGATAAGATAATATGGGATGTGGGTCATCAAACCTATGCACAAAAACTGTTGACTGGTCGGTACGCCAAATTCCACACACTACGCACTTATAAGGGAATAAGCGGATTTCCCAAAAGAGCAGAATCAAAATATGATGTTTTTGACACTGGCCATTCTTCAACTTCTCTCTCTGCCGCTACAGGTTTTGCACTCGCACGAGATTACCACGGTGGTGATTATAATATTATAAGTGTTATTGGTGATGGTTCATTAGGTGCAGGAATGGCTTTCGAGGCGCTGAACCATATGGGTCATCTTAAAAAAGATATTATTGTTATTTTAAATGACAATGAAAGGTCAATCGGCGATACAGTGGGAGCACTCTCTCAATATTTGACGAAGATCATTACCACAAGGACGTACAATCGTTTTCGTGATGACTTATGGAAATTCTTGGGACGGTTGCCTCCTTATTTCAGGGATCGAGGGCGGAATCTTGCCAAACGGATGCAAGAAGGTTTGAAGGGGTTATACGCGCCAGCCGTGATATTTGAAGAACTCGGCTTTCGATACATTGGACCGCTCAATGGTCACAAACTTGATGAATTGATAGATACACTAACCAGAGTAAAGGAAATGAAAGGCCCAAGGATTATTCATGTCGTGACCAAGAAAGGTAAAGGTTTTCCAGCTGCGGAGAGTCTGCCAGAAACTTTCCATGGTATTGGTCCCTACAGCCCTGAGAGCGGTGACACAATAGCAAAAACTCAGTCGTGGACTTCAGTTTTTGGTGATGCAATCGTAAGACTTGCCAAGAAGAACGAAAAGATTATTGCAATAACTGCTGGAATGTGTCTTGGTACAGGGCTGAAAAGGTTTAGAGAAGAGATCCCCGAGCGGTTTTTTGATGTTGGCATAACAGAACAACACGCAGTGACTATGGCTGCCGCACTAGCCATGGAGGGATTTATTCCTGTGTGTGCGATTTATTCTACATTTTTACAGCGTGCATATGATCAAATCATTCATGATGTATGTTTGCAAAAACTGCCAGTGGTCTTTGCTGTAGATCGTGCAGGTCTTGTTGGACAAGATGGACCGACCCATCATGGACCATTTGATCTTTCATATTTTAGATGTTTACCCAATGTTGTAGTAAGTGCACCAAAAGACGGCGAAGAACTCATCGCTTTATTAAAGACCGCCATAAAATATCGGCAGGGTCCTTTCATGATACGCTATCCAAGAGGAGCGTGTGGTGTTGTCAATGATGATAATCCAAAAGAGGTGCCAGTGGGTAAATGGGAAATACTCGAGGATGGTAATAAAGTAGCAGTAATAGCTGTTGGCTCGATGGTCAAGGAATCTCGGGGGGCGCTGTCTCATCTTAAAGATAAAGGGCTGGTTCCAATTTTAGTTAATGGACGTTTTATAAAACCATTGGATAAAGAGATGCTTAAGGAAATTATTAAGAACGTGGGAAATATTATTACTGTTGAAGAAAATGCGCTCTCTGGTGGATTTGGGAGTGCGGTCAATGAATACTGTTCACAAATAGAAGCACCGGTCAAAGTGCATTGCATAGGTTTACCTGATGAGTTTATAGAGCACGGTGCACGGCAAATTTTATTGAATGTAAGAGGTCTTAATGCTGAGGGTATAAAAGACAGGATTTTATCTATTCTATGAATTTGCTACTGACGATTACTATTTTTGTACAACTTTTGACACCATACGAAACTAGGGCAGTTTTAGCGGCAGATGGTGAATTTGTGATCTATGCACGCTATTACCAAGGTGAACTCATAAGTGTGGATAGTGTCAAGAGCATCTCTGCTTATTTTGAAGATGGTTTTATGGCACGCAATCGTACATTACTCTTACAGGAGCTCAAAAGAGATTTGGTGCAAAAAGGTGGTTATGCAAGCCAAGGTCTCTTTGGTACTTTTGAAATTCCCCTTCCAAAAGGCGGTTTCAGCGATTTCATGGGTGAGACTGGTAAACTAGATGTCGGTGGGTATGTGAAGATCACCCTTGGTGGTAGTGAGACATTTATATCAAATTTGCCCGGCGAAACACAACCTTCATTTTTACCCGAACTTGAAATGAAACAAGAGATGGCAATTAATCTTGATGGGCAGGTCGGTGACAGGATGAGGGTGTTTATTGATCATAATTCAGAAAGGGTCAACGAGACTCAGAATAAGATCACTGTTACATATAAAGGAAGGGAAGATGAAATAATCCAGGAGATCGAAGGTGGCGATACACAGCTTTCGATTCCTGCAACAACATATACGGGTGATATACCTTCACATCAAGGTCTTTTTGGCATCAAATCATCAGCAAAACTCGGGCCACTGGATTTAGTCGCGATCGCCTCAAAAGAGCAAACTCAGACACAAGAGATAGAGATCGAAGGTACGACAGCCGCGCAATATGATACGATTTGGGCAAGGTGGTATGAGAAACGTCGTTTCTTCTGGATCGGGACACACGATTCTATTATTGATATCGAGGTCTATGTAGAGGATAATAATGCCCAGAACAATAATGTTGGTATCCCCACTTTTTATGGTGAGGCTTTTCTTGATATTGACGATGATAATGTACCGGACGACACATCCAATCCAACAAATTACCGAGAGGGTTACTTTACAATCAAATATGAAGGGTTTAGTGATTACTATCTTTTTATTCCTGGGTCAAATATCTTAGAACTCAATTACGGTCTCCCTACCGGTTATGTATTGGGTGTCTGGTATATAAAGAAGAGTGGTAATGTGATCGATACTGTGGGTAGAAGACCAACAGCAGAAGATAGTACCATCCAACTGAAAATGATCTGTCCTGAGCAGCAGGATATAAATTCTGAAACATGGAATTACGAGAAAAAGAATTACTACCAGATTGTGTCACCTGGTTCGCGTCTTGATTCTTTGCGCATATACTATGTTACAACAGGAAACGAACATCGAAACAGACAGAGGGATGTTCCTTATATTGAACTCCTCGGTCTTGATAGAGATGGGGATGGTTTGGTTGATGAGAATACAGCCTTTTTGTCAGGACGTGGACTTCTGAGATTCCCAACGGATAGTCCTTTTGCAGATACTGTCTTAGATAGTCCACAGCCTGAAATATACAATGATCCCTATATGACCGGTCGTGGTAATTACTATATTTACAAAAAAACGATCGAAGCGAAACCAATCTATGCATTACCGGAGAATATTGAGACGGTATATGTTTACGTGGATGAGGCCCTCCAGGATCCAGAGACAGATTACCACGTTGATTATGAAGCTGGCACTCTTGAATTCAGAAAGCCCATTTTGCCGACACAGAAAGTGAGGATCAAAGTTGAATATGCGCCATTTTTTTCTGCTGCTGAAAAATCATTGGTTGGCCTGCGCGGTAGTCTTAGACCTTTCGGTGACGCTTCTCTTGGTTCCTCGTTCTTTTATCGTACCGAATCTTATCCTGCCGAACATGTAAGATTAAGAGAAGAACCGTTCAGCAGAATGCTTTGGGAGGTTGATTTTGCATATCCGCAGAGACTACCTTTTTTGACAAAACTAGTTGACTGGTTTCCACTAATCGAGACAGAAACTGAGTCACAATTAAATCTCAATTTTGAGACTGCATATTCTTTTTCTAATCTGAACGCAAAAGATGAGGTGTTTCTGGATGATTTGGAATCCACAACCATTATTAGCAACGATGTTTCAATAACAAAGACATCGTGGAATCTATGCTCAAAGCCGCTTGGATTACAGGATACCAACTTTGTCCTAAATCAGATCATCTGGTATAATCCGCGAGACCAGGAACGTCTTAAGGCGGATGACATATATGAGGACCCTCTTGATCCAAATGAGATTACCGATGTCTTAAAGATAATATTTTCCCCTGAGGATACGCTTTCATTTGGTGGTTTAACGCAGTATATTTACAGTGCGAATTTTGATGAAATTGAGAATTTGGAGTTGATTATAAAGGGAAAAGGTGGGAGGATTCATGTCGATTTTGCACAGGAGATAAATGAAGATCAATTACGGCGTAACAGGAATGATAGCCTTGTTGGTCAGGACGCTTTAGATGACGAAGATAGAGATAAGAACGCTGTCTGGGAACAAGACGAAGATACGGGATTGGATGGAGTATATGGTGATGATGCTGCTAATGTTGCAGGAGATGACGGTACTGATGACTATCAGTTTGATGATTATACCGGGGGGATAAACGGTACTGAGAACAACAAACTTTGGGATACTGAAGATATCGATCGGAACGGTATTTTGAATTCTGAAGATAGGTACTATAGCTACTCAATAGATTTGGACGATACGACACAATTTCTCGTGAAGAATGCACGTTTACGTCAGGGATGGAAGATGTTCCACATGTCGATTAAGGATTCAACGAAGTGGGATACAGTCTATGGACAACCTGATTGGCACGACATAAAATATGTGCGCATATGGTTTGACAATTTTGCTAGTACTGAAACACTTTTGATTTATAAATTGAGTGCGACGGGGAGCAGATGGAAGAATTATGGTATACGCGAAGGTAAACAGCCAGCCGCTCCTAGTGAGATTTTCACCCTTGCACCTGTCAATACCAAAACACACACATATTATGAATCACCTTATCCCATTGAGACAGATGAATTTGGCCAGGTTAAGACAGAAGGAGGATTAGAATTCAAGCTTGAAAACATTCTGCAAGGACATGCTTGTGTTGCACACCGTAGAACAGATGACAACGAAGACTATCGCGCATATGATACACTTACTTTCTATTTGCG